>Ga0078972_1016497_pt1 | contig 10919 bp, 19 predicted proteins | sample YelNatPaOPGAMG01_FD_67568 | JGI IMG/M metagenome (GOLD analysis project Ga0078972, IMG submission 67568) | Hot spring thermophilic microbial communities from Obsidian Pool, Yellowstone National Park, USA - OP-RAMG-01 (SPADES assembly) (version 2) | ecosystem: Environmental > Aquatic > Thermal...
CCGCCTGGGGCGCCTACGGCGAGAAGCAGATGTACGGCAAGACCGTCCGGGGCGTGATCCGGTCCACCTTCGTCGTCGACGAAAAGGGGAAGATCGCGGTCGCCCAGTACAACGTCAAGGCTGCACATACGACAACAAACATCCAGAAGATCCTTAAACAGGCGACAGCGTAGCGCGGTCGCGCCGTAGACGGTCCTCCCTCACCAGCGCTCGCGCGGGCAGTTTGGCCTATCCAAACAACCCGCCATCCCATATCGTGCCCCAAAGGGTCTCCCTTAGGAGGATCAGATGGTGCAGTACCGGAAGTCCAAGAAGGTCGGACCACTCCGCTTTATTTCGGTCGCTATGGCGGCGGCGGTCACGCTCGCGGCCCCAGCGACTGCGGACCCGGGCTATGTATCGAGCCCCAACGACGACGCGTTCATAACAGCGATCACAGGCGACGGCATCTCGATGGACCGTTCCGACGCGATTATCGACGCACACGCGGTCTGCATGTTCCTTATGCCGTCCAATGGCGGCTCGATGTGGGACGCCATCACGCAGGTAAAGCAGATGCATCCGTCGTGGGGCACGACGCAGGCAACGCACTTTGTAGACCGGTCGATTCAGAACTACTGCCCCGGCAGTTCACCGTTCTGAGAACGGCCAGCCGGGAAGGGGAAGTCGTGAAAGTCGTTGCTGTTGCGGCGATGGCGGCTGTTGCGATTGGGTGTGCGCCGGTTGCGAGGGCAATCACGGGGGATGAAATGTGTAACGCCATGCACTGGCCCATGCCGCTGCCGCCGACTGTCGGCTACTCGCTCAACCACCTAACCAACGACTCCATTCTCATCTGCTTTGACAATGTGGTGGCGACCGCGCCTGACGGCCACGATGCGACGAATGATCCTGAGAACGTTGCCTATGCGTGGAAGATCACCAGCATGTCGCCGCCTGCGGGCACCATGGTCCCGCGCAACCAGAAGATCAGCCTGACCGTGGTTCAGGACCCCAACGCGCCGCAGTGACCTTTATCCGCTGTCAGCCATCCCGGCGACGACCTGGGAGATCACAGCCACCGCCGTTCCGGTGCTCTGGCCGTTGGTGAGCGCGATATGTTTGACGAGAATCATTCCAAGGTTGAGGAAACCAGTCATCAGGTCAGCGGTTGCGGCATCGTCGCTGGTGTAGTCGATTACAGCCGACTGGGCGGCGTCCCAGTTGCCCCCTTCGGTGCCGTCGAGTAGCGCGGTTATCACCGCAAGCGCGTTCTGTGTGGCGGCAATGGCTCTCTGATTAGTCACGATTGGAGTATTCCACCGGCGGCTTGTCGCGTAATGGAAGCAAGCGGGTATCGAACCGACCCAACCTGGCTTTCCATTCGGGAATGACCTCTTGGGTGGGCCCCGCCCCGTCCAGCATGTGACGGGGCCAATAGCTGGACGGATAGCTTCGCTGCGTTCATCACGTCGAGCATTCCCGGCACGTGTTCAGCTCGGGCCTGCCCGGCGTGACCGGGACACCGAACTCACTGCCTGGTTTGACTGCCCCACAGCCGCCACACTCCCGGTTGGCGGTTGTGTGGAACGGTCGCTGGCTCGGTTTCCAGCCGAGCCTGTCCTTGAAGTAGTCGGCCACGGTCTTAGTTGGTTGATGCTCAACGGGTTTCGGCTTTCTGCTGTTGCGGTGCCGCGCCTTGACCCTAACCATTCCGGTGGCTCCATCGGGCAGCCGCAGCTTTCCGCCCGGACTCCGACCGGGTCATCGGGGTCTCGCGGGTGTCCTTGTCGTTGTGATCGTCGTCGGCGGGTGGGAGGTCGAGCTGTTTGACCAGCGCCGCAAACTGCGCTCTATACGCTCTGAGCGCGTCCAGCTCGGGAATGGCGACATCCTGGCCACGGCTACCCGTGGTGCGAAGCGTGTCGGCGTTGTCGACAATCGCCTGTAGCCGCGCCACGACATCGGCTGTGCGGGCCGCTTCTTCTACGAGCATTAGCATCTCGGGTGAGCCTGGGAACTCATACTCGCTGTGGATCTCGCGCCAGAAGCGCCTCCCGGCGGTCTTGAGGCCCTTTGGGGCCTTCGGAATCATGCAATCGGTGGCATTTCTGCCGCCTGGTGTGGCTGTTTCTGCCATGAAATAGACCCCTTTCAGGGTGGTTGTTGATTACGTTTCGGCTGGTAGCCGGTGGTTGGCGGCGCTGACGGCCCTGGTAAATCCCAGGGCTCGATGCGTCGCATCGGATCTGGCACCCGCATAACCGACCGGTCAAAGAGCGGGCGGGGGGGATGCCCCCCTGGGGGTACGCCACCCACCGGTGCCAGCCGATTGCCACAAACCCGACTGCCCTGGGCTTACCCGAGCAACGTCGTGCCGCTACCGCTACGACGGACGCGTTGGCTAGGTCGTCGCAGCCCTTAGGTGGTGGCACGCCTGTCGCGGGCAACCCCCCGTATGCTGACCTGCAAACTCGAAAGGGAGATCTGTGACACAACCATCACCACCACCACCAGGTTGGTATCCGGACCCTTACGGTGGCGGCGGTCAGCGGTATTGGGATGGTCGAGCGTGGCTCACCACACCTCCCATGTCAGCCAAACCGCGCAAATCTTCACCCTTGAAGATCTTGCTGATTATCGGTGCGGCCGTCTTCCTGTTGTTGGGTGGTTGCGTAGCGTTTGTTGCAGTCATTGCTGGCAGTGGCGGCACAAACAAGGGCACCACTGCATCAACCCATCAGCCGTCAGCGCAAGATTTAGACCCGTCGAACTACCAGCCGATCTCGTCACGGGACTACGCCCTGCTGGTCAAGAACCCTGATGCCGCAAAAGGTCGAAAGCTGATTGTCTATGGCGTTGTCACACAGTTCGACCCCGCAACCGGAACTTCAGATTTCCGCGCCAATACCGGTGCTGATAACAGCGCAAGAATTTACGACTATGACGAGAACACGCTCCTCCACGCGCCCGATCCAGCCATCCTCAAGGATGTGGTCGAGAAGGATATGGTGACCATGTACGTCGATGTAGTTGGCTCGCAGTCTTACGACACTCAGATTGGTGGCCATACGACCGCCCCGCTATTCAACGTCTACATCATCAAGGTCAACAGTTCCGGCTAGTAGGCTGCTTGCCTTCGGCTCGGGCCTTCGGTCTAGCTTCGACTGAGATTCCGACACTGGTTGCGGCTCTGCGGATCGCGTTGGAGACCTGTTGGGCACGTTCCCAAGAGTCACCCAGTGTGACCAGCTCGGCCCAGAGCTGGACTCCGAACGGGGTGGGACCGAGGGCTTCGGTTACCCGTTGGGCCTTGTGCAGTTCGTCGGCGATGAGCCTGCAAAGTGGGCTACACCAACGCTTTCCGGGTTTCCGACACATAACCGTTTGTGTACACCCGCTGCGGGCGCACGACCTGGCCCTCATCGGTCGAGGCTTACGCCTGGGACGCTCCTGTTGATCCCTCACGCTGCCAACCTCACTTGGCGGCACCGTTGATGGTGCCGTGCCCTGCGAGGGCGGCAAGGAGCACGCCAGGGCCGTTGAGGGGCATGTGGCGGCTCTCGGTGCCTGGCGCTGGCTGAGTGCCGTCGCTGTCGCCGGTTCCGGCCAATACCTCTGCGACGATCTGGGGTAGCGGCTTGGCCGCTTCGGCTTCGGCAGCTTCACGTTCCGCCTTCTCGGCCTCGTAACGCGCGGTGGCTTCGCGGTCCTCGCGGAGGGTTCGGAGCACTTTCTTGCCCCAGGGTTCTTCGTCGGGAAGGACGCCGCGAACGACGGCGCGTTGTTCCAGCCGTCGGAGGATCGCGAGGTCCGCGTCGTTGTCGACGGTCGGCTGTGGTTCGGTCCGGGTGTTGTTGAGGCGCTGGGCAAATATTCTTGCTGTGCTGGTCATTTGGTTCTCCTTGAAATGCAGAAGCCCCGGCCCCCGATGATGGGGGGCCAGGGCATTTGTTGGGGTTTGGCTAAGCGGTCAGCGGGCGGCGACAGGCGTGGCCAGCGCGCGGGTACGGGCGGCGATGTCCGCGGCCTCGCGCGGCAGGTTCGGCCCGAACTCGATGCCTTTGCGTGCCGCCGTGACCCACACGGGGTTGAGTTGGCCGAACAGCTCGCGCTCGCGCCGGGGCAGGTCCCGCACTCGGGCCAGGGCTTGGAGTTGGCCGGTCGCGGGTCGCAGGACCCGCAACTCGATCGGGTGCTCTGCAGCCAATCCCGGAATGCCGTCCAGCGATGCGACCCAACTGTCAACCGCGGCGATTCTCTTCTGCGCCTCGACTGCACGGTGGTACTCCGCGAGGACCGCGGCGCCGGCCTTCACCAGCGACTCCGGGGTCAGGTCTTCGGGCAGCGCTTGCACCGCCTCGGCGAACTCGGTTGCCGCCTGATTGAACTCCGGGATCAGCAGCTTGGCCACCTCACCGGCCGCCGACCGAGCGAGCACGACGACCTGGTTCGCTGCAGCACCCAACGCCCGCAGCTTGGCCTCGTGCAGCGCAGAAGTACGACCGTCGATCACCGACAGTGATGGGACCAGCCGCGCGGCGTAGTCGTGGACCATCGCCTCCGCGTTCTGGGGGGTCACAGCCGACAGATCGAACTCAACCGGGTATCCGACTTCGACGTACTTCACCGCCTCGTATACGTCGATCGCGGCGGCGAGCTGCTTGGGCAGCTTCACGCCAAGGCTCGTCCAGCTGGCCACGGCGGATGCTACGCGGGTGATGTCTCCGATCATTTGGTTACCTTTCTTCGTTGGATGCCCCGGCGGACTTGCTCGGGGCGTTAAAAAAGCGGCCCGTATTGGGGCCGCTGGGGGCTTGACGTGATTCGGTTGGTGGTTTGCGCTACACGGGGATGAACGCCTCGCTGAACGGGTCGGTGGGTGGGGTCACCGGAGTCTTGGTGCCCCGGCGCCCCCAAGGTCGGCCAGTCCATCGGCGGGACACCGCTGTCTCGGTCAGCGTCTAGGTCGATGCTCGGACCCGCGAAGGGGTCGTTGTCCACGTCGTCCACGGGTGCCTTTTCATCGTTGCGGCGACGGTAGGTGTTCGGGTATGCCTTCCGGTTCTGCTCCTGCATGAGCTTGATCTTCGCCCTGGCCTGGTCCACCGTCCCGGTGATGCCGAGGGCATCTTCCAGAGCGGACAGCGGCATCTCCGTCTTGAAGTACCGCTTGGGCCTACCGGGCATCTCGCCCGCTAGTCCCAGGTCGAACAATTTCTTCAGGCAGCGTCTTGCGGCCTGTTCGGATTGACCAGTCGTGGAGCTGACCTCCTGTACCGTCATCGGTTCGTCGGTCAGGACTTCCCATACCCGGAGGGCTGCGTAGCCAGCCCCCTTCCAGGACCACAGATCCCTATCTTTTCGTTCGTGACTTAATGTGCTTTTGCAGGAATTCCTTAAGTCAGGAGTGAAAAGATCCCCTGGTGGGACCGAGGGCATAGCAGATGTCCGAGGTTGTTCCCATCGTAGGAATAGCCTGTATCTCCTGGTAGAACGTGTAGACGTTCTCCTGTCCGTGCGTTCCACGTCCAGGAGTAGACCGAGGTCCAAGAGCGCCACCAGAGCGCGATGGACCGACTTCTGCGACATCCCCGGTGTGTGTTTGGCCAGCTCGTAGGACGAGATGGTGCGGGTGTAGCAGTTCCGGTCGATGCAAAACGCGATGAACGCCAACGCCACCACCCGGTCCCTCGATGCGGTCCTCGGGTTGGGCCACCCGGTGTACGACCTGACGCGAGCCGCAAGCTCGGTCAGGGCATCTTCCAGGTCCCACGGTTTGGATCTGCCGGCAGCAACCCATGCTCCCTCCAAGCTGCGCTTCTGCTCAGCGACGGTGTCGCCTGTGGAGTAGACGTACGAGTTCCATAGGTGGGACGTGGTGGCCCACCGTTGGTAATCGTCCTCATCACCACCTAGCTCGCGTATCCGTGTGGCGACCGGTAGCAACTCCCTACCGACCCATGTGCCGTTCTGGTGTTCAGCACCCAGCCGTTCCAACAGGAACCGGTCTGGCTCGAACTGGTCAGGTAGCCCGGACATGCTCTGTGCCTTCCAGGGCAGCGTCGATGTCGTCGCGGAGTGCCGCCAGTTCGGCGGCGTCGAACAGCAGGAACCTTGAAGTTCCTGCGGGGGATACGCGGTATGTCACGGTGCGCCGGTCACAGTCCCAACGCTTCTCGATGGCGGTCACAACACAGCCGCCAAGGCTGCCTCGACCGCCCGGAGACGATCCCGAGCCGCCCGCAGGCCAGCACGGTAGCGTGCCTCGTTTTCACGAGAACACCGGCTGCACTGGCCATTTGAGCGGCGATCTGCGGGTGTACGGATGACATGCCGCCCGCTGCGGCATCGGTGGGGTTGCGTCATGGCTCGGTCCTTTCGCGTTGGCAACGGCGTCCTCTGGGCCATTGGGTGTTGGTGAAAAAAGACAGCCCCGGCGCTTGATAGCGCCAGGGCATGGAAGTCCCGAAGGCGGACGGGGAGGAGAGCCCCCGCCCGCTTCGAGGTTGGGCACAGCCCGGAGCTGGTGCCCGTAGGTCCGGTGCGGAAAGGCAAGAACACACCGGGACCGATCGACCCCCTCACCAGTACCCAATTAATCCCCCATTAGTTAGACCGGCTAATACAACCACCAGTAGGGGCGGCGGCGGATCGGGAACCCCGTGCCGTTGGTGCCGAGCCCGTGCGGCAGGTTGTGTGAGGTCGGCAGCGGAGGTAGACCAGGCCACTGCTGCCGCTCCCGCTCGCGGCGGCGCTTATTCTCGGCGTCGATCTTGGCGTTGAACAGCCTGTTCTGAAGGCGGTTCCAATCCTTAGGCGTCCAGTTCGGCTCGTGCGGCGTCGGTTCCAGCCCGCGACGGCGGGCCTTCTCCTTCGCCTTCTGCCACAGATACGCACACGTCAGTTTGCGTTCCTGACTGGGCTTCGGACGGCAGGTCTGAGCCTGCCGGCCCTTCCTCCGAGCCCATCGCTGATCGAGTGCCCACTGTTCGCGGCATGACTGGCAGCCGTTCTGCAACCGGCCCTTGATCACAACCAACTTGCACGGGTCATGGGGAACATCGCACGGTATCCGCTCGCCGCCGGGGCCTATCCACTCACCGCACCACTTGCAATACCGGACCGTCTCCTCAACCCACTGCGTCGACGGGTCGGCCTGGGCCGAATACCCACCAGCGTCCTGTACGAGCTGGCGGGTTGGTGACGGCGGCTTGCGGCGTCCCGGTGGCCGAGAGCCGCCCATCTCCCCGAGCCGGTCCTCCGAGTCGTTACCATCCGTGCCGCGCTCGGCCATCCCGGCGAACGCTTCGCCATAGCTGTCGCGCTCGTTCTCGGTCAGCGGTACTGGCAAGTCCCGGTCAGGTCTATCCGTTCGGTCCAGATCGTCCAGGAGATGATCAACCTCCTGCTCAATCTCTCCCGGTTGCGCTTTCTTCGCCATCAGGCCAGCTCCACCATGTCGGGGTGAGGGCTGGCGATGAACCCGCACCCGCAGTCACTGATGTCCCGGAGTAGGTCTCCGGGAAACTCCGGCTGGCACCTTGGGTCCTCGGTCCCAGGGATCACCAGCAGCACCCCGGAGTCGTGCAACCACGAGATGAACTCGGCCACCGAGGCCCCGCACTCGGCGGCGGCATCGGGTACGGAGAGGATTTCGGGGGCGGATTGCGCCGCCCCCTCAATCCCGGTCATCGGTTGACCACTTCCAGCTCCGCAGCGTGGGCGCGCTGCGCCCAATACCGCAGGGCGTCAAGCATCGACTCCGACCCGGTATGCGCCATAGCCTCCCGCGCCCGACGCCTTGCGGACTGGACCCAGGCATCGCGCAGAGTGTTGACCCCGTTGCCCGAACGGCGGTAGTGGGCTGAAATAAGTTCTGCGTCAACCCCTAGTAGAAGCGCCGTCGCGTTATTGTCGATCATGGGCTCTCCGTCGATCTGACGCACTTGGATGGCGAATTGCTCGGTCATAGCGTCGCCAATGCGTTTGCGTATGCCTCGCGGATACCGACGCGCAGGTCGATCCCCTGCCGCTCCACCACTTCCAGCACCGGGGCCAAGACGTTCCGGGTCATCAGCGCCAAAGCCGCTGCGGCCACGTACCCGAAGTGACCGGGTCCGATTCGGTCCAGCCATTGAGCGGCTACCTCATCGGTTTTGTCGTCATCACCGGCCGAGTCCGCGAATGCGTACATCAACAAGGTGGCGTTGGCTTCGAGGTCATCGAAATTGATCCGGCCTATCGGTTGCCCGTCGTCGCGCACGATAATCGCCTCCGCCGGGTTGTTGTCGTCATTGCTCATAGTTGCGTGTCCTCTCAATGAGGTGAATTTCGTTGTTGTCGAACTGTTTTAAACTTCGCCGTTCCTTACCTACGGGCTCCCCTGCCTGAGCTACCCGCGTTCCCGTCACCGCCCGGAGGGACACGGCATCCAGGCGGAGCCTGGTGGTGCCTTCAACCCTTGCGTGCGATGACCTGCCATCGGCGTCGTGGCACGGCTTGACTTGCCGCGCTCTGCCGTTGGCCCGTAACGGCTAGCCGTGGTGATCCACGGCAACGCCTATGGCGTCGGCAGTCTGGGCTGCCCAGCACCGCCAGCGGGCTTACTCCGCTGGCCGGAATCGGCCTCTCTATGTCCGAATGCTGTCCCCGGCTACCCGCCCAGATGGCGCGGACTGGTCGGAGGTTCGCTCTCGCTTCTCCGTACGGTGCCTCGCTGTAACGGACCGGGGGATTTCGTGCTCATTCGGTTGTGGTCGTCTCCGGTACCGGCTCTCACCCGGTCCCCGGTTTTGCCGTTGCGGGCCGGGGGGGCTCGCTGTGTCGCTCCCGTCGATGTCATGGGCATGACGATATAGTTGTCTAACCGCTCTGTCAAGCCAGGTAACCATGCTAGTATGTCCGCATGGGGAAATGGCAGGTCAACCACGATGACTACTCGGTCACCGTCGATCTAGGACCGGACTGTGAGTGGGTTGCTGAGATGCAGTGGCCGGACGGGGTCATGCAAGGCGGCCCGGCGGTTCTGGTGATTTATCCGTCCAATCCGGATTCGTGCCCACCCGGCGGTCTGTCGCAGACCGTGCTACGCGAAGTCGACTTCAAACGCGCATTGGACCGACTGCGGGGCTACCTCGCCAATTCGAAACGATGGGAACGCAAGCGCCAAGAGGGTCAGGAAAAGGCAGTCTCCGCCCTAGTTGATCAAGCAGGCGGTCCGATCACGCCGCAATACCTTGCGTTGTTGTCACGGGTCTACGTCGGGGTGGTCAACCAAGGGCAGGCCAAGCCGCTGGACTACCTCGCGGAGATCACAGGTAATTCGCCAGCGGCGATCAAGAATCACCTGTGGCGGGCGACCCGCGACAAGTTCTTGGAGCGGTCACCAGGGCGCGCAGGTGGCCGCGTCACAGAGAAGGCCGCCGGGATCTTGAAACCGATCTTCGGAATCGACGGCTTGGAATCGCCCGCCGAAACGCTGGATCGGCTAAAAGCCGATGCCGGAGCGCAGGGCTGAAACTTGACATCTCACGAGGAGATCCACCGATGACGGTCAAGGCGTGGCTGGAAGGCGATAGGAGCGACCTTCAGGCGCTGACGAGATTGCTGGTCGAGGTTGACGCGCGAGTCGTTCATGACGCGAACGAAGACGCGTACTACCTTACAGCTCCCGAGATCGACAGCCCATCCGAACCGCGCCGGTTCGACCGAGCCGCGGAGCCGCTGTTGCGGCGGATCAACGGCATGGCGCGCGTGCAGAATGCCGACTATCAGCCTGTCAAGCTCTCGGGTAAGTACACAGACCACAACGGGCAGAACATCCACTTCGCTGAGGCCGCGTTGGAGATACGCCTAGGGATATCGATGGACGCGGTTGCCATCGGGCCGGATGGCAAGCCCAAGCCCCAGCCTGATCCGCCATTCCCCTGGCCGCAGCGGTTAGCCCTCGCCGAGACACATTCCGACGTTCGCGAAGCGCTCGAAATCATGGGTAAGACCGAGCCGCTCGGCTGGGACAACCTCTACAAAGTCCACGAAATCGTCCGCGACTCAATCAAGCCACAGAAAATCCCCGATCTCGGCTGGGCCGACAAGGCCACCGATTCGGCGTTCACGGTGTCGGCCAACTTGCCCGGCGTAAGGCGGGTCAAGCGCGAGGCACGCCCGGATGGCCGGCACCCCGAGTCGCACGATGACGATCAGGCAGGCCCGCGCATATATCAGCGACCTGGTCACCAGGTGGCTGGATTCACTGGTCTGAAACTTGATATCGAACGAGACGAGATTGGCCAACTTGCTCACCATGATCGCCCCGGCATTTGAGAAATCTATGTATCGCCCGATTTGCCATGGCATCGTGCCTTTGGGGAGCTAACCTCGCCTTCCGCCGATCGGAAGGAACACGAATGGGTCTGTGCGTTGAGCGCACTCGACGACTACGAACCGTAGCCACGTTGAGCGCGGCGGTCGCAGCCGTTTCCACCTTCGCATCACCAGTAGCGCACGCTGACGGGGCTAGTTTCCTGGCCGCGCTACGGGCACAGGGGCTCAGTAACCCGCCGTTGATCGGTGATTCGGGTCTTGTGATGTACGGCCACCGCGCTTGCGAAGCTCTGGAAGCGGGCCAGCCCGCGCAGGACGTGGCGAACTTGTTCACGCTGAATTGGGTAATCAGTCCGCACAAGTATGAGTTTGTTGACGCTGCACAGCATGAGCTATGCCCTGAGACCCTGCACTGATCTAACGCCCGCATTCTTGCGGGCGTCTGGAACTATCGACCGGGCTGGGCTGGTTCTCAGCGTCGCGCCTCTAGTGCCAATGCCGGGAAGTTAAGGTCCGAGGTCGGTAGTCAAGCATTTCTGTTGGCGTGTTGTGTCTTTTGGTCCTGGGTCGTTGATGGTGGTGGTCAGGTTGGTGATCGTGGTGCTGCGTTCTGG
>Ga0078972_1016498_pt1 | contig 10919 bp, 11 predicted proteins | sample YelNatPaOPGAMG01_FD_67568 | JGI IMG/M metagenome (GOLD analysis project Ga0078972, IMG submission 67568) | Hot spring thermophilic microbial communities from Obsidian Pool, Yellowstone National Park, USA - OP-RAMG-01 (SPADES assembly) (version 2) | ecosystem: Environmental > Aquatic > Thermal...
TACCACCTTAAAGAAGCCCGCCCGCCCACCCTAAAGTTCTAAGGGATGCTGACGCATCCCTTAACCCTGGTTAGTTGAATGCTACTTTTAGTCTACCCACCCTTTATTGTCGTTGGAAAACTTCGCTTTCCAACACCTTTTTATTTATCAAGATAAGAATACTAATCAGTACAAAGTACTATTTAGCAAGTCTTGCCTAGCACATTGCTATTAGTAGTCCCACCCGCCCTAATTGATGTAGAGAGGTTTAACCTCTCTACACTTTCCTAATTGCTGAAGGAAGGTATAGCCTTCCAACACCTTATGAAACTACTTTAAAAAGGCTCAATATTTCTTAACTTTTGAATTAGCAAACTACTTTAATTTGCTGAAAAAAGGCTTTGCCTTTCTTCTTTTTCTATATATTGGAACTTAAAAAAATTAATATTTTTGTTTTACTAAAACAAAGTTTTATCGTTACCTTTGGTAATATTTAAGTGTTTGTAGGCAAGTTCGGTAGCGACTCTCCCCTTTGGTGTTCTCTTTATAAAACCTTTCATTATGAGAAATGGCTCATAAACATCTTCTATAGTGTCCTCTTCTTCACCAATACTTGCGGCAATTGTTTTTAGTCCAACAGGCCCACCTTGATACTTCTCAATCAAAGTGATGAGTATCTTCCTATCAACCTCATCTAATCCTTCACCATCTATTGATAATTTATCTAGTATATCCTCAATGAATTCTTTGGTTATTTCTTTGACATTATTTACAATTGCAAAATCTCTAACTCTCCTGATTATTCTGTTTAAAATTCTAGGTGTCCCCCTAGATCTCTTTGATACTTCTTTGGCACTCTCTGCATTGAGAGAGAGATTGAGTATTCTAGCAGTCCTAAAGCAAATTTTTTCCAATTCTTCAGTAGAGTAGTAATCAAACCTAAAAACTATACCAAACCTAGAGAGTAGCGGTGAAGTTAGAAGTCCAACCTTGGTAGTGGCACCTATCAGTGTAAACTCAGGTATTTTGATTTTTATGCTCTTCGCTCCCGGTCCTTCCCCAATCATTATGGAAACTGAGAAATCTTCCATGGCAGAGTACAAAACTTCCTCAAATATAGGTCTAAGACGATGTATTTCATCTATAAAAAGTATATCACCCCTCTGCAAATTCGTAAGAATGGCAACTAAATCACCAACCTTTTGAAAAGTGTTAGAAACAGTGTAAATGAAATTGGCATTCATTTCGTTAGCTATTATTTTGGCAATCGTAGTTTTACCTAATCCCGGAGGTCCCGAAATCAAAATGTGATCAAGCACACTATCCCTTTTCCTCGCCGATTCTATAAAAACCTTGAGATTTTCTTTTATACGCTCTTGACCTACAAAATCATTTAGATTTTTAGGCCTTATACTTTCTTCGTAATCTATATCATTTCCACTTTTTTCGGGAGAAAGAACATCCTCTTCCATAACATACATTCTAAACTTTTGATTAAAACTCTTTCACTATTCCTAATCTATCCTTGAGAATTAACATACTTTCTTAAAGAATTCTATCATCTCATAAGGTGAGTGGAAAATGTAATCGGGAGAAGCTTTTTGTATCTCTTCAAGAGTCTTAAATCCCCAGGTCACACCTACAGAAACCATACCTGCGTTTTTTGCCGTCTCTATGTCCGTAGCACTATCACCAATGAAACATATTTCTTCATTCCTCAACCTCATTTTTTTAGATATCTCCATCGCAAGTTTGGGATTAGGCTTCCTATCTTCATCATTCTTCGCACCAAGTACCTCAACAAAATCCCATTTACCAAGTAATTTCAGTATTAACTTTTGAGTAAACTCATGATTTTTGTTTGACAAAACTGCCATCTTTATACCTTTACTCTGTAAGTAGTCCAGAAGGTCACTAATCCCCTCATAAGGTTTTGTTTTGTCAAGGTAAACTTTTTGATACTCTTCTTTCATGAGTTTTACACATAATTTTACTTTTTCTTCATCCAATATGCCCCTGTATTCTAAAATTTTTCTGAAGAGTTCAGTAGTCCCCTCACCAACAAAAACCTTGTACAAATCTCTTCTAATGCCCTCAATCCCTAACCTTGCTAGCACATTATTACTTGCCGTAGCTATGTCGTCAAGAGTACTTAACAATGTCCCATCTAAATCAAATATAACACCTTTTATATTCCTACACTCCATTTATCTATCTTAACAGAAAATAAAGATTGTTTTCTAACTTCTCTTGAAAATCCATTACTTTGTGAGGCTGTTTCAAAATTCCGTTTTGTAATGGGATTTTTCACTCCGTTCAGAATAACTTTTGGAACACCCTCTGTGTAAGTTTAAGTTTTTCATTCCGAATATAATTATTTATGAGAGAATTTATTGAAGAGATAATTTTGGTTTCCAAAACCCTCTACGATAGGGGGTATATAACATCAAAAGAGGGCAATTTGAGTTATAGAGTAGGTGATGAGATAATAATAACTCCCTCAGGTAAACCTAAAGACAAACTTGTGTATGATGATATAGTTCGTGTTAGTGTTAGTGACTTGAAGAATGGAAATAGAGGTGATGCCTCTTCAGAAGTTTTTACTCACATGAGTTTTTACATGTCAAATCCCGATGCAAGATGTATTTTACATGCGCATCCACTTAATACTATATCGCTTAATCTCATCGGTTACGATTTTAAAAATATGCTACTCCCGGAAATGGAATTTTTTTTGGGGGAGGTGTACATCGCTGAGTTTGCTACGCCAGGTACTCCAGAAGGTGCTAAAGTTGTGGATGGTATTAGAAACGATGTAATTATTTTACCAAAACATGGTGTTTTGATAAAAAGCAAAGAAAACCTGTGGGATGCGTTTTATAAACTTGAAATTCTCGAAAAGGGTGCCAGAATAATACTTAATTATCTCCTTTATAAAGGAGATAAAATATAGGACTTAATGTTCCTATTAATCCTATGATCAGTGAGAAGATTAAAAAAAATGGTAATAATACAAGCCCTTTCAATCCGGATAGGATTAACTTAAAGATTAGGTATAAAAGGTAAAATGATATGTAGGGTAGTGCTAACCAAATATTATTTGTTGCTATTGATAGCGCTAAAGTAAACCAAAGTGAAAAAAACAAGACTCCTCTAAAAACTAAACCTGATATATTTCCAGTTCGTATGAGTAATGATAGCCTTAGAAAGTAGTCTTCCACTAATTCAAGTTTTTCGTTTGATATAGTACTCCAATCTGATGAAAAGACAAAAAAGTTGTACTTTTTCTTAAGTTTTAGTGTTATATCTTTTATATCTGAGAGGTTGACTTTCTCGCTTAGAAGGTATTTGAATGTTTTCCCATCAACACATAAAAAATCTGATATGGGCATTGGTATCAATCTTGTGTTTACTACCCTAACAGCGATGTTGTACAAAGGCATGAGTAAATGCGAGAAAATGATATTACTAGATATGTAGGACATTATATCATTTTCAGAGTATGATATTGAACCATTTATAACACCTATTTTGTATGATTCTATTATTGATGCTAATACGCCTAAATCTAGGTTTTTGTTTATTTTATAATTTTTTATTATCACAAATTCATCATCGCTTATTTCGTTCACATCCTTGTCGTTTGTATTTATTCCAATCAATTTTTGTTCCGAGAGGATAAAAAATTTGTAAGGATAACTTTTTGGAATTGTTATAGGCCTGTCATAAAATTGCAAGATTTTGGCTCTGTAGAATATTGAAATGGTATCTATGAAACTCATTAACAGCACTGAGGGGCTCACAAATCCGGAACTGTGATAATTTATTTTTACAGGTACGGTTTTTATTGTGAAGTTGTATCTGTGGGCTATCAACAAAAGTTCAAGATCAAAAGCAAATCTCTTGACTACCATTCTACTTAAGCACAATTCCAAGACTTCCCTTTTGAAGAGTTTTAATCCCGTTTGCGTATCTCTGATAGGTAATCCAAAGAGTATTTTTATTGTAATGTAATATATGAAACTTATAATTCTCCTCAATATTGGGTACTTCAATTCTGATCCTTTTTCAAATTTTGATGATATGACGATGTCATATCCTTTTTTGTACTCAGTAATCAAATTTTTTATCTGTTCTGGTGGTATATCTAAATCTGAATCTATGAGGACTACTATATCTCCAGAAGAACTGAAAAAACCATTTTTTAGAGCAAATCCTTTACCTTGATTGATTATGTTTTGCACTATTACAATTCTCTTGTCTTGACTAAATGACTCTTTAATCAGTCTCAGTGTGTTGTCTTTTGAACCATCATCAACAACAACTATTTCAAAGTCAGTTATTAAGTTTACTCCTTGGTAACTTTCAAGTAGTTCTCTGACTTTAGTAACATTAGTTACAATAAATTTTTCACCATTGTAAACTGGCATAATTACCGATATCTTCATAGTTTCCCACACTCTCTTGATGAAACGATTAGTTTATTATTATAACGAATATCATTGTGGGAGTGAAATTTGATACAAGAAATTATTTGACTACAACATTTTGTTTTGTTTATCTTTAGGTTAGGAAGATGGATGATGTTGTAAAGGTTGAAATTGAGGACATAATAATGACAAATACAGGTTTCGCTATGGTGTTCGTTGACAGAGAGGGGGGGAGGGTTTTGCCTATATTTATAGGTCCTTTTGAGGCAAATGGTATATTGATGAAACTTCAGGGGGTTTCTTTCCCGAGGCCGCTTACTTATGATCTTATAAAAAACATCATAGAGATGATGCAAGGGTATGTTGAGAAGGTAGTTATAAATGATCTCAGGGATGGAACTTTCTATGCTACCTTGTACATAGTGACCAATGACCAGATTCTGGAAATAGATTCAAGACCAAGCGATGCTGTAGCGATATGCGTAAGATTTGATGCCCCGATATATGTATCAGAAAAGGTTATGGCTATGTCTTCTACACCATTAGAGGAATATACCAACAAGAAAAATTTAATCAAGCAGGAACAGGAATTTGAAGAAGAACCTCCTCAAAGCATTGAAGATATTGATTTTTATCAAACTAAAGATGAAAAACCTAAACAGCAGTCCAAAAAGAAAGAGGTGCTAATTGAGGAACTCAAGAAACAACTTGATAAAGCAGTAAGTGAAGAAAGATTTGAGGATGCAGCAAGAATAAGAGATGAGATAAAAAAGTTGACAGAAGATTTATAAACTGCGTATAAGATCTATTATTTTTCTTTTGGCTTCGGGAATTGCTTTAATCACTTTTTTGGAGATTTTGTCTCCAAACATTTCAATGTTTTCTATGGATATACCAACTACTACGATCTTCTTACCATCCAAAAATCCCATTTTTCTCGCTACATTTATAGCAAAAGGTACTTCAAAACCATGCGATGATATTGCCTTGAGATACTTAGGATAGGAATCAGGATCAACGATGAAAACCTTACCTGGTTTGTCAGCTATGACGGCATCAACTATTATTAATTTTTCTGAATCTTCTGATAAGGATATTATCCTAGATGGATCGTTGGTAGTGATAAATTCAACTCCATCAATACTTAACTCTTCAGAAATCTCCTCTACAACTTTTATACCAATGTAATCGTCACCACCTAACGCATGACCAATACCTATAACTCGTATCATAGTTTTTTTGCAAAGATTTTGTACCCAATTTCGGCGGCTTGTTTGTTGAGGGAGACTATTTTTGATTTGCCTTTCTGAGAAAAGAACTTCTCTATTGATTTGAGTAAGTAATCAAAATCATAAACTCCAGTTATGCTAATTAAAGCACCTAACATTATCATGTTAGCTAGCATTATATTTGATAACTCAATTGCTAGATTGTTGGCATCTATTGGGAAAAACTTTATGTCTTGCCTCTTTGGCAAGTTGTTAACTAGAGATTGATTGTATATGAGTACGCCGTCTTTCTCTAGCCATGTCCCAAATTTGTTTACAGAAGGTTGATTCATACACACGATGATGTTTGGAGATTGAGTAACGGGTGAGGCTACTTCTTCATCATCTATAACAACAGTACAATTTGAAGTACCACCTCTTTGTTCAGCACCATACGAAGGAAAAAATGTGGGATATTTTCCAGCGAATATAGCACCGTAACTCAATATCATTCCCGCCGATAGCACTCCCTGACCACCAAATCCCGAAATTATTATTTTGCTTTCCATTCCAACCCCCAGTGAATAGTATAACAATAGTGATATAAAAAATACAAAAAGTAGAAATTCTGTTGGAAAAGTCTCTGTGCTAATAGCACCGATGATAATTACAATATTACAGGGGCAGACCTATGTGTCTGTCCTGATATAAACGATAATGATAATTATAATTCAAGGTGCGAACACACAGGTTCGCCCCTATATAAAATTGTACAATGGTTTAAAACAATAACAACAAATGATTATATCAGGAATGTGAAAACCAATAATTGGAAACCGTTTAATAAAAAATTATGGCAACGCAATTATTACGAACACATCATCAGAAACGAAATTGAATTAAACAGAATAAGGAAATATATTCTGAATAATCCGTTAAATTGGGAAAAAGATAAAAATTATAAAATTTGACAAATTTTCTAATGTGCTTATAGCACATTGTGCTTATAGCACTTTTCCATCATGCTTACTAGAGAGTGAAGAGAGATGAAGTCTCTTTTCATTAAATAGGGTGGGTGGAACTTGCTTACACTCTAGGGAGTTGAGAGGGGTGTAAACCCTTCTCAATGAAATTGGGTGGGTGGGACTACTTAAAATAATGTGCTAATTAACACTTGTGTAAGTAGTACTTACGATGAATAGCACCTTGTGCTGAATAGCACCTTGTGTTTAAAGCACCTTGTGCTTAAAGCACCTTCTTGAAGGGATGCTATGAGGGTGTTAGAGGGCGAAGCCTTCTTAGTTTGTATAGAACTTTGATGAGATCATCTCCCTTATTTCTTTTATTAAATTCCCTATTTCTTCTAATTGTGGCTTTAGTTCGTATGTTATCAAGTCACTTGCATACACAAAGTCTTTTTGATTTATTGCACTTATTATGTTTTCTATTATCTTGCTCGTTTCGTTTATCTTCGAAAAATCATAAGATTTTAATTTTTCATAAAGGTCGGGGTGCATCCTTATAAATTTTACCGAAATGTTGAGGTAGTAAAACAAATCTAAGAAAGCATCTGCAAATTCATATATTTTACCTAATGCGTCGCTATCCTTACCTAACTGTAGATCTAGTGATATTTCATCTATGAGTTCAAGCATTTCGGAGATATCATTATCTATTGAGGAATCAAAAACGACTTCGCCATCATTCTCTATCCTTTCAAAAATTTTTGTTAGGTCTGTTAGAAATACCTCAAGGATTTCTAAATTGTTTAAAAGCTCTTCTCTGAGTTTGGGGTTTTCGTTTAGTTCGTTGTATGATAGGTCCTGTAAAAAACTAACGATTTTGTTCCTCGTTTTTATCCATTCTGAATTGTAAGAGAAAACAAACACCATATCGGTAGAGGATACAAGAGCATCAATTATCCACTGCTTTGCCTCTTCAAGTTGATATTGATCCAGAGTTTTGTTTTTTACCAACTCTTTGAATTTTTTCACATAGGGTATAAGTGAAAATATTAATGATACAGAAACCTCAAAAAATGAAGCCGTTTCTATCTCTAAATTTTTGACATTGTCGATTGAAATTTCTCCAAGTTCGTTGCTTGTCGGGTAGTAAATTTTACCATCTACTCTCAATTCTGTTATTGATTGCCCGTAACTGTATACAAGTTCTGAAATGTTTTCTATAACATCTTTGATTGTTCTTTCTTTTTCCACCTTGAAGTCAACTTTCGTGCCCATTATATACACATCCATTACCTTTCCTCTCATAGTATATTATATCGTTATACGAAAAATTTTTTCAAGGGTTTTACTAATCCTGAAAATAGATTTTTCAATTGAAAAATAATTAAAATTTTGCTCTTATGAAAGAATTTGATAATCTTGCTGAAATCGTAAAAGTATTGAGGTCACCGAATGGGTGCCCGTGGGATAGATCGCAGACACTTGAAAGTATTGTTGAGAATGTTATAGAAGAGGCGTATGAAGTCGTTGACGCCATAGGTAAAGAGGATTTTCAAAAGATAAAGGAAGAAGTAGGTGATTTGCTTTTACAAAGTGTTTTCATATCACAAATTGCTGAAGAGAAAGGTAAATTTTCCTTAAAAGAAGTGATAAGTGATTTGAATGAAAGGTTGGTTTACAGACACCCGCATGTTTTTAAGGGTGAAAAACTACCATCAGACACTGATGAATCTCTCAAAGTATGGGAATCAAAAAAGAATGAAAACGGGGATGTCTTTTCTTTAGTACCTAACTCTTTTCCTACCATGCTATACATATACAAAGTTATCCAAAAATCAAAAAGAAAAAATCTTTTCAAGGTAAATGAAAGTGAACTTGTTGATGAAATAAAAAATAGGCTAGATAAGATTAACCTTGACAACGATGAAGAAGTAAAAGGTATGGTTTTGTATTTGTTAATTTTGCTTAGCATGAGGAATGAAAGGGTTGAGGTGGACATTAAAGAAAAGTTTAAAAGAGATTTCAAAAAGTATATGAATAGTGGTGAAAATGGGTAGAATTGTATTTCTTGGTAGTGGAACATCAACGGGAGTACCATTAATAGGCTGTAAGTGTAGTGTGTGTACTTCCCAGAATCCAAAGAATAAGAGGTTGAGATCATCGTTGTATTTTGAGTATGAAGGTAAAAAAATTTTGATAGATGTTACACCGGACTTTAGGACCCAAGCACTGAATAACAATATAAATTGGTTAGATGCTGTACTTATAACTCATAGCCATGCTGATCACATAAACGGTTTTGATGATATAAGGCAAATAAACTTTTTGATGAAATGGCAGGAAATACCAATTTTCCTAAATCTTCCATCATCTCTTGAATTACAGATGAGGTTTGATTATATATTCAGAGAATCCCAGCAATTGGGGGGTGGTAAACCTCTTGTCAAGTTACATGTTTTAGATGATTATGATGAGATAAACCTTGGAAGTCTTAAAATAAAAACTTTCTTTTATTACCATGGTAAAATGAAAGTTAACGGTTTCATGACAGATAAATTCGCCTACATAACAGATTGTAGTTTCTTGCCTAGCCAGAGCCTAGAGTTGATAAAAGGAACAAAAGTTCTTATTCTTGGCGCTTTGAGATACTTACCTCACTCAACTCATTTTACAGTTTCTGAGGCAATAAATTTGGTAAAGTATGTAAAACCTGAAATAACATACCTGACTCACATGGGACACGACATTGATTATGATAAGATTTATAATGAACTGAAAGATAAAAAAATATTCCCAGCCTATGATGGCTTAAACATTGAGATTTAAACTAAAGGGTTGAGAAAATCATACGAGAATTAATGTTGTTGGAAAGTGGGTGTCGCACCTCCTACTTTGGGGGCTACTTAAGGGATTGAGTAGCCCTCCAACTTTTTTATCTTTTCAACTTGCTCAGAACCCAAAATGAGATTGCTATTCTTTATTTTCGCAAATCTGTTTAGTATACTTAATGAGAGTTTTTTAGTCTCATCAATATCTGAAGAATTGTTGACTACCCAAATTAACTCGGCACTAAGATTCCTTATGTTGGGGTCAAAATAGCTTTTTGAAAGTATGTTTTTCATTACTTCCTCTGCCTTCATTATGTCACCTTCCATTAATGATATTACCCCCACCGAAAGTTCCCTAAAAGACTCGTCTAGAAATACTGCGGTGTTTTTTGCTGATTGTAAGTCTAATTTGTTTAAAAATAGTAAAAATACTATTCTAGCGTTGATACCAGTAATTCTTAACTTCTTTGATTCCTCCAACGCACTGTCTAGTTCCCCAATCATTGATAGAGATTTTATCCTTATAATTATAGCGTTTGCAGAATCAACATTTGATATTAATTCCAAAGCTTCATCTGGCTTATTTAGATTGATTAATCCGTTGGCTATTATTTCCCTTTCAAATTCGGAGAATTTGATATAACTTTTGTAACTATAAAAAATTGTCACTATTTCATTATACATTTGATAATAATCAAGTTTTTGTAGTAGTGATTCAATTATTTCGTTGTATAAGTTAATGAGTTCTTCAGGGGGAGTAGTGTTGGTAAGAAATGCTGTTAATACTTTTAAAGAGTTGTTTAATAAGCACATTTTTGAATAGTTTAGGAGGGTATTTTTTGAGATTCCCTTTGATGTTATGAAATTGCCTATACCTGAAAGTATCTTTTCATCATTGCCAATAACTAGGATAAGGTTAATCAAATTAGGTGATGGTGAGTTAAGAAATTCATAAATATCATTTGTAACATTACCTTTCCCAAGTGAATAGCCCAATTTTATTTTCTCAAATAAAATTTTTTCGCTATTTGTTGCTTCTGATAGTTTCTCTAATATTTCATACAATTCTGAGTACTTGCCACTGGAGTAAAATTCAAAGACCACACTGTCGAGACTTTTTTTGCCATTCAGAATGTCATCAACATAATCTGAAAAACACTTTCCCATGAAGAAAAAAGTGATTAATAAACCAATAAAAATTGACTTTGTGCTCATAACTATATATTACTCGTTGCTTGAAATGTTACTCAAATTGCATTTTCTAATTTAGGGGAATTGTGGATTCCTAATTATTCTGCCTTTCCCTAATCATTCTGACCCTTACCCTGTCATTCTGAACGAAGTGAAGAATCTCACTGAACTTTTTGAGATTCCTCGCTTCGCTCGGAATGACAATTCTCAATGGAAAACATACGGGGTGTTGGGATGTGAAACATCCCAACATTGAAAATGGGTGGGAGGGTGGGAGTTTCTTAAGTGCTTATAGCACTTTGTGTTTCATAACACCTT
>Ga0078972_1016499_pt1 | contig 10917 bp, 5 predicted proteins | sample YelNatPaOPGAMG01_FD_67568 | JGI IMG/M metagenome (GOLD analysis project Ga0078972, IMG submission 67568) | Hot spring thermophilic microbial communities from Obsidian Pool, Yellowstone National Park, USA - OP-RAMG-01 (SPADES assembly) (version 2) | ecosystem: Environmental > Aquatic > Thermal...
AAAGAGAGAGGGAGTGGGGCGGGGGGGGGGTGTGACCCCCCGGGTGGCACACCGGGGGGGTCCCCCCCCCCCGCTCGCCAAGAACAACCGCGGGGTTCACCTCCCCGGTAACACAACCGGGGGGTTCACACCCCCCGCTCGCCCTCGGGGGTTCACACCCCCGCTCGTCTTTCGGACGCGATCCCGCTCGCTGGATTTCACGTAAAATTCATCAGATCCTCTGGACAAATCCCTCCAGCAGCGATATTATAAGTTTAACTTCTACTTCGCGCCAGGGGGGGAGGATAGGATTCAGTGATGCCCAAAGGCCTTGAGCCGATTGTTCTTGCGGATTAACCCCCGCCACTCTTCCTCCTGTGCCGTGGTTCTGAATCGCGGCACGACAATCCTCCATCGGAGATAGCCGAAGCGCTTTTATGGTGTGGGCTGGATGCGTGTTCCAGCCGCCTCTGTCCCTGTTTTTTATTGGGAACTATGCTCGACAAACTTCGCAATATCGGGATCATCGCCCACGTGGACGCCGGCAAAACCACGACCACGGAACGCATCCTCTATTTCAGCGGCTCCAAGCACAAGGTCGGTGATGTCGATGAGGGCAACACCACCACGGACTTCGATCCGCTGGAACGGCAGAAGGGGATCACGATCAACAGCGCCGCCGTCTCCATCGACTGGGGCGACACCAGCATCACATTGATCGACACGCCCGGCCACGTCGATTTCACGGCGGAGGTCGAACGCAGCTTGCGCGTCCTGGACGGAGCGGTCGGCGTTTTCTGCGCCGTCGGCGGCGTCGAAGTGCAGTCCGAGACGGTCTGGTATCAGGCCAACAAGCATCAGGTGCCGCGCATCGCCTACATCAACAAGCTGGATCGCACCGGCGCCGACTTCTTCGGCTGCATCCAGCAGATGAAGGACAAGCTCGGCATTCTGCCGGCCATCTGCGCGCTGCCAGCGGGTGAGGCCAACCAGTTCAAGGGCGTCATCGACCTCATCAAGATGAAATTCATCTGGAAAGATCCCAAGGACAAAACGCACGTCAAGTACGAACTGGTGGACATTCCCGAAGAATACAAGGCCCTGGCGGAGGAGTATCACAATCACTTGCTCGAAGCCGCCTCGCACGCCGACGACCACTTGCTGGAATTGGTCCTGGAAGGCCAACCCGTGCCCGAAGAGATGCTGCGCAAGGCGCTCCGGATCGGCACGCTCAGCGGCAAGCTGACACCGGTGCTATGCGGTTCGTCGAAGAACTTCCACGGCGTCCAGTTGTTGCTCGACGCCGTAGTCGATTATCTGCCGTCGCCCTTGGACCGCCCACCGGTCACAGGACTGATTCCCAAGAGCAAAAACAAGGAAGAGACGCAGCGCAAACCCGACCCCAATGAGCCATTCGCCGGCCTGGCCTTCAAGACCATCAGCGAAAGCACCGGGGACCTGGTGTTTGTGCGTATCTATTCGGGCCAGCTGCGTCCCAAGGATGACGTGTTGAACACGGCCAACGGCCGATCCGAACGTGTGGCCCGCATCTTCCGCATGATGGGGGACCGCCGCGATAATTTAGAAGTGGCAGGGCCAGGCGAGATTGTGGCTGTGGTCGGGCTCAAGCAGACGCACACGGGCAATACCCTGTGCGCCCCTAATGCGCCGATTGCCTTGGAAGACATCCGTTTTCCAGAGCCGGTCATTGCCCAGGCGATCATTCCCGATCGTAGCACCGACGAGACCAAATTGGCCGACGCCTTGGGCAAGCTGGTCCGCGACGATCCGACGCTGCGGTGTCGTACCGATCCGGAGACGAAGGAGCTGATCCTCAGTGGCATGGGGGAATTGCACCTGGAAGTATCCGTGGAGAAACTGATGCGGACGCCGGGCGTCAAGGTGACGGTGGGCCGGCCCCAGGTAGCCTACCGGCAGACGATTGCCCAGCCCGTCGAAGTGGAGACGCGCTTCATCAAGCAAACGGGCGGCCGCGGCAAATTCGCCGTCATCCGCATGCGCTTCGAGCCACTCACCAAGGAGCAGATTGAGGAATGGGCGGCGTATCAGGAAGAGCAAGGAGATAAGCCAGACCCGAATAATCTGTATTTCATGGACAAAATCTTCGGCGGCGTCGTTCCCAGCGAGTATATTCCGTCGGTGGAAGCGGGTTTCCGCGAAGCCTGCGCCAAGGGCGCCAAGTACGGCTTCCCGTGCGTCGCTATCCAAGCGACGCTTTTGGACGGCAAGCATCACGAAGTCGATAGCTCGCAGGATGCGTTCAAGCTGGCAGCCATCGAATGCACCCGTGAGGCTCAGCTCAAGGCCGGCATCACCCTGCTCGAGCCGATCATGAATGTGGTAGTGCTGGCGCCGGCGCAGTATCTCGGCGATCTGACACGCGACATCAGCCGTCGCCGCGGCGAGATCCTCAACTCCAGTATGGACAAAGGCCGCTGCCAGCTGCACGCTTACGTGCCCTTGGCCGAACTGTTCGGCTACACCAGCGAGCTGCGCAATTTCACCAGTGGCACCGCGTCATTCAGCATGGAGCCAAGTCACTACGCTCCAGTCAAGGAAGAATTGGCCGATCTGCGCGTGGCCAGTTAAAAGAGGAAGATTAGGTTAAGCGGCGGTCCCGAAGGGGAACACCTGCTTCGTGTTCTCCTTCGGGACCGCCGCTTCCTCATCGAACACAATCCATTCAATCACACAGCCCGCCGCCTGCGCCAACCGTACAGGCCGACAAAGGGGAAAGCCAGGCAAGCCAGGGTCAGGGTGGCTGGTTCTGGAGTTCCGGAGCCACCGGAAATGGTGCCGCCGCCGCTGTTAAGGGCCGTTACCGTTACAAAAGCATTGAGACTGCCGGAGTTGTTGTCTTTCGGCGGTCCTGGTGGCGTGAAGGTGCCTACCATCACGGCGTAGGTGTTCCCTCCCAACGTTATGGTCTCGGACGTCGGCGAGACGAACTTCAACTGGATGTTGGAACTCTCCGCGGTGAGAGTGCCAGAAAAGTAGCCGGAAAACGTGAGCTTGTCGCTCATATGGGAGGCGAGGTCTTCTAACTGCAAGTTGAAGGAAACGGTAGAGGTACTATCGAAGACTGCTGGGTTGCTGGGGGGAGCGGTGCTGAAAGCCTGAATGTTGGTGATGACCGTGTTGGAAGACCCCGTCGCCGAGCCGCCGGGTTCATTCGTCAACGTCAGATAGCCGGGGCCGCCGGAGGCCGCGTTGACCTGAGAGGGCACGGGGGTCCAGTTATAGCTCCAGCTCACATCGGCACGAGCCACGGCATCGGCCCAAACGAGCAAAGTTAGGGCGATGCCAGCGCAAGTGGGCAGCGAGTGCTTCTTGTGCATGGTTCCTTCCGTATATTAAAAGGAGAGGGCGAAAATAAACCGATTTCGGTAACACAACCACGTTCAGAGCGCTTTTCGAGTCGAGCACAGCTCGGCCTGCCTGCCGGGCTGTACAGACAACTCTTAAGGCGAGGCATCCTAAATTAAATCCGTGCCGCAAATCAAGACTGGTTTCTGAGAGGGGTCTGCCGCGGGGACTTGGGCGAGCGGGGGGGTTCACACCCCCCGCTCGCCCAATCTCCTGCTGTTGAATTGACTTGTCCAGATCGTCTTTGCTCGCTAGGCTGAATCCATTCATGGGGCCTACGTGCTGCGAACCGAAGGCACCGGGGGACCAGGTCGGTTCGCGGGACGACGGCATTTTTTTCGCAGGGCAATCCGGCGCTCCCCGATCCTCGTCTATAAGAGTGACAGTATGAAAAAACCTGTCACGCCTGCGTGTGCCCAGCCGACGAATGAGGCGTCTGTGCAGCCGAACATTGCAGATGTTCTGTTGCGCACCTTCAATGACTTGCGCGACGACCTGGTCAGCACGCTTAGCTTTGTTCTGGGCAACGTCGACGATGCCCAAGACGTAGCTCAGGAGACATTCTTGCGCTGTTGGCGGACGCAGGAAGCCCTGCCCGACGTTCACGACCTGCGCGCCTGGATCTTTCGCGTGGGTCTGAACGCTGCTAAGGACTTGCAGCGCAGCGCCTGGCGCCGCCGCGTCAAACCGCTGCTGGAGGCTGATGCCATGCCGATGACCGGAAATCCGTCGCCGTTAAGTGGACTGGAAGATCAGGAAACCGTCGAGCGTGTGCGCAAGGCCCTTTTGGAGTTGCGGCCCGAAGAGAAGGAAGTTTTTCTTCTCCGCCAGAACGGCGAGCTGACCTACGAGCAGATCGCCGAGATATCCGGCCGCCCCGTGGGCACGATCAAGACCCAGATGCGCACGGCGCTTCAGAAACTACGCAAGATATTGACTTGATGATCTCCGGGCGAGCCAGGCGCTGGCACGCCGCGCTCGCCGGCGAACAGGAGTATCTCATGTTACGTTGTGGAACCTGCCGCTCCCAGATGCTGGAATACCTCTACGACCTTCTTGAAGCCAGCGAGCGGCAAGCCTGGGAAGAGCACCTGAGAGACTGTGCTTCCTGCCAAGCGGAGTTAGTCCGAGCCACGGCACAAAAACAGCTCTTGGCACGGGCGGCCAAAATGCATTTCGCCAACGTGTCCTTCACGCCGCCGGCAGCGGGTGGAGCGGGTGCCCTGCCGGTCGCAACCCTGCGTATGAAAACGAAGCCGCCACGCCGTTGGCGTCAATGGTTTGTCGCCGCCGCCGTCCTGTTGGCTGTGGCCCTGGCAGGTGTTGGGGGCTGGTACGGCCGTGAATATCAGCGCCTCGAACAAATCGTCGCCCAGGCCGAGAAACGCATCGACCAAGCCCAAAAAGACCAGCAGGAAATTAACCAACAGCTCCTGCGCTTACCCGAGGAACAGAAGCAACAACAAATTGCGGCCCTTGACAAGATCCAGAATGAAGCCCAGCTCCAGGTGGAGGTGCAAGGTCCCGCTGCGCTGCGCGTCGGTGCGCCGACCGACTACCAGATTTTCGTCCGCAACCCCAGCACCTATCAACCGACGCCGGCAAAAGTGTCCGTCGAGATCAAGGACCAGGGCCGGACCATCGCCCGGCCGCTTGCCGTGCCCAGTGATAGACCCGGTGTCTACCGCCTCACTTTGCCAGCCGATCTGCCAGTGCGCCCCGAAAGTCAACCGACCCTGTTCGTTTCGGCACGCCGCGACGACGGCCCAGAGGCAGAGTTGCAGGAAGAGATCCAGCTGGCCGCGCCTGTCTACATCACGCACCTGGAAATCGACAAACCGATGTATCAGCCCGGTGAGACGGTCTATTTCCGCTCTCTAACGTTGGACCGATTCAGCCTCAAGCCGGCTGAGCAAGACCTGGAGTTGCAATTTTTCCTGGCCCTGCCGGGACCGGGCAACCCGCAGCGCCTTCTTGCTCAGGGGCGCACCTCGCTGGTTGAGGAAGGGCCTAATGGCCTCCATCCCGTACTTGGCCCCGACGGCAAACCGCTGCGCGGCGTCGGCTGCGGCTCGTTCCAGCTGGATGCCAACGGGCCAGGCGGCGAGTACGCCCTGATCGTCCGCGAGGCCCATCGCCGCTTCCCCGAACAGCGCCGTAAGTTCCTCGTCAACAAATATGACAAGCCGAAACTGAACAAAGAGCTGGATTTCCACCGCAAATCCTACGGCCCCGGCGACGAAGTCGTCGCTCGGTGCAAAGCCAAATACCTCGACGGCCGGCCTCTGAAAAACGGCCGTGTCTTGGCCACCGTCTTCATCGATAACAAACAATATGGAGCGCATGGGGAGCAAAAAGCTGAGACGCTCGTCTTTCAGACCGATGACGAGGGCGCGGTCAACGTTCGTTTCTCTCTGCCTAAAGCGATGGAGCGCGGCTTGGGAACGGTGACGGTCCAGTTCGACGATCGGGCCATGCCCGATACGCTCGTCCGGCCCATTCCGATTGTGCTGAAAAAACTGGAGGTGGAATTTTGCCCCGAGGGCGGCGACCTCGTAGCGGGGCTGCCCAACCGCGTCTACTTCCAGGTGCGCAACGCCTTGGGCAAGCCGGCCGATTTGCAGGGCCAGCTGCTCGAAGACGGCAAGCCGCTGGGCGTGACCGTGGCGACGCTGACCAACGACAAGGCGCCGGAACTGAACCAGGGCATGGGCCGGTTCGAGTTCACCCCCAAGGCCGGTCGCAAATATGAACTGAAAGTCGAGTCGCCCATCGGCATCACCCAGTTGTATGAATTGCCGCCGATCAAGCCGGAAGGCGTCGTCCTGAGCGTACCTGCTGGGGTGGTGAAGGCGGGAGAACCTATCGCGGCGACGGTACGCAGCACAGCCAAGCGCTCGTTCTTGATCGGTGCCTACTGCCGCGGTCGGCTGCTCGATTCCACGGAATTCACGGGCACGGAGACTCATGCCGTGTTGCGACCGGCCAGCAGCCTCGGCGGCGTCTGCCGCATTACTGTGTTCGAGGTCTTGCCCGGCGACGGCACCCAGCGGACCTTGCGACCAGTGGCCGAACGCCTCATTTATCGTCACGTGGTCGAGCAGGTGCAGCTGCGTCTCAAACCGGACCAAAAAACCTACGTCCCGCGGCAAACCGTGAAGTTGGGCGTCGAAGCGACCAACGAGAGAGGCGAACCGACTCCCGCAGTGGTGCTGCTGCGCGTGATCGATAAAAGTGTCGTCACGCTGGCCGATGACAAGACGCGCCGTACTCTGCCCACGCATTTTCTGCTGACGACCGAAGTGCGCCGTCCCGAAGATTTGGAGTATGCCGATTTTCTGCTGGGGCCGCACCCTCAAGCCGCCGAGGCGCTCGATCTGCTGCTGGGTACCCAAGGATGGCGCCGTTTCGCTGAGCAAGATCCCCAAAAGTTCCGCAACGAACAGAAGGAAGAAGCCGAGCGCTTGCTTGTGGCCCTTGGCCATTCGCAGATCAAAAGGACCGATTTAATCCAGCAAAAATTGCAACGCATGGAGAGAGAGTACGCGCGACGAACCGAGGAATTGAAGGCGCAAGCAGCCCAGGCCCAAAAAACCGAACAAGAGACCCGCGACGATCCGGCCTATCGCGCCGCCCTCGTCCAACTCAAGGCGTATGAGGACCGCTTGGACCGCATTCAACGGGTGGGGAAGCCGCTCCTCGAAGCGGTCTTGATAGTGGCAGCGCTGGTATGCTTGGTACTGGGTTTGTTACGTCACCTGACCCGCGCCTTGCCCTATTACGCCGCCACGGCCGTATGCGTGGCAATGGCCCTGTTGCTGGCGCGCGTATCTTGGTGGAACGTGCCTCAGCGGCATTCTGTCGAGGAGCAGATGGCGCTATTGATGAAACAAAAAAATCAACAACATCCACTGGAAGAACGCCCCCAGGAAGAAAAAAGACAAAAGATCCTCGCAGAGGCCCTAGTCGACATGGCAAAGGGAGACGTTCTGCAAGCGAGGATAGCTGCTCCGCTGCATCCGGAGGCAGCGCCGGGCAGAGCCCGACCTCTGGCGGTAGGCAGGGCCGATGTGGCCGCCAATCGAGCCGCGGCGGAAGGCAAAGGCGGCATTGTGCAGCAACCGCTTCGCCGGCAGATGAAACAAGCCGAACAAGACAAGTTCCTCGGCGACCGCGTGGCGATGCCGCTGGACAAAGGGCGGAAACGGATCGCAGCGCCGCTGGGGCCTCAGCCTGCGGAGCAGCCTTTGGTGGTGCGGGAATACAAGCACGTGCGCGCCGACGGCCCCGCCGAGGAACGCTACGATTTCGCCGAGACGCTGTATTGGCATCCCGTCCTCGTACTGCCGCACGGCAAGACCGAGGTGTCGTTCGACCTCTGCGATTCGCTGGGCGCTTTCGAGGTGACGGCGTTCGCGCATACGCTGGATGGCCGACTTGGTTCGGCCAGCCAACTCCTCGTCTCGCGCTTGCCCTTCACCGTACAGCCGCGCACTCCGCTGGAAGTCAGTGCGGGTGATACAATCGACGTACCGTTGGCTGTCGCCAATAACACCCACGAATCGCGCACCGCGCGCATCTCCCTTACCGAACACGCCAACTTGGCACGGCTCGAAGGCGCTGAGACGATCGAAATGTCGGCGCCGGCTGGCACCATGCTTCGCAAACTGTATCGCTTCCGCCCCACGATTCAGGAAGGCGTTGCGACGCTGACTTTCACGGGCAAGGCCGACGGCTTTCCCGCCGATAGCGTCCGCACCACCTTCCGCATCCTGCCGGAGGGCTTCCCGGTCGTTGGCTCTTCCAGCGATGTATTGGAAAAGTCGGCGACCCAGGAACTTGTGCTGCCCGAAACCTGGATCCGGGGCACGCTCCAATGCCAGGTGCAGGTCTATCCCTCCACCTTGGCCGATCTGCAAAAGGGCCTGGAAGCGCTGCTGCGCGATCCGAACGGCTGCTTCGAGCAATCGTCGTCGAGCACTTATCCCAACGTACTCGTCTTGCAGTATTTGCGGGAAAGCAATCAGGTCAAACCCGAAATCGAGCGCCGCGCCCAGGAATTGCTCGATCGTGGCTATCACAAGTTGCTTTCCTTCGAGTGTCTGGATCCGGCCCAGCGCAAGAAGCAGGGCTACGAATGGTTCGGTGGCACAGCCCCGCCCCATGAGGCGTTGACGGCTTACGGGCTGATGGAGTTCCGCGACATGGCCCGCGTCCATGAGGTGGATCCGGCCATGCTGGAGCGGACGCGGCAATATCTGCTCCATCAGCGTGATGGCCAAGGCGGCTTCAAACGCAATCCGCGCGCCTTGGACACCTTTGGCCGCGCCCCCCAACACATCACCAACGCCTACATCGTCTGGGCCTTGACCGAAAGCGGCAAGGATGACGACCTTACCAAAGAACTGAACGCCCTGCACGAACAGGCGCAAACCTCGAAAGACCCTTACTTCCTCGCCCTGGTCGCCAACAGCCTTATCAATCGGGCCAAGACGGCCGAGGCCGTCGTCCTGCTGAACAAAGTCTGCGCATTGCAGAACGCCGACGGCCATCTCGATGCCGAACAAACAAGCATTACTGGCTCTGGCGGCCGCGATTTGCAGATCGAAACCACGTCGCTGGCCCTCTTGGCCTGGTTGAAGGCCAACCCCGGCGCGTTTAACGTCTCTATCCAAAAAGCGATCCGTTGGCTCGGTCAACAGCGCGGGGGCTACGGCGGCTTCGGCTCCACGCAATCGACCATCCTGGCCCTCAAGGCGCTGATTCTCTACACCAAGGCCAACAAGAAAACACCCGAAGCGGGCCAGCTGCATCTATTCGTCGGCGATAAGCAAGTTGCCTCGCTGTCCTTCGCCGCCGACGCCGCCGACGCCTTGACTCTGAGCGTGCCCGACCCCGAAAATACCCTGAAACCGGGGAAAAACCGCCTCCGTATCGAGATTACCGGCAAGAACGTCTTCCCCTATACGCTGACCTGGTCGTATCAAACGCGCCGCCCCGTCAGCGCCGGCGACTGTCCAGTAAAGCTGGCAGCGCAACTCGACCGCACTCATGCCCGTGAAGGCGAAACCGTGCATCTGCATGTCCACGTTGCCAACGTCAGCGGCAAAGGCCAAGGTATGGCCGTGGCCATCCTCGGTCTGCCCGGCGGCCTGACCCTTCCCGAAGACCTGAAGCAACTCCAAGACTACACGCGCCTCCCCAGCGATGGCCAACGGCCGCTCGTGAGCGCCTTCGAGATCCGCGGCCGCGAACTGGTTCTGTACTGGCGCGACCTCCCGCCGGACCAACAGATCGATGTCCCTATCGACCTGATCTGCCGAGTTCCCGGCGAGTACAGCGGCCCCGCCAGCCGCGCCTATCTCTACTATCATGCTGATCTCAAGCACTGGGTTGAGCCATTGAAAATAAATATCACGGCCAAGAGAGAGTAAAGACTTGGTACGCCTCATTCTCCCTTTCGCCTTGATGGGGTGCTTTCTCTTATTGCCGAATAAGCAGAGGCACTGGTCAATCCACGGGGCTTTTGGGATCGCACGCCCCCGGGCCGCCAGGTTGAATCCGGGGGCTCTGGCCGCTTCCTCCAATCGATCTTGTTTCTGCCGCCAGCCGATGAGTATACTCCCGCCGCTCGCGGGGAAGGAACTCCGCGTCGGCTGCGTTTCCAAGGAGGGAAAGCGATGGCCCATCCGACCCGGCCGTTCATCGGCGTCAATGCTGATTATGTGCCGGCCAGCAAAGTCCATTCTCCCTTTATCCGTCTTAACGCCGGCTATCTCGATAACGTCGTCGCCGCTGGCGGGCTGCCCGTGGTTGTGCCGCCCCTGGGTAAGGACATCGATCCAGATGTCTGGCTCGATCGCCTCGATGGTTTCCTCTTGACTGGCAGCGCTCAGGATTTGGATCCGCGCCGCCTGGGCATGTTGCCGCATTCCGCAGTGCAGCCCTTGCCCGAACGCCGGGAAGAGAGTGATCGGCTGCTGGTCCGTCGCTTGCTGGAACGCCGCCTGCCGCTCTTGGCCATCGGCCTGGGCATGCAGCAACTGAACGCGGCCTGCGGCGGTACTCTCTACCTACATCTGCCGCACGACCTGCCACGCGCCATGCCGCACCGCGATCCGACGGGCGCGCCGCACCGCCATCTGGTGTTGATCGAGCCGGGCACGCGAATGGAAGAGATTTTTGGCGCGGGTGAAATCCGTGTCAACAGTGCTCATCATCAGGCGGTTCACCAGGTCGGCGAGGGGCTGCGCGTCGGCGCCCGGGCGCCGGACGGTGTCATCGAGGCCATCGAAAGCACGGAGACGCACTGGTTCTGTGTCGGCGTGCAATGGCATCCCGAGTCCGAGACGGCCTCGGCGTTGGACCTGCAATTGTTCGAGTGTTTCATCCAGGCATGTCTGCGTCAAGCTACAGCGTCGCTGGCGGCGTAGACATCTCGGCGAGCGCGGGGTTGCGTCAGCAGGGCGAGCGGGGGGTGTCAACCCCCCGGTAGAACCCGAGGGCGAGCGGGGGGGGGGAACCCCCCCGGGGCCCAACCGGGGGGGGCGC
>Ga0078972_1016500_pt1 | contig 10917 bp, 9 predicted proteins | sample YelNatPaOPGAMG01_FD_67568 | JGI IMG/M metagenome (GOLD analysis project Ga0078972, IMG submission 67568) | Hot spring thermophilic microbial communities from Obsidian Pool, Yellowstone National Park, USA - OP-RAMG-01 (SPADES assembly) (version 2) | ecosystem: Environmental > Aquatic > Thermal...
TGCGAAATGCTTTGGGCTAGGCGAGGGATCGCCACCTCTTGGCCGGTGCCCAGGTGCGCACCCATATGCGTCACTACCCACTCCAGCCCCAATGCCTCTGCCCTCCGAAGCTCGGCGAGAAATGCCTGGCGCGATCGCTCCAGAACTGCAGCATCGGGTGCGCACAGGTTGATGAGGTACGAGTCATGGGCAACGGCGTGGGTGATACCGCACTCCGCGCATGCCCGGCGAAAGGCTTGCGCCAACTCCACATCCGGCGGTGGGGCGTTCCATTGCCGAGGATTGGCCGTAAAAAGCTGCACGACATCGCAACCGATGGCACTGCCATTAGCGATTGCCTGTACGAGGCCGCCTGCGGTTGGCATATGGGCTCCGATGGGCCTCGGGTTGCGATTGCTTCCCACACAACCGGGCGTGTTTGGGGCCCGCTTCACTTCCTACTCTGCATGGCCAGAGTACTGGCTCGGGCAGCTACTTGACCTGCGATCTCCCGGAATGCCGCGGCTTGCCGGGACTCCGGAGCTGCTAGGATGGCGGGCTTGCCCGCGTCGCCACTTTCGCAAATGGCCGGGTCCAACGGCACAGCCCCCAGGAAAGGCACCCCCAGGGCCGCGGCCGAGCGCCGGCCTCCCCCTGAGCTGAACAACGGTGTCTCAACGCCGCAGTTGGGGCATACAAAGCCGCTCATGTTCTCTATAACGCCCAGAATGGGAATGGACCGGCCCACACCTGCCTCCATCTGGCGAAACATGTCCACGGCCTTGTCGGCAATGCGCTGCGCCACCTGCTGCGGCGTCATCACCACAACCACCCCGGAAAGGGGGATGAGCTGTGCTAAGGACATTGAGGCATCGCCGGTACCCGGGGGAAGGTCCACCAGCAGATAATCCAAATCGCCCCACTCCACATCGCTCAGAAGCTGCTGCAGGAATTTGCCGATCATGGGCCCGCGCCAAACCACCGCTTTCCCCTCGTCAAGGAAGAAGCCCAAAGACATAATCTTCACGTGGTACCGCTCCACGGGAATGATGCGCTCGCCCACCACCTCCGGCTGTTCATCGGCGCCCATCATCAAAGGGATGGTGGGCCCATATACGTCGGCATCTAGGATGCCTACGGAGGCACCGGTTTGCGCCAGTGCGATGGCGAGATTGCACGACACCGTGGATTTGCCCACACCCCCCTTACCGCTGGCAATGGCGATTACATTGCGCACATTCGGGATCAATGGACCCGATGGCAGGCCGCCGCGAACCTGCGCAGTCATCTCCACTTCCACGTGATCCACACCGGGAACGGCCGACACGGCCGCCCGAGCCTGATCCTTAAGCTGATCACGGACCGGGCACGCAGGCGTTGTGAGTTCGATCTTCAGCGACACGTTGCCGCCGCAGATCTTGAGGTCCTTCACAAAGCCGAGGGACACGATGTCCCGGCCTAGATCGGGATCCTGTATCGTCCGAAGCGCATCAAGGATGCGCCGCTCCAATTTGTTTGCCATGGAATTCTCATATACCGATAGGGTATTTGATTATACCTCCGGCGGCCTTGGCGCGCCGGTTATGCCGGCAGCAACACCCCCTGGAAGAACCCCAACGTGCGCAGAAGAGTGATGGCCATGAGCATATTCCCCACTGCATTCATGTGAACGCCGTCCGTGGTGAGGGTGTACCCCGCATCTGCCGACTTGCCCCGGCGCAGCGCATCCACGAAAGCGTGATGCATCGGGCATACACGCACGCCCAATTCCACTCCCACACGTTCCATGACGGCCACATAATCATCCAACATCCGGTTGGCGCGGGTGTGAGGGTCCTCGCCGATTACGGTGGGCGTTACAAGGACGATGCCCGCGCTGGTATTCTCTAGCAGCATCTGCACCAACCGCCTGAGGGTGTCCTTATATTCCCCTAAGGGAATGCCATTGGGTCCGCCGCCTTCTGGGATTTCCACGTTGGCTTCGAAATCGAAGAAGCCATGCCACACATCGTTAACGCCCACATTCACGGTAACCCAATCGGGCTGCTCGGCGATCACATCCCGTTCCAATCGGGCGTACATGTCACGGACGCGATTGCCACTCACGCCACGGTTCACCACCCGGACCCCCCGCTCCGGGTAGACTGCAGCGATCATTCGCGCCATCACGGTAACATATCCGTCTGCAGCCTCGGTGATGCTGTCTCCCACGCACACCAGCTTCTGTCCCGCTTGGACCAGAAAACCCTTTGTCGCCTCATCCGTCTGTGTGGTCATTCTGCCCCGCCTCCCCATTTGCGTGTATTGGAACGCCTGCCAAGCAACTCGCGGTCCCGGCGGCATCGTTCCTCATCCCATGTGCGGCCACAGGCCCTGTACAAGGCAATGATGCCATCGTAAGCATCCTGCAATGTGGCGCCATCCCCCATGGTAAGCGCGTTGAGCAATTCCCTCTCCGCATATTCAGTCCTCCCTTGGCGGCTGTAAAAGGAGGCGAGTTCCAAATGGAACCGGGCATCCTCCAGAAGGTCGCAATGCCTTACCAGCCGCCAGGCGGGGTCCTCCGCATCCTCAAGAGGCGCGGAGCCTTGCCGCACGTGAAGCTCCTTAGCCGCCTGAACGTAGATGTACTCTTCCGGAGCATCTGGGCCTAGATCATACAGTCCTGTGTGCGTTGCGAGGCATTGAAGGCAGCCCAGCGTCCGGAGCCATTCGTCCACTGCAGCGCCTTCATTGCCCGCGCGCCGCCATGCCTCAGCCCGAAGGAAATGCGCGTCCCCGAACCAGGGCACTGCGGACACCGCGGCATCGAACAGCGCTGCGGCCGCATTCAGATCCCCCGCCGCCATCCTGGAAGCGCCCAGTTCAAGCATGGCGTACGCACTGCCGATCGGCTCTCGCATCAGCAATTCCATGCGTTCGCGCTCATTCCTAGGCGGCGGCCCGCTCAGCAGATCCTTATGTAAGCCAAGGCGACGCAACACGTCCATCCACTTCGTTTCGGCCTCGCCCGCATCCTCAACCTCGTCCCCTAACCGGTATCTGCCCTCCACAAGACACCATCCCAGGAAGGCATCGAAGGAGTGGGCAATCGGGATGTAATAATCCTCCTCCCGATCCCACAGCAGAATCGGGTGTGCGTGCGCGGGTTCCAAGGTGCGTACGTAGAAGCCGGCGATCTCCCCAGCCTCAGTGTCCGCAAACGGAAGGAATTGCGGGAGCATGCCCGGCTCACGCCCCTCGTCACTGAGGAGGCCGCGCATAGGATAGAACTCCGCGGCGCCGATCTGAGCGCCATCCTTGGCAGCGTAGAGGGCCGCAAAGGATTTGGGGACGGGGATCTGCCAATGAGCTTCCAAACGCTTCATGGAATTGGAGAGGGCACACCTGGGCTCGTGGACTTGCGCTGCATGAACCACGACTGCGTCGTTCCGTTCGGCTCTTGAATGCCGGAATCCTCCCTCGGCCCGGCCTAACCGCAATCTGCTAAAATCAAATCCATGAGGATCCCTTTCGACAGCCTCTGCCTCCGCGCGGTATGCCACGAAGTTGCCAAGGCGCTCACCGGAGGGGTCGTGCAGCGCATCGCCCAACCTTCGCCAACAGAGCTGACGGTGACGGTGTACCGCGCAGGCACATCGTACACCCTTCTCCTTTCATGCCACCCGATCTGGGCCCGTATGTGCCTCACCACCATGCGCGTACGCGCCCTTCCTGAACCTACGCCGTTTACCATGGTGTGCCGCAAACACCTGCACGGCGCGCGCATCACCGAAATTACGCAGATAGGTTTCGACCGCATCGCGCAGATCACGCTCCACACGCCCACCGGAAACTACCGCCTCATCGGTGAGTTCATGGGCCGTTATAGTAACATCGTTCTGGTCAATGCAAACAACGTGATCCTCGATGCCACCCGCCGGGTGCCGGCCTCGGTAAACCGATACCGCACGCTGGCGCCTGGCGTTCTGTACGTACCCCCGCCGCCGTTACCGGATGCCGCCGATCCCTTCCATCCCGAGTTTTCACGTACCCTCCAGAAACTGCTGGCGCCCTCCGCCGCCACATCTGCCGATCTCCCCTCTGCAAGCGTGGCCGGGTTATCGCCATTCTTGGTGCGGGAGCTGGTCCTGCGCTCCCGGGAAAAGGGCATGGAGGCAGCCTGGCGTGAGGTATTTGGACCGACGATATCCGGGGCATGGATGCCGGTCCTTATCCTCAACGACGCCGGCCAACCTTCAGGCGCATACCCCATACCTACGGTACAGATACCCACCGAGCGCCAACACCCACGCCCCGCGTATTGCCAGGCATTAGAAGAGTATGCCTCCGCTGCACTCCGCCAGGACGAGTTGGAGCGTGTCCGCGCGCATCTTATGGCGGAGATCGCCGAGGCACTTCGCGCCGTTCGCAAGCGCATTCAAGACCTGCATGAGGCGCTCTCACACGAGGCTCTGGCCGACGAGATGGAGCGTAACGCCAACCTCATCCTAGCCTATCCCCATGCCGCGCCCGATGCATCAGGCACGGTGACGGTTCCGAACCTTTACGAAGAAGGCAGTCCGCCCAAGCATATCTCTGTAGACCCGGCCCTCACCCTGGTGGAAAACGCCCAAGCTCTCTTCCACCAAAGTCGCAAATTGCGCAACGCAGCCCGCGTTGCCCGGGACCAGATGCCCTCCGTGGAGGAACGCGAGGCCCTTCTGCTTCGGGCGCAAAGTGCCGTTGCATCGGCGTCCACCCTCAATGAAGTTCAGCGCCTGGAGGCAGATCTTCACAGCGCCGGGCTGCTGCGGCGGCCTCCAACTCCCGCGATCGCAGGCCAGAAGTCCAAGCCCATCACCGGCCACCCCCATATCCGCGCGGTCACCACGCCGGAGGGTTGGCACATTCTTTACGGGGAGAACGCCGAAGCCAATGACGCACTTCTCCGCCAGGTCGCCGCACCTGATGACCTTTGGTTCCACGCGCGCGCTGTTGCCAGTGCCCACGCGATCATCCGCACGGGCGGGCGGCCGCAAAGCGTGCCGCCAGAGGTTATCCGGAGGGCAGCAGAACTGGTAGCACGCAAAAGCGCCGCCAAGCATTCCGCAATCGTCCCGGTGGATTACACCCTGCGCAAGTTCGTGCGGAAGCCCAAAGGCGCACCTCCGGGTGCGGTAGTGTACGAGCGTGAAAGTACGCTCCACGTGTCACCGGCAAAGCCCGAGGCATTAGATGGTTAGAAGGCGCCTACCTAAAGCCGGTCCAGCGTCATCCCCCCATCCACCAAAATCACCGAGCCCGTGGAATAAGGTAGTTCACCCCGCACCAACATAGCCACGGCGCGCCCAACGTCCTCAGGCGTACCGAAGCGGCCCTGGGGAACCAACCCTTCTTCCAAAAGCTTCTGATAGCGATCCTGCACCGGCCGAGTCATGTCGGTAAGCACGATGCCGGGACGTACCTCATACACGGGGATGCCGAAGGGAGCCAGCCGTACGGCCCATAATCGGGTGGACATCGCCAGCCCCGCCTTCGTGATGCAATACTCGCCGCGGTTTATGGACACGACGGTCGCCGACACGGATCCAATGTTCACGATGCAGCCGCGGAACCCCTCAACCGTGTCCTTCTGGGCGATCATCCAACGTGCAGCAGCCTGGGTAAGAAAATGGGGGCCTTGCACATTGATGCGCACCAATCGCTCAAAGCACTCCTCCGTGGCGTCCAGCAAATCTGCGCGAACCAACGGTGCCGCCCCGGCGTTATTCACTAAAACGTCCAATCTGCCGTAGGCGTCTTCCACAGCCTCCAGCAGGGCGGCGCGCTGTTCGCGTGAGGATACGTCCGCCTGGATGTACTGCACATCCACGCCGCTATTGCGCAAATCCTCAACAACGCCACGCACTTCGGTAGAGGGCCGAAGCCCGCAGATTGCCAGATTGAGCCCTTCCGCAGCCAGAGCCCGGGCAATGCCTAGGCCGATCCCTCGGCTTCCCCCCGTGATCAATGCCGATCGCTTGGGTGCATTCATTCGGCACCAGCCTCCTCTGCTATGGAATTAGGAACGGAAACAGAGCCAAAGAAGCACGGTACTGGCATACCCTCCGCCCACCGCTGGATCAGCAAGGCCAACTCGCGCATGTGGTAATCGCCCCACATGCAAGCCTCGCCGCACGGAACTCTGCGGCCTGGCGGCGTATAATCCCATCCACGCGGGCGGTGGTATATACAGTGGAGCAGCAAGCCTTGGTGATCTTCATCCTCTGCAAGGTACGGAGCATCCAAGAGCCTGCGTGCTATGGTGAGGCCCGCGGCCACGCATGTGCGGGCAGTGAGCTCCCACTCCTCCGTAGCCCCCCGATTGCATAACCACCAGCCCAGCCGGAGGAATGCTTGCGCAGCGATCGCCGCAGCCGAAGCATCCACCGGTTCCCAATCATTATAAGGATCCGCCGGTCGCTCCAGATAATTCCCAAGGTTCGCCAGACCTGGAGCGCCGGTATCCCAGTAAGGCACTCCGTCGGTAGGTGTATTCCGCAGATAATAGAACGCCGACGCCTGCGCAGCCTTCCGCATAAAACGTTCCACACGGTCTCGGCCTCCGAAGGGCGCGAACTCCTCATCATCGAGCACATCCAGAAACTGCAAGAGTTCCGAGTACCCTAGCATCACCCACGCAAGCCCCCGCGTCCACACCGTAAACGGGGAATACCCTTGCTGGGTGGACGGGCACCGGTATGAGCGGTCCGTAACGTTGAATAGGGCTTCGTGCGCCACGCGACCCAGGGTGTCGTACACATCTCGCCCCTCGCCATAGAACACAATGGTGGCGGCCGTGGTCTGGGCATGAAGGACCAATCGCTCAAGGAGTGAAACGCGGCGGTCGCCTTCCTCCAAAAGGACACCTCCCAAGCGGTGGGCCAGCGCAAGGAGGCGAAGGCTGCGCATCGTGTCGGCGAAAAGAGAATGGGGCCCGTTGAAGGAATGGATGAAGCCCCCATCCTTGGTCCGCGTCCATCGCCGCGCTTGCGTTGCACCACTCACTCGGATGGCCGTGTCGTAAAGCGAGCGCTCCCATGCAGAGGCTGAAAGGCGCCCCTCTTCCACCAGCCGCCACAAGTTTCCCCACGTGCTCATGGTGTGGAAGCCGTGATCGTGAACGCCTGCATGGGTGAGCAAGGGAACCATGTGCTGCAGCGTCCCCCTGCGCCCCATTTCCAGGAAGGCGGCATCGCCTGTGGCATCGAATTGAAGGAGCATTGAGCCGAAACGGAAGCCCTGCGTCCACTCCGTCCATTCCCGGCAAACGTACCGTCCAGACACCGTGACTACCGGCGCGCCGGCCTCATGGATCCAGGTGTCCTCAAGAGATCGGATCTTGTGTGCCGAGAGCTTCCAGAGCCGTAGGATGGCAGGGAGGAGATCTGCAGGTTTCAGACGGTCATCGGGAACCAACGTGGTGCCCTCGGAGCCACCTGCGGCAACCGCCGCACAGGGTGCGAAGTACCCGCCGGGCGGAAGCAGGTGCAATGGATGCATCTGCTTGTTCCACAACATCGCACCTATTTCCTACGCTGCAGATGCGCACATGGCATAAAAGCCATGCTCTCTATTCTGTAGGGGGACGCTCTGTTCGCTGTTCCTGTCGGCAGCGACCCTGCCGCGCCGCCCCAGGCTTTTGACCTTTTGAAAAGGAGAGCGGGATCATCTGGTCAACGCATTGCGAAGGGCTTCTGCCCTAGCACAAGCGTGTTCACCGGCAATGCCCGGGGTTTTGCGTCATCCGAATCGAGGGAAAGCCTTGGGCCACAATTTCGAACTGCGTACGGGCCACCGACAGAGGCAGGGACGTTTGCTGCAGCCGTATTCCCGTTACCGCACCGTGCCGATGATGTCCCGCACTCTTTGCTCGCCCTGGTCCCGCAGATACTCTCGGATGCCCTCTACAATTTCCACAGGGGCGCGCGGATTCACGAAATTCACCGTCCCTGTGGCCACAGCCCAGGCGCCGGCTAGAAGGAACTCCACCGCATCCCCGGCGTTGCAGATGCCCCCCATTCCGATGATCGGCAAGGGCACCGCCTGGGCTACCCGCCACACCATGTAGAGCGCCAATGGCTTGATGCACGGCCCAGAGAGCCCTCCGGTTCGATTGGCTAATCGGAAGCTCCGTGTGGCAGGGTTGATGGCTGTTCCCACGAACGTATTCACCAAGGAGAGGATGTCTGCGCCGGCATCCGCAGCAGCCCTAGCAATTACGGTGATATCGGTAACATTGGGGGAGAGCTTCGCGATGACCGGTAGCCGCGTACGCTTACGGACGGCAGAGATCACCTGCCTTGTCAGCTCGGGATCCACCCCGAACTCCAAGCCTCCGCACGCCTGATTAGGGCACGAGATATTCACTTCCAACGCCGATATGCCGGGAACTCCATCCAGCCGGGCCGCCAGAGTTGCGAAGTCCTCAAGGGTGTCGCCGGCAATGTTCACGATCACAGCCGTGTCGAACCGCCTAAGATAGGGCAAGCGTTCGGCAAGAAAAGCCTCCAAACCGGGGTTCTGAAGCCCGATGGAGTTGAGAACGCCGGCAGCCGTCTCCACCATGCGCGGCATGGGATTCCCTGCCCGCGGCATCACGGTAACCGCCTTCACCGTTACACCGCCCAGAAGGCTAAGGTCGAAGAAATCCGCCCACTCCTCCCCGAAGCCGAACGTGCCCGAGGCAGTAAGCACGGGGTTCTTCAGCTTAAGACCTCCCAGCTCTACGCTCAGGTCTATATCCGCGGGCTGCTTCTCAGCCATTCACACCCTCCCTGGCGCCTCATCCCATAGGATCTGATCGGCAGCAAATACCGGCCCTTCGTAGCACGACCGCACGTACCGGAAACCTGCAGGTCCTGCATCGCGTACCCGGACGACACACCCCATGCACACCCCGAGACCGCACGGCATCACGGTCTCCACAGACACATGGCACTCCACGCCATATGTGGCACACAGCGTACCGACTGCCCGAAGCATGGCTGTTGGGCCACAGGCATACACGTGGAGAGGTGTTTTCGCCGCCTCTAAAAGCTCGCCAAGAACGTCCGTCACCACACCTTTGCGCCCCATGGAGCCGTCTTCCGTCACCGGGATGAATTGGAGGGGCATGGCAGCAAATTCCCGGCATCCCACGAGAAGCGACGCAGTGCGGGCCCCGTTGATTACCACAGTGGGCGCGGCGCCGCAGATGCGCTCAGCCAAAACCTGCATGGGCGGCGCCCCCACGCCACCCGCCACCAGAATGTGTCTACACTCCGGCCGCGGATCCGGTTGGAATGAATTCCCAAGCGGCCCGACGATGGAAAGGCGCTCGCCCGCGCGCTTCCGGCGTAGGCCCTGGGTAAATACGCCCCGGGCCAGATACACGATGGAAAAAGTGCCGGCTTCGGGCCGAGGTTTGTAGATGCTAAAAGGTCGGCGCGTGAAGGGGCGGTAGGTTTGATCGTACAGAACTTGTACGAATTGCCCGGGTTGCGCACCGGTTGCGATCTGAGGCGCATCCAGCGTCAGCTCGAATTCGTACTCGGCTAGCTGCTCGTGCGCCAAGATCGGCGCTTCCAATTGATACCGCATGGAGAACTCTTCCGCATCATGAGCCGGCTTGCCACCTGGCATTCAGCGCAGGAGTGTACCCTGCCCGATCTACTCCGTCAACCGTACGCCCGGCACACGCACATTGACGCTTGCCATCGCCCCGGGTAAACTCGGCACGATCATTCCGAACGTAAAGGTGTCACGTGGCCGAAATGCTCCTGGAGGTTGAGCGGCTTCAAACGGAACTTCGTGTGGGCGGCCGAGTGGTGCAGGCCGTTCGCGGTGTAAGCTTTGCCGTCAGCCCCGGCGAAGCTGTAGGCATTGTGGGAGAATCCGGGTGTGGCAAGAGTATGACCGCCCTCTCGATCATGCGCCTGGTGCCCAATCCTCCAGGCGTCATTACGGGAGGCAGCATTCGGTTCCAGGGGCGGGAGCTCCTCTCCCTTCCCGAACGCGAAATGCGCAAGGTTCGTGGTGGGGGAATTGCGCTGATCTTCCAGGATCCCTTCACATCGCTCAACCCCACCATGACGCTCGGAGCCCAAATCATGGAAGCCGTAGCTGCCCATTCGCGCGTTTCCCGCCACGAGGCGTACAGCCGGGCCGTGGATTTGCTTAGGGCCATGCACATTGCCTCTCCGGAAACCCGCATGAGGCAGTATCCCCATCAGGTGAGCGGAGGCCAGCGCCAACGCGTTATGATTGCCATGGCATTCGCGGGCAACCCCTCCCTCATCATCGCCGATGAACCCACCACCGCACTCGATGTCACCGTGCAAGCCCAGATCATAAGCCTGATGGACCAGTTCCGCCGCCGCACGGGTGCTGCGGTGTTGCTCATTACCCACGATCTGGGCGTCGTAGCTCAGATGGTGGATCGTGTGTTGGTGATGTACGCAGGCCAGATTGTGGAAGCAGGCCCGGTAACCCAAATCTTTGCATCCCCGCTGCACCCGTATACGGCAGGGCTGCTATCCTCCCTGCCCAGGCTCGATACTCCGCGCCACAAGCGCCTGCCCTTCGTGCCGGGGCAGCCCCCGAACATGGCGGACCTGCCGCGAGGATGCGCCTTCGCAGCGCGGTGCCCTCACGTAATGGAGATCTGCCGGACGCACGATCCCGAAGACACGGCCGTGGGTCCCGAGCGCACCGTACGGTGCCATCTCTATCCGAAGCAATAGAGCCGAAGGATTTGATCCTTCGGCTCTCCCATCCGCACTGCCAACCCGCCAAACTGCATCCAACCACGTGCTACCGCCCGCGATGCGTGGCTAGGTTGATCTCCGAGAAGGTTCCCCCGTTGTCCTCTGCAAGGGCCCTTAACAGATCGCTGTTCATCTCATGTTCCCGCAGCACCAAAGCCAGGGCGATGAT
>Ga0078972_1016501_pt1 | contig 10916 bp, 9 predicted proteins | sample YelNatPaOPGAMG01_FD_67568 | JGI IMG/M metagenome (GOLD analysis project Ga0078972, IMG submission 67568) | Hot spring thermophilic microbial communities from Obsidian Pool, Yellowstone National Park, USA - OP-RAMG-01 (SPADES assembly) (version 2) | ecosystem: Environmental > Aquatic > Thermal...
GCATAAGATTGAAGAACTACAAGACCTTCCGCCAAGGTTTTGTTATGCCAAGCATAAGATAGAAGGAGGCATTATTCCTTTCCAGACCGTTGATATAGAACCAGCTTGGAAAATTCTAGATATGGAAGAAGAAAAATATCAGGAGTATCTTAAAACCATTCCTTTCGGCAAGAAATATCTGATGGACAGAAATAGATTAACTGTTCTATTAGAACAAAGACATAAACTTTTTAAGGAAAATCTTGCCATTAAAGATAAAAAGGTTGAGGAAAAGAAAATAGTAAATGTAATTGCAGAACAACCGGTTTCTGTTGAGAATCCCTCTCAAAAAGATGTCCTCTCTCCTGAAGAAATGGTGTTTCTTAATTTTGTCTCTCGTCATCCATCTATGTTTGTCACTCAGATATATCAGGAGTTAAACCTAAGTGGGTATAAGGGAGATAAAATTAAAGAGAGTTTGATTGAAAAGGGCTTTCTTAAACAGGAAGAGACACGGGAAGGGAATAAAGGACGGCTTGCCAAGATACTTATTCTTACCGAAAAGGGTTCTTCATCCCTGAAAAAGTTATCTATGACAGGTAAAGGAGGGGACAGCCACAAAAAACTCCAACTAACAATAGCAGAAGAGGCCGAACTTTTTGGATGGAAGGCGGTTATTGAGGAAAGAATTCCCAAGTCCCTTGAAAGTGTTGATGTGGGTTTAAGGAAGGATGATGTCAGAATAGCCATTGAAATCTCCAGCACATCCAGGATAGATTACGAGATTTCCAATATCAGGAAGTGTCTTGAAGCCGGGTATGACTATGTGGTTTCAGTTTGCGAAGAGGAAGAGAATCTGTCTCTGATTAAAACGGCGGTAAAAAAGAGTTTCTCCTTTAAAGAGAGAGAACGGATCCGCTTTTACCTGCCTTCCCGGCTGAAAGAATTTCTTAACAGTATCAATCCAGCCATTGTTTCTGAAAAAGAGATTGTTTCTGGTCAAATTCCAAAACAGAAACAACTGCTGGATACCACAGAAGCATCCGAATTTTTGGGAATAAGTAAGAACACTCTTTATGAATGGATTGTCCAGAAAAAAATTCCTTATCTCAAGGTCGGCCGGCTGGTTAAATTCAAAAAAGAAGACCTGGAAGCATGGCTTAAAAAAAGAACTCAGGAAGAAAAGGAGATTTTGTAGTAAAATATAATATATTACGGAGGCCAACAGATGGGAATTTATAAAAAGGGTGATAATTGGTACATAGATTATTATGTGCAGGGAAGAAGAAAAAGGGAAAAAGTCGGTCCGAGCAAAAAATTAGCTGAATCTGTATTGGCTAAAAGAAAAATTCAGGTTGTGGAAGGTCGTTTTCTGGATATTAAAAGGAATGAGAAGATAAAATTTGAAGAAATGGCTAACTTGTATCTTGAAATGTATTCTAAGGTCAACAAAAAATCTTACAGAAGAGATTTGATGAGTATAAACAGGTTAAATGAGTATTTCAAAGGAAAATATCTCTACGAACTAACAAGTCTTGATATTGATAATTACAAAAGAAAAAGACTTGAAGAAAACAGGCAGTATGCCACTATAAATAGAGAGTTGGCATGCCTGAGAGGAATTCTTAATAAAGCCAGCGAGTGGGGTAAGTTAACAACTGCTCCGGCAAAGGTACGGTTGTTCAGGGAAAATAATCAGCGGGTACGTTATCTTGAACGTCATGAAGCAGAACGATTGATAAAAGCAGCCACAGAGCCATTAAAATCTATTATTGTTATTGCACTTAATACAGGAATGAGGCGGGGTGAGATTCTTAATTTGAAATGGAAAGACGTGGATTTTCATGGAAAGGTCATAACTCTTTGGGATACAAAAAATAGGGAAAAAAGATATATTCCCATGAATTCAACGGTGTGGAATGTTTTATTCAACATAGAAAAAAACCCTCAATCTGAATATGTTTTTCCAGGAGCCAGTCCTTCTGGCCACTTGGGAGAAAGTTATATTAGCCATTTATTTGAGGCAACCGTAAAAAAGGCGGGTTTAACAGATTTTAGATTTCATGATTTGCGGCATACTTTTGCATCGTGGCTTGTAATGAAAGGAATAAATTTAAAGACCGTACAGGAGTTAATGGGGCATAAATCTTTTAGCATGACATTAAGGTATTCACATTTGTCCCCTGATCATAAAAAAGAGGCCGTTGAATTTCTGGTAGAAAATGCGCCCAAAGGGAAAATGATGGACACTATTTGGACACCAGATGGAAAATCAAAAAACAGGAAAACAACAGAAGTTGTTGATAATAAATGATTTTGGAGGGTTAGCCTAACGGTAAGGCAGTGGACTTGAAATCCACCGTCCCTCACGGGACATGGGGGTTCAAATCCCTCACCCTCCGCTTTTTTCAAACGAAAATACATAGAAATTTTCAAAAGTAGTTTCTCCCTTTTTCAAAGGGAGATGCAAGAGGGATTAAAATCTCCCCCAGCCCCCTCTTTGGAAAAGAGGGGGAACTTGGGAAAAAAATCCATTCCAGCCCTCCAAATCCCCCTTCCATTCCCCCTTTCGCAAAGGGGGACACAGGGGGATTAAAAAGGAGGGAGAGAAAGATTCCCCCTTTCGCAAAGGGGGACACAGGGGGATTTCGACCTCACCTTTCATCCTCGTCCACTGAGAGGAGATGTGAACAAGGGATAGTTTACGAGGAGAGTAGATTCAGGAGTGAGAGCACAGAGGATTATAACGGGTAGAAAAGGCGAAATTCTGGTAAAATATTATTATGAGAATTTTCCCTGAAAACTGGAGAATCGCCGTCATCAGGACAACTGCTTTTGTCCTGGTTATTATTTTAATTAGAACCTTTGCCCTGCAGTGGTTTCGTGCCTTCGGAATGAGTATGGAACCAACAATTAAAGATGGTTCTATCGTCCTTGCAAATAAACTTGTTTACAGATTTCGTCCTGTTCAAAGGGGAGACATCGTAATTTTTAGAACATCAAACAAGCCATATGTTTACTTTATCAAAAGGGTAATTGCATTTCCTGGAGAAAAAGTTGAATTCAGAAATGGAAAACTTTTTATCAATGATAAAGAAATAATTGAGCCATATATAAAAGAGCGCGGGGACTGGAATGTTGAACCATTTATTGTAAAAGAAGGACATTTCTTTGTTTGCGGTGATAATAGATTAACTTTCTGGGAAGGACATCTTCATCCTCAGATTTCAATGAAGAATATTATTGGAAAGGCAATCGGATATAAATGAGAAGAAAAACGAGAAAATTTATATTAAGATTATTTTTTTCTCTTGTCTTTCTGTGCGGGATTGCTTTTTTTGTAAAATTTGTTTTGTTTCCTGATGAGAATGCAAAAATCCAAAAGACAATCAACATGGCAATTTCTGAACTTGAAAATAAAGATATAAATAATTTTATCAGGCATTTTACACTTGACTACAGGGATGGTTTTGATAATACCTATGGCACACTTTACATTTTTTTACGAAATAATATCAATATGTGTAGATACATTGACATTGACATAAGTCAGATGGAAATTGAGAGGAATAAATCTGATGCAACAGTGAAATTTTTTGTAAAAGCAGTCATAAGAACAACAGATGGTGAACTTTATAAAGAAGCAGGTAGATTTATCCTGAAAATGCGGAAGGAAGATTTTAAGTGGAAAATTTACAGATTGGATGAAATGGAATATGAATTTGATTGAGAATGACTTTTAACAAAAAAATTATTCTGGTATAATAATTAAAAACAAGATGCAACCTACTCTGTTTCCTTTACTAATGAGGAGGAGATTGAAACAGGTGATAAAAAGGGGGCAAGATTATTGATAAACTAAAGAAAATCTATGGGATTTTAGAGGAAAAAAAAGCAGAAAATACTGTAATCCTCGATGTAAGGAAACTTACCTGGATTACTGATTATATTATAATCACCTCAGGCGAGACAAATATTCAGATACGAGCAATTGCTGAGGCAGTGATTGAAAAATTTAACAGTCCTCCTTTTTCAATTGAGGGATTTGAGACAAACTGGATTCTTCTTGATTATGGTGATTTTGTCCTTCATATTTTCCTGCCAGAGGTAAGGGAATTTTATAATCTTGAAAAACTTTGGCTTGATGCAGACAGGGTCAATCTTTAAAAATTTCTTTTATTTTCTCAATTTTTTCTGAATCAGGAATCTGTTCCTGCACAATATCTTTTACCTTTTGAATCTTACTTTCATAATTAGCAACAAAAATATTGATTGTCTCTGCCAGGGACTTGAAACTATCTTTTTTTCTCAATCTAATGGATTGAAATGGCTTTCCTTCTATTGACTCACGTAATGTTTTCTCTATTCTGAAAACAGGTCCTACAACCCTGTGAAGATAAAGAATAACAAGAATAGCAGCAATTATTATTAAACCCGCGAATACAAGAGCAAGTTTTTTTTGAAGCATCAGGTTGATTTTGTTTACGACCTCAACAGTATCAAAAGCAGGGGAAGCAATTTGAATTTCATTGATGATTGTGTTAAGTGTGAAATAATATGTAATACTTCCTACCAGTAATATTCCTAAGCATATAAACCATGCTGTCAGACCAAAATAACCAATTTGAACGGGTTTGTTGATGAGATATTTTCTTCTTCTGAATTTTGCCATTTTTTCCTCACTGAAAATTAGGATATGTTTTTGAATTAAAAATAATATCCCTGTCAAAACCTTTACCGCCTTGTTTTTTGTCTCTTCCGTAACTTCCGATGACAAAGTAGTCAGTTGTTGGTCTCAGTTCTTTTCTTACAGGGTTTCCAATTGAGACCTGAAAGTAATCATCTGGAGTACTTGCAAGCCAGCAGGTTAAAACATTTGTCCCTGCAAGAAGAGTTATATTCTTTGTAATAATCTGTGGATATGGGTTATTTTTAAATTCACTCTGTGGTATTATTACAACACCATTTACGCTGATTTCGCCTGATGTAATTCCGTAATTTGTCAGGATTAATTGTGCAGGTCCACCAGGTGCTGTAAATGGGAAATTATATGTCCTTGGCGGACCTGTGAACCTTCCAATGTCAGGTGTGGAACAGTATGTTTCTGGTGGAACATCAGTCAGTGGAATCTGATAAAAATAAGGAGTTCCCCATGGGTCAATGGGTGTATCGTTGTTGACTGTTTCACTCATTTTTGTTGCATAGGGTCCATTCCAGTTTTTTGACATTCCTGCAGGTGGGTTTTTATCAAAAATTGCTCCTAATCTTACCGGATAATAACCTGTGTCATCTTTCATGTTTTCAAGGGCAATGGCAAACTGCGTGATTTCTGATTTTGCCTTAACAATCTTTGCTTTTTGATTTACTGCGTAGACAAGGCGAAAGCTAATTCCTGCGATAATGAAAAAGATTACTATGAAAATGATGAGTTCAAGAACTGCAAAACCTTTTTTTTCTTTTGTTTTTTTGTCCACGACATATTATACCCTGTGTCTGGAGAAAAAGTAAAGAAACTGGAATTTTTCATTCTTTTCTGTTATAATTTACAGACAAATTTTATAAAAAAGGGTTGGGGCATGAAGGTTGAAAGAGTGATTTTTCGTCAGTACGATATCAGGGGAATTGTTGGAGAACAAATTCATAATGATTTTGCTTTTATTCTCGGCAGGGCGTTTGGTTCTTATATCAGAGAAATGAATCTGAAAACAGCAATTATTGGATGTGATAACAGGGAAAGTTCTCCTGAATTGAAAAAGTATTTTATTAATGGTTTGATAGAATCAGGAATAGATGTTTTTGATGCAGGAATGATTCCAACACCTGTTGCATATTTTGCACAAAAAAAATATAAACTTGATGCCTGTGCAGTAGTAACTGCAAGCCATAATCCACCACAATTTAATGGATTCAAACTTGTTGTTGGTGATACAGGATTATATGGAGAAAAAATTCAGTATCTTGCAGATATTATTGAGAAGGAGAACTTTTCATCAGGTCATGGAAAATGTGAAATGATTCAGGTTGAACAGGACTATATTGAGTTTATGAAGGAAAGATTTCAGTTTAAAAGAAAAATGAGAATAGGTGTTGATACTGGCAATGGCACTGCAGGACCTTTTGTTCAGAAACTTTTCTCTTCCCTTGGATTGGATTTTATCGGACTATATCTTGACAGCGATAATCGCTTTCCACATCATCTTCCAGATCCTGTTGTTCCTGAAAATCTAAATGACCTGATAACACTTGTGAAAGAGAAAAAACTTGATGCAGGATTTGGTTTTGATGGAGATGGAGACAGGATTGGTGTGATCGGAAGTGATGGTTCGATACTCTGGGGAGACCAGATTCTTATTATTTATGGTCTTGATATATTGAAAAGAAAGCCACAGGCAAAACTTGTTTTTGATGTAAAATGCACACTTGCCCTTGAAGAAGAAATAAAAAAATCAGGTGGTATTCCTGTAATGTGGAAAACAGGCCATTCCCTGATTAAAGCAAAAATAATGGAGGAAAAAGCAGACCTTGGTGGAGAACTTTCAGGTCACATTTATTTTGCAGATGAATATTTTGGTTTTGATGATGCGTTTTATGCATGTTTAAGATTACTGAGGATAATGGACCAATCAGGTAAAAATCCTGAACAATTACTTGAAGGCAGGAAAAGATATTATTCAAGCCCTGAAATCAGAATTGACGTTGGTGAAGAGAAAAAATATCAAATTGTTGAAAATTTAAGAAATTTTTATAGAGAAAAATTCAATGTTTCTGAAATTGATGGAGTAAAGGTTTATTTTCCTGATGGATGGGCTCTTGCAAGGGTTTCTAATACACAGCCAGCAATTGTATTAAGATTTGAAGGTATGACAGAACAATCGCTTGAAGCAATTAAAAAACAATTTATGGGAAAACTCAAGGAGATGATGAAATGAACTGGCAGTTATTCTGGCTGGCTTTTTCAACGATTTTTCTTGCTGAAATAGGAGACAAAACGCAGCTTGTTTGTTTTTCATTAAGCACAAAAAGTGTTTCAATTATTCCTGTTTTTACTGGAGCCATGATTGCCTTTGTACTCAGTACTCTGATTTCGTGTTCCTTAGGAAATTATCTGGCAAAGGTTGTTCCTGTAAAGGTTATGCAATCAATCGCAGGTGTGATCTTGATTGTTTCAGGTATATTGATACTTGCAAGAAAAGTTTAATTATCCACACAGCAGGGGGTAGAATGAAATACATTGTGTGTATTAAGCAGGTTCCAGATACAATGGATGTAAAGGTTGACCCTGAAACAAAAAGGATTGTCAGGGAAGGTGTTCCCAGTATTATGAATCCCTATGATTATTATGCCGTTGAAGAAGCATTGAGATTAAAAGAAAGATTTGGTGGAACAACTATTGCCATATCAATGGGACCACCACAGGCAGAGGCAGTATTAAGAGAATCCATATCACTTGGAATTGATGAGGCATATTTATTAAGTGATAGAGCATTTGCAGGAAGTGATACACTGGCAACATCATATACCCTTTCACAGGCAATCAAAAAAATAGGCGATTTTTCTATAATTTTGTGTGGAAGGGAAGCAATGGATGGTAGTACAGGTCAGGTTGGACCAGAACTTGCTGAACATCTTGAAATACCTGTTATTACTTATGTTAGTAAAATCATCAATGTGGCCGAAAATCAAATGGAATGCGTTCGCTTGCTTGAAGACCACTATGAAACATTAAAATCTCCACTTCCAGTGCTCATTACTGTGATAAAAGAAATCAATGAACCAAGATTGCCTTCATTGAAAGGAATGCTGAAGGCAAAAAAGGCACAGATACCTACCTGGACAAAGCAGGATATTGGTGGAAATGATGCACAATTTGGACAGGATGGTTCTCCAACAAAGGTTGTTGAAATATGGAGACCAGAAATAAAAAAAGAAGGAAAAATTGTTACTGGTGAACCTGATGAACTTGCAGAAATACTTTTTCAGGAACTTAAAAAATTGGGAGTTGCGTGATGGAGATAAAAGTCAATAAGGAAAAATGTACGGGCTGTAAGATTTGTGTTGATGTGTGTCCTTCTGGAGCAATTGAAATTCAAAATGAAAAAGCATATATCAATGAAAAATGCACACTTTGTAAACTGTGCGTGAGTGAGTGTCCTGTCAATGCGATTGAAGTAATTGGTGAGGAAAAGAAGGTTTCTACACTGGATTTAAGTAAGTATAAAGGAATATGGTTTTTTGCTGAACAAAAAAAGGGGAAACTTTCACATGTTGCTTATGAACTCCTTGGTATTTCTTTAAAACTTGCCCGAACACTGGAAGAAGAAGTTTGCGGTGTTTATTTTGGTTCAAAAGGTGAGGATGCTGCAAAAGAACTTTTTGGTCGTGGTGCTGATAAGGTTTATGTTGTAGAAGACACATCACTTGACGAATTCAGACAGGATATTTATGTGTGTTTGATGACTGAACTGGTGAAAAAATACAAGCCAAACATTGTTCTTGCTTCTGCAACAATGATTGGAAGAAGTTTCCTGCCTCAGACAGCAGCAAGATTAAAAACAGGGCTCACTGCTGATTGTACAGACCTTGCCATTGACCCTGAGACAAAATTACTCCAGCAGATTCGTCCGACATATGGTGGAAATTTAATGGCAAAAATCATCTGTGAAAATCACAGGCCTCAAATGGCAACAATAAGACCAAAGGCAGTTGAAGAAGCAAAACCTGTTGGAAACAGAAACGGGACAATTGTCAGGGATGATTTTACATCATTTAATGCCACCTGCAGGGTTGACCTTATTTCAAAGCAGGAAGTTGAGCAGACAATTGACCTTCAGGAAGCAGAAATTATTGTCTCTGGTGGAAGAGGACTCGGGGATGGGAAAAATTTTGACATGATACGAAAACTTGCAAAACTTATTGGTGGAGCAGTTGGTTCTTCTCGTGCTGCTGTTGATGCAGGATGGATTCCTTATCCACATCAGGTCGGTCAAACAGGAAAAACAGTAAAGCCAAAAATCTATATTGCCTGCGGGATTTCAGGAGCGATTCAGCATCTTGCTGGAATGTCAACCTCTGATTATATCATTGCGATCAACAAAGATCCGAATGCTCCGATTTTCAAGGTTGCCAATCTTGGCATTGTCGGTGATATTTTTGAGGTGATACCAAAACTGATTCAAAAACTTGAGTCAAAATAAATTCCCGCCCCTGCAGTGGGCGAGGCTAAATCCCCCTATTTTCCCCTTTTATACCCCCCTTCCATTTCCTCTTTGAACCTCCTTTTGCATCCCCTCCTTTCAGGAAGGGCAAGAGGGGAAGTGGCAAAGGGGGACAAAGGGGGATTTAAAGTAGTTTCTCCCTTTTTCAAAGGGAGATGCAAGAGGGATTTTTTATTTTTATGAAAAATTTCCCCCAACCCTCCAAACCCCCTTCAATTCCCCCTTTTTCAAAGGGGGACTAAGGGGGATTGAGTCCCTATTGGGTCGAAGGTGAGAAAAAATTTTAATTAGTTTTTTAATGAGGTAATTTGAACTCTTGACAAAAATTCGTGGGGAGGGGTAGAATCAGGGTGAAGACCACAGAGGAGGGAATATGAACAAATTCTCCGGAGTATTTCCTCTGATACTATTATTTTTTTCCTTTCTTCATGCAGGTACGAACCAGTATTTCTCATACCAATCACCTGAGATTTTGCAGCAGGATATAACAGTTTCCATTATAGGACCAGGGACAATGCCATTAAAAGGTATGGGTACAGGGTTGTATGCAATTGTAAGTCCAGATAACATAGAGGGTACATATGATTGGGAAATTGTTATTGGAAGAGACAAAGTTGAGATTGAATATGAAGAAGGTCCCTGGGTATGGATAAAGCCGATAGAGGTAAGTGATACATCTAAAGACATCGTGGTGATGGTAGAATTCAGTCCGATAGACCCACTTATGGAACCAGTTTATGATTTCATTTGGATGACAGTGTTTGATGTAGAGATAGTCAATGGAGAAGATATTTATTCAGAGACACCGATAGAGACAGAATTTTTCGCAGGAGAGAAAAAGGTATACAAAGCGAAGGTAAAGCCCGATGATTTCAGGTGGGACTACTGTGAATGGGTTTATCCTGAGTGGATACCCTGGACGAGATATGAACCTGAGACGGAGTATTGTTATGTATATGGTGTATTACCTGGTTATGGTACATTAGAAGTACACATAAGGAAGGAGGATAGTTTTGAGCCAGCAGTAGACGGAATATCTTTTGGGATATACTCAGCTAATATCAGGATAAACGGGAAGGGAGAAGATAAAGAAGAAGGAACAGGGATATACATAGAGAAAGGGAAGATGGTACAGGTAGAGATAGGACCGAGTATGAAAGAGATAGGCAGTCCTGAATTTGTGGAGATGACAGGGCCCGGAGAAATACATTTCAAGATAGAACCTGTAGAGAAAGGAGAAAAGATTTCACTATGGGAATATGATGAGGTGACAAACACATACATTCAGAGGCAATTTCCCTATACTTATAGTTGCACACCGAGCCAGCAAAATCCATTTTTATCAAAGACAAACCTGTACATAAAGGGGGAACAGGTATCAGAATCAAATCAGGATATAAAACTTATTTTAAAAGGATACAAGTTGAGTGAAAGAGAAACGACAGCGGTAGATACAGTGATAATCACAGTATTCAGGATAGATGTAAAATTAGCAGATATGGATGAAGATGTAGAAGATCAAACAGGATTATATTTGCGATTGAATGACGAGGATGATGACAGTGATACAGAAATAGACAACCAGGATAACAAAGTGATAGGAGAAGATGACCTGGTTAGATTAGAGATTTCCTGTGAACCTGGAGATTTACCTGGTAATTTCACTTTATCCTGGGGAAACAATATAAAATTATGGGAAAGGACAGAGAAAGAGACAGAAAT
>Ga0078972_1016504_pt1 | contig 10911 bp, 11 predicted proteins | sample YelNatPaOPGAMG01_FD_67568 | JGI IMG/M metagenome (GOLD analysis project Ga0078972, IMG submission 67568) | Hot spring thermophilic microbial communities from Obsidian Pool, Yellowstone National Park, USA - OP-RAMG-01 (SPADES assembly) (version 2) | ecosystem: Environmental > Aquatic > Thermal...
TGAGCCGACTGACTCGAGTGATGTCGCCACAAAGGGGTATGTAGACGCACAAATTACTACCGCGACTAGTAGGGGGGTAATATGGCGGGGTTACACTCAACCGGTCACACCTTCGGGAGGAACAAAGGGGATGAACAACAGGTGCAATGCTCAATATCCGGGATCACACGCATGCACTTGGGACGAGATAATAAAACTTGGGTCTAACTATCCTTGGAGTGAAACTGCTTGGGTAATAGATGGGCTCGCATACGGGTATTTGAGTTCTTGGCAACCTGGATGGTACTGTTACTCTGCGGTGAGCAAAGATCTGTATGCAGAGGACCAAATGTGTGGGAATACATGGGAAATTTATATTAGGTTTAGCTGTGATTCCTGGACAATCACTCAATCCACCCTTTCTAGTTTCGTAATCACTCCCTCCGGGAAGATGAGTACTTCATCATGCTCTCAGCCTAGGCCTATTCCTTGTTGCCAATAAACCCAGTTATCTTATACAAAAGATATATTGCCCGAGGGTTCACCCTCAGGCTTTTTGGTTAAATTTCAAGGACAAAAAGACAGCTTTTTTCTTTATTTAAAGGGATTTTTAGCTTTTCCACGTTTTCTCAATATTACTGATTTTCTTTTTAAGATAATAGATATTTTTGGTAATTCCCTTTAATTCCTTAAAAACAGCTAAAAGCAAGGTAGAATCTGCTTGTTTTAAGGATTTCAATTGACCTACTGCTGATAATTTATTACCATTTTTGGCTTTCTTTTTGATGTTTTTCTTCAAAATAAGTCTCTTTTTACTGGCATATTTCGTATAAATATCGGTTAATGAGTTCAACCACATATTTTTTAAGGCCTCATTGGTTAATAACAGGTTTCCTTGTTTATTTTTGCTATCTTTATTTCGGTTCAAATATCGGCGTAATCTCATCCTGATAAAAGCATCTAAATTTTCAAAATCTTGTTTGGAGGAAGCAAGCTTGTAGTAGTTACCGAAACCTAAAATTTTATTATTTAATTGTTTAATTATTACTTTAGGTGGTTTTTTCTTGGTTAAATGAGTGATTTTGATTATTTTCTTTTTAAAATCTTCAATTTTTTCTTCGGAAATTGTAAAAATTCCCGCATAATATCAAAAGCCCATAAATTCTACAAGGTTTTGATGGAATTTTCCTGAATTAAGTTTATTGATATTTAAATTTAATTTTAGTTCATTCAGGCGGGTTCTATGGTTTTCTTTGAGAATCTTTAAAGGTTCTTTTTTGTTTTTACAAAATATCAAATAGTCATCTTGAATTCTTAAAAATGGTATGTTGAGTTTTATTAATTTAATATCCAAAGGGAGTAAATAAATTCCTGCTAATATATAGCTGAGATAGTTGCCTAATGGCAAACCTCTATTTTGAAAGCCTGTTTTATTTAGAAAAGGTATTATATTTGTTTTAACATTGCTTTTCCTCTTCGCGATTTAAGTATTCTTTCCAGCGTGATGATAAGAATTTGATGGCTTATCGAAGGATAATATTTTTCAATATCTAATTTCAAAAAGTATTTATATTTTTTACTCAATTTTTGGATATATTTTAATCGTTTGTCCACTCGGCCAAAAATCAAATAATGATAAGGACTCTTTTCTTTTAAAAATTTTTTTACTTTTTTCAATAAAAATCGTGCTATTTGGTTAGTAATTTTGTTATTATTTATTTTTTGATAGGGAAGTTGATTAATATTAGCCATATTTTTAAATTTTTATAATTTGATTTTGATATTTTTATATTATAATTAAAATTTGAGAGCTTTCATTATTTGCTTATTATGAAACAAGAAGCATTTTTAAAAATATTAGCAGGATTATTAGGATTAATACTTTTAGGAATTCTCATTTGTTTTGGTTTCAATAAAGGTAAAGAAGGTAAAATCCAAGCTTCTTGTTCTGTCCAAGAAGAAATTAGAATTGTGCGCGGAAACTCTTTAGAACCTTTAGTAACTGCTGGATCTAAAATCAAAGCCTTATTTGGTTATTATCATTGTCACGAGATTAAAAGAGAGGATTTAGCACTATATCGCTATGCTGGCGATCAGGTTCCTTTATTAAAAATAGTGAAAGGAATTCCTGGTGATAGTTTTCATTTAGTAAAGAATGATCGAGGCGAATATAAATTAATAATCAATGGAAAAATAGTAGTTAATTCTCAAAATATGCCTTATGTTTTTAATGGAAATAGATATCGCCTGCTTTCTTTATATGAAAATGATTATAAAGGGGTAATACCGCCGAACGCTTATCTTTTATTGGGAGATCAAACCAATGGCTCGGTTGATGCCGGTGTATTTGGGTTAGTAGACAAAAGTGATATAATAGGAAAAGCAATTATTCTTAAAAAATAAAAATGATTGATAAGATAAGAAGATGAAAAAGTTAATAATGTGCGAGATATGCTGTTACACTATTATCGTTATGAAAAAAATTGATTTTTTGATAATCTGGTTACAAAATCTGGCGGTTGTCGCAGATTGGAACAAATTTATTTTCCTTGCATAAAATTAGTGCGAGCGCAGATGTTTGAAGGGATCAGAAGAAAAGGTGGTATGCCGTTTGTAGTTTAGATGTGAAAATTATTAATTTTCGTGGTATCATTTAAAAAGATTTGAATTTATGAAAATTGATTTTTTGAAAAAGAGGGCTGAAGATTTTCTTTCTACATTCAAATACCATTTTAAAGAAAATTATTGTAGAAAGCTTAATTAATATTTTAATTGAGGGGTTTCAAAAAAGGGAATATAAAAATTGATACAGGTATTTTATTAAAGAGAAAATTGAGATAAAATAAAAATTTATGATAAAATAAAAATATGGTCTCAAAACGGATTACTTTTTTTGTTAATAGGATTCTGTTTATTTTTCGGTGTTTTATTTTCGCAAAGAGCGATTGCTGGAACAGAACATAATGTTGCCCATTTTGGTTAATAGGAGATATTGTTTTTAATCAATTTTTGTAATATAATTTAATATGGTGAGAAATGCTATTAAGGAAAATCTATTATCGAAATCGAAGCAATGTTGATAAAGAAAAGGAATTTAGCGAGCAAGAAAATGGATTTGTGGCGAAAAAGAAATGAAAAAATATTGAGAAATTGGAATGGGATAAGAATTATTAGGTTTTTTCGAGAAAAAAGATGAAAAAATAATTGCAGTATAGGCGGAATAATTATGAAAAAAATTTTTTGATTTTGTTAATAACCTTCTTTCTCCTTTTTTAATTTCAGAAAAAAAAGATTACCAAGACCGAATACAATGTTGCAAAAATAGGCGTAGCAAGAATTTTCAAAGTTGAAAAAAATATTTTCTATTTTGAAATCTTTTATTAAATTTTCAGAGAAAAATTTTAGAAAATTAAAGTAAAAGTAAGCTTTTCAAATCCAAAAACACTGCTCAAAAAATTTTTTAAAAAATAATTTCCAAAATTAAATCCAAAAAATCTTTCTTGACAATTTTTTTCTCTAAATTAAGATTATTATATGGAAAAAGCAAAAGGAAAGAATGTCTGGATTTTGGCTTTGTTATTAGTTTTTCTTTTTTTGTTGTTTTCTCTTTTTATTTGATGAAATCTAAAAAAACACCACCCCCAAACTTTACCTCAACAACAAACAGAAAAAGAAAGAGAAAACCCAGAAAAACAACTAAAAGAGATTGAAAATTTGAAAAAAGATATACCCCAAGATACAAAAACACCAAAAGAGCAATTAAAAGAACTTGAACAATTAAAAAAACCAAGTCCACCTTCAACCAAAACCCCAGAGGAGCAATTAAAAGAGATTGAAAAATTAAGACAATAAAAGACAAAATTTAACAAAGAATAACAAATAAGGTCGAAAATAAATTAATTACAAAAAATTACAATGAAAGAAAAAATCAAAAAAGCATTAACTCACACTCTACCTGTAATCTTAATTTCTACTCTCTTTATAGCAGTGATAATTTATGCTTGGCAAGAACCAACGCAAACTCCACCTCAAGAAAATGTACCCGCACCAATAAATATAGGAGATAATACTCAATATAAATCAGGAGCTTTGGGAATTGGTGGAATCATTCGAGGATATTCTAACGCTTATTTTGATGGCAATGTTGGCATCGGGACGACGGCACCGAGTGAGAAGTTAGAAGTAGCGGGGAACATTAAACTTTCAGGTTCTAGCCCTACTTTTAAAATAACGAATGTTGGTGAGCCGACTGACTCGAGTGATGTCGCCACAAAGGGGTATGTAGACGCACAAATTACTACCGCGACTAGTAGGGGGGTAATATGGCGGGGTTACACTCAACCGGTCACACCTTCGGGAGGACCAAAGGGGATGAACAACAGGTGCAATGCTCAATATCCGGGATCACACGCATGCACTTGGGACGAGATAATAAAACTTGGGTCTAGCTATCCTTGGAGTCAGGCTGCTTGGGTAATAGATGGGCTAGCAAACTACTTTTGGGAATTTCAGCACGGAGAGGTGGTAGTTACCAAGGATGGTTTCCTCAAAGCTTGCTCGAATGATATGTGTAGAAACTGTTTGGGTTGGGAAATAGGGGATTGGTTTCATTTTGGTCCTGTAGCAGAAACTTCCGGAAGGATAGGAATTGGTGCCTGCGCTCAGCCTAGGGCTATTCCTTGTTGCCAATAAACCCAGTTATCTTATACAAAAGATATATTACCCGAGGGTTCACCCTCAGGCTTTTTGGTTAAATTTCAAGGACAAAAAGACAGCTTTTTTCTTTATTTAAAGGGATTTTTAGCTTTTCCACTTTTTCTCAATTTTCCTGATTTTCTTTTTGATACAATCGATTTTAGAAAATTTCCTTTAATTCATTTTTGTTTATTTTTTCTTATTTTAATTGTTTATCTACTTTGCCAAAAATCAAATAATGATTAGAATTTTTTTTATTAAAGTAGTAAAAGGTGTTCCTGTTGATAGTTTTTATTTAGTCAAAAATGATAAATGGGGAATATAATTTGGCAATTAACCGGAAAATAGTAATCAGTCCTCAAAATACGACTTATGTTTTAAACGAAAATAAAAATCGCATCTTTGTTTTTGTTGAAAAATAAAAATTGCTAATATAAAATATAAAATTAAGGAGATAAAAAATGTTAAAAATTTTATGAAAGAAAAATTTTTTCAGAAAGAGCGCCTTCCAGAAAAAGATAATTTAGAAAAGCATTTTCAAAATTTAGAAGATTTATTCGAAGTTTTAAAAGTTCAAAAAGAAAGATTAAATTCACAAACATTGTCCGGTAAAAAAATACCAGAAGCTGAAATCAAACTACTTCAATCAAGGGAGGAAAGGTTCAGGCAGGAATTATTAGAAATAATAAAATCTGATGAAGTTAAAGAAAGTTTTAAATCGTTCATCAAAAAAAGAAAAAAAGAAATGGCAGAAAGAATAAAACATTATCTTAATAGCCCTGTGGTGAACTTTTCAGAGGTTTCTCGCGTCGAGAAAAAAATTGATATTCTTTCAGAACTTGAAGGAAGGTTAGATTCGCTAATTAGACAAACTGAAAAAAAACTAAAAAAGCTGTTTTAAGATAACACGTTGGCGCAAAAGAAAGAGAATTTCTTTTTTTGTTGACTTTTGACCTGAATTAAATTAAAATCAATTCATTGGCCATTTTATTAAATGTAAAAAAATATGAATTCTAATTCGTTAAAAATTCAAGCTTTAAAAATTCACAAACAAAAAAAGGGGAAAATTGAAATAGCGCTCAAAATAAAACTTTCAAAAAACAATTTTAAATTACTTTACACTCCCGGAGTAGCTGAGGCAGCAAAAGAAATTGCAAAAGATCCCCAAAAAGCATTTGAGTATACAAACAAAGAAAATTCAGTAGCAATTATTACTGATGGTTCTCGAACTTTGGGGGTGGGCGACACTTTTCCCGAGGCTTCTTTGCCAGTAATGGAGGGAAAGGCTCTGCTTTTAAAAGCCTTGGCAGGAGTGGACGCTTTTCCTCTTTGCCTAAAAACAAAGTCCAAAGAAGAAATTATCAAAACAGTAGAAATTTTATCTCCCAATTTTACTGCCTTTAATTTGGAAGACATTTTGGCTCCAAAAAGTTTGGAAATCAGAGAAGAATTAGAAAAAAGAAATTTTATTGTTTTCCACGATGATGAACAAGGAACTGCCATTGCCGTTTTGGCTGCGCTTTTTAACGCTCTAAAAGTTGTGAAAAAAAAGCTTGAGAAAATCCGGGTTTGTTTGGCAGGAGCGGGTACGGCAGGATATGGAGTTTTTAAAATTTTAATCGCTGCTGGCGTGAAAAATTTGGTAGTTTTAGACAATAAGGGAATATTGTTTAGGTGGAGGGAAGGAGATAATAAATACCAAAAAGAAATTGCAAAGTTTTCAAATCCAGAAAATTTAAAAGGAGGGAAAAAAGAAGCCATTTTAAATAGTGATGTTTTCATTGGATTGACAGGAGTAAAAAACCTTATTTTGGCAGAAGATATAAGGTTAATGAAAGAACATCCGATAATTTTTGCTTTATCCAATCCCGAGCCAGAAATTGTTCCCGAAGAGATAAAAAAAGTTACAAAAAAATATATTTTCGCCAGCGGAAGGCCAGATTACGAAAACCAAATTAATAACGTTATCGTTTTTCCGGGAGTTTTTAGGGGGCTTTTAAAAACAAAAAAACAAATGAATTTGCCTTTGGAAGTTAAAATCGCAAAAGCCATCGCCAGCCTAATAAAAAAACCAAAAAGAGATTATATCGTTCCTTCTCCCTTTGACAAAAGACTGGTAAAGGCGATAGTAACAGCTATTAGCAAATAAGACCTTAAATTTAAATGTCAAAAGAAGTTCTCTTGTGTAGTGCTTGTCTTTTAGGGATTAATTGTAAATACGATGGCAAAAGCAATAAAAATGAAAAAATTCAGAAATTGCGGAAAAAATACATTTTAGTTCCAGTTTGTCCTGAGATTTTAGGAGGATTACCAACTCCAAGAGAGCCAGCAGAGCAAAAGAGAAAGAGAGTGATTACGAAATCTGGAAAGGATATAACAAGATATTTTGAAAAAGGAGCGAAGGAAGTTTTCAAAATTTGCAAAATCTTGGGCATTAAAAAAGCAATTTTGAAACAAAAAAGTCCATCTTGCGGTTGCGGAAAAATTTACGATGGTACTTTTTCAGGGAGATTGATTAAAGGAGAGGGAGTGACCACGAAACTTTTAAAGAAAAACAAAATCAAGGTTTTTACCGAGGAAAATTTTGAGAAAATTTTAAAAAATGGATAAAGAATCAAAAAAGAAAGTGAGAATTTTTGGGATTGCATCTTTTTTGAACGATATGGGCTCTGATATGATCTATCCTGTTTGGCCCTTATTTGTTAAATCTTTGGGAGCGAATATGTCGGTTTTGGGATTTTTGGATGGCCTTGGCGATGCTTTGGTTTCAATTTCTCAAGCAATTTCAGGATACATTTCAGACAAAATTCAAAAAAGGAAAATTTTTGTTTGGCTTGGATATTTAATGGGAGGGCTATCAAGAATTGGCTATGCAATTTCTAAAAACTGGGTCCATTTAATTCCATTTAGAATTTTAGATAGAGCGGGAAAAATCAGGTCAGCTCCAAGAGATGCAATAATTGCGGATTTGTCAACCGATAAAGACAGGGGAGAGAATTTTGGATTTTTGAGGATGCTGGACAATTTAGGGGCGGTGTTTGGAATTTTACTTTGTATTTTATTAGTTAATTTTTTAGGATTTAAAAAACTTTTTCTTTTAGCTTCAATTCCATCTTTAATTGGCGTTATTTTGATTTTAATTTTTGTGAGAGAGCAAAAGAGAGATTCTACAAAAATTTTCAAAGGAATTTCTTTGAAATCTTTCACTTCTCAATTTCGCTATTTTTTGATTTTAAGTTCCATTTTTTCTCTCGGAGCTTTTTCTTATTCTTTTTTGTTAGTTTTTGCCAAAGAATTTGGTTTTAAAACCGGATTTATCCCATTTTTATATTTAATTTTCACTGCTACCGCTTCTTTGTTTTCAATTTCCTTTGGGAAGCTTTCAGACAAAATCGGAAGAAAGAAAGTTTTGGAAATTTCATTTTTCTTTTGGATTTTGGTTTGCTTGATTTTTTTGTTTTTTAAAAACTATTTTGGAATCATTTTGGCATTTGTATTTTACGGACTTCACAAGGGAGCGCTAGAGCCTTCTCAAAGAGCTTTTGTTTCTGAATTAGTTTCACAAGAAATTAGAGCCTCAGCTTTGGGTGGTTATCAAATGATAAACGGTCTTTTTTCTTTACCAGCTTCTTTTTTGGCAGGAATTTTATGGGATAAAATTGGCTTTTTTGCTCCATTTTCTTTTTCTTTATTTTTGACAATTTTAGCTTTCATTTTGCTTTTCAATTTAAAAACCTCAAAGTAACATTTTATTATTTAGTTGTTGATAAAAGATAACCATTATTTGCTAGATGGTAACGATATTTATGATAATGATGTTTTAGAAAATATAATTTTTTCAAAATTTATTCTAATATTCTTGAGAACATTGGAATGATTAAGAAGTTTTTGTAAATTTAAATATGGTTTTGAAAAAGAATTGCCGAAAATTAGAAAGGATTGTTAGAGGATTTTCTAATCATAGAAGAATTCAAATTTTGGGGCTTTTAAAGAAAGAGCCTGAACTTTCAGTGATCGATATTGCCGAGAAATTAGAAATTAATCTAAAAACAGCTTCAGAGCATACCAGAAGGTTGACAATTGCAAGGTTAATCATGAAAAGGACAGAGGGAGCCAGCGTTCGTCACAAGCTCACTGAAAGGGGAAAGAAAGTTCTAATGTTCTTAAGAACATTAGAATAACAGGGAATGATTTGAGATTTTGTCAAGTAAATGAAGATTCTATGAGCGAAAATAAAATTCAAAAAGTAAAAAGGGAAAAAATCTTAATTAAGGAAATGCCAAAAGTGGAGAGGCCGAGGGAAAAATTGATTGAAAAGGGACCTGAAAATTTAAAAGACGAGGAACTTTTGGCAATTTTGCTGAGAACAGGAACTAAAGAAAAAAGCGTTTTGGACTTGGCAAGAGAAATTTTGAGAAAGTTTTCAAAAAGAAAATTTCAAAAATTAAAGTATCAAGATTTAATAAAAATCAAAGGAATAAATTCTGCAAAAGCCTGCGAAATTTTGGCGGCGGTTGAACTGACAAAAAGGATTTTGAAAGTAGGTGATGAGACATTGCCAAAAATTGAATCAGTAAAAGATGTCGTCGCTCAATTTTCATATTTGAGAGAAAAGCAAAGAGAACATTTGACAGCTTTGTATTTGAACGCCAGAAACGAAGTTGTTTTCAAAAAGCATTTGTTTGTCGGAACCTTAGATGCCAATATTTGTCATCCAAGAGAAATTTTCAAACACGCCGTAGAACAAAATGCAGCTTCAGTAATTTTAGTTCACAACCATCCCTCTGGCGATCCAACTCCTTCAAAAGCCGATTTGGAAATCACAAAAAGAATTCAAGAAGCAGGAAAAATAATGGGAATTGACGTTTTAGATCACGTAATTATCTCAAAAAACAAAATTTTTAGTTTTAAAGAGAAAAAATTGATTTGAAGTCTTGCCCGTCAAATACTTGTTTTTGGCTTGCCATCGAGTTCTAAAAAGCCAAGCATTGAAAATTGTTTCTCTGATATTTGCACATTTACGAAAATTTCCGCAAATGTGAAAGTGTCAAATTTCAGAAATATAAAATGCGATTCTAAATTCAAGAATTTCACTATTTCACAATTGTGAAATTGTGAAAAACTGAAATCTCCAAATGTTTCAATTGAATATCAAGACCATAAAACACATTCTCACGTGGGGCCCAGCTGAAGGCTGGAGGGTGGTGGGCGGGTCGTAGTCTGCAGAATGTTAGAATATTCTTGTGGAGTTTGGGTGGAGTGAATTTTATATCAAATGAATAAGGGCGAAGGTTTTGAGTTATTAAATTAAGGTATTTTGCGGATCAAATACCCGTTTTTGATCCGCTGACCAAAAGTTTGGTTGAAAAAACCTCCTTAAGTCAGACCTAGGGGTGGATTTTTGCTTTGGTGTGGTGGTTGAAAAAACCAAATTTTTGTAGAAAAATAAATAATGATTTTTCAAGACAAGATTTACGGAAAAGTAAAAATTGAATCTCCCCTGATTTTAGAGTTGATAAATTCTCCCTCCTTACAAAGATTGAAAGACATAGACCAGGTTGGCTATTTGCCATTGTATCAAAAGTTTTATCCTCAAAAGATTAAAAAAATTACCCGCTTTGAGCATTCTTTGGGAGTTTTCGTTTTGCTTAAAAAATTTCAAGCCCCTTTTGAAGAACAAATTGCCGGACTTTTACACGATATTTCCCACGGGGTATTTTCGCACGCTTTAGATTATGTTTTCAAAGAAGGTTCAGAGAAAAATCACACTTTCCAAGACAACATTTTTGAAGATTTCATAAAAAATTCAGAAATTCCTTCAATCTTTTCAAAGTATGGCATAAAATTAGATTCCATTTTAAACAAACACAACTTTCCTTTATTGGAAAAAGAGCTCCCTGAGCTTTGCGCAGATAGAATCGATTATTCTTTAAGAAACGCCATTTGTTACAGAGAGGCAACCAAAAAAGAAGTGGAGTACATTTTAAAAAATCTTACAGTTGAAAACAATCTTTGGGTTTTCAAAAATTTTCAAAGCGCCCAAAAATACGCAAAATTATTCTATCGTCTAAATAAACTCTACTATTCAGGCTTTCCAACCGCAGTGATGTTTCGTGCGGTTGGTGATGTTTTAAGGTATTGTTTGGAAAATAGATATCTAAAAAGAGAAGATTTATTTTCGACGGAAAAAATCGTTTTGAAAAAGATAAAAAGCAAACTAAAGTCGGATCCAAAATT
>Ga0078972_1010465_pt1 | contig 10909 bp, 13 predicted proteins | sample YelNatPaOPGAMG01_FD_67568 | JGI IMG/M metagenome (GOLD analysis project Ga0078972, IMG submission 67568) | Hot spring thermophilic microbial communities from Obsidian Pool, Yellowstone National Park, USA - OP-RAMG-01 (SPADES assembly) (version 2) | ecosystem: Environmental > Aquatic > Thermal...
TCGAATAGGTTTTCCCGCTTTAAATAATACCCGGCATTAATTTTCAGAATTTGATTGGTTTGAACTGCATATAATAAAATATTTGCCTATTTTATTCTTTAAATAAAAAATATTTTTTCATTGATTTTATATAATAAATATTATTTAATAGAATTAAAATATTATAATAAAGTAATAAGGTTGGTAAAATGAGAATTAGACTAACTTTAATGCCTGCCGATAAAAAAGCAATTCTTCCGATAAATTATAATTATTATCTTACCAGCCTGATTTATAGATTCATTTTTTCATCTTCAAGGGATTATTCATCTTTTCTTCATAACGAAGGGTATAGAATAGGGAAAAACAAAAAAGGTTTTAAACTTTTTACTTACTCTATGTTGAACGGAAATAAATATACCGTTAAATCTGATATTATTATTTTTGAAAACGCGCCTATCACGTGGGAAATATCGTCGCCCGTAGATGTTTTTCTGCAGCATTTAATTACAGGAGCGTTTAAGCAGGGACAATTGATAGATATCGGGTACAGAGGAAAAGGGAAAGGGGTAGAGGTAGGGGTAGGAATGGGGGGCGCTGTGGGAGCAAAAGAAACGGCGGATATTGGAGAGACAAGTATAGCAGGGGCTAGATTTTTGATAGACCGCGTAGAAACCGCTCCGAAGCCTGAATTTAAAGAAATTATGCGTTTTACATGTCTGTCCCCGATAACGGTAAGCAGGGTATATGATAAAACCGGCGCCGGCAAAATTACCGATGAGGAAGAAGCTCTAGTTAATGATTTTACAGAGGCATTAAATGAAGACAGGGGTGAAGAGAAAGGCGGCTGTATTTATACCGGTGTTGCCGATTTAGGCTGTCATTATATCCGCCCTTGGGAAGACGGTTTTTCAGAGGCTATCGAACAAAATCTAATAAAAAAATACAAGCTTGTTCACGGGAAATATCCTGACGGCTATTCCGATAATACCGGCAAGAGCAGTAGCAAACCGTATTTCAGGATAACGATAGATAGCAATTATATGAATAAAAAGAGCGGAAAGATAACAAAAAAAATAAATTTCAAAGGCACGGAAATTATCGGATTTATGGCGCCGTTTGAAGTAACCGGCAATCCCGAACTTATCGAAATCGGTTATGAATCAGGGTTTGGAGAGAAAGGAAGTATAGGGTGCGGGTGCGTAAAGGCGGTAAAATAATGAAATAATGAACAGATAATCTAATATTGTAAATGGTTATAGAAAGTATATGTATATGAGATATAATAAAAATATAGCGAACAAAATAATAGCATAATAAGCAATGATAATGAATATGGATATAAACAAAATGGATTACCTAACCTATAATGAAAGTAAGGCTTTAAAAGAATTTAAAGAAAAGCTTCTTGAAAAATATTCCGATGCCGAAATTATACTTTACGGCTCCAAAGCAAGAGGCGATTATGGAGAATACTCCGATATAGATTTGCTGATAATAATTAACGATAATTATAATATAGACAAGGATATATCGTTTAAGGAATTGGAAAAGCTTAATTTTTTAAGGGTGAATGAAAATATAGAAAGCGAAATCTATAAGATAGCTTCCGAAATAGATTCAAAATATGATGTATTAACCAGTCTTGTTATAAATACCAAAAGTTTTCTAAAGACAAATCTTGTCGAGATTATACCTTTATATAAAAATATTGAAAAAGAAGGTATTGCAGTATGACCTTAAAAGAAGACGATAAGAAAGCGTTAATAGAATATAAAATAACCCGCGCAGAAGAAACATTGGAAGAAGCAAAGTTGCTATTTGCAAACAATAAATTATTTGGCACCGTTGATAGGCTATATTATGCGTGTTTTTACTCCGTCGAGGCTTTATTGTTTACGAAGGATTTATCGTTTTCAAAGCATGAACATGTGAAAGGAGCTTTTAACAGAGAATTTGCTAATAAAGGATTAATAGATGTCAAATATAAGGACTTTTTTAAAGAAATGCTTGATAAAAGAAAAACAGGTGATTACGGTAATTTCATTGTTTTTACTCACGATAAAGTTGAAAGCTACCTAAACCATACCGAGGGATTTATAGGCGAAATTAATAAATTAACCATGAAATTGATAGAAGAAAATAAAAAGTAAAATGGGAAAGGGTTTAAGTAATGGAGTAAGTAAGTAAATAAGAAAATAAATTTTAAGAATATGGAAATTATCGGATTTATGGCGCCGTTTGAAGTAACCGGCAATCCCGAACTTATCGAAATCGGTTATGAGGCAGGGTTTGGAGAAAAGGGTAGTATAGGGTGCGGGTGCGTAAAGGCGGTAAAATAATGAAATAATGAACAGATAATCTGATATTGTAAATGGTTATAGAAAGTATATGTATATGAGATATAATAAAAATACAATGAACAAAATAATTATATATAATCCGTAATGGAAGGCAACTAATTATGGCTATATTAAACTGGACAGGAAATCCGTGGGTGGATACGGGATTATCCGTTATGGTGGCAAAAAGCGGTAAAGAAAAAATCGAAGATTTTACAAAAGAGGATTTTAAGAATGTTGTGTCGGATGGAGTATGGCTTGCGAAAGTCAACAGACAGTTAAAAGCTTTTACTATGGTTGTAGGAATAAACTCTCCATTAACAAACACTTCATCAAACCCGAGCTTGAAAAAGGAGAATAGGGGCAAATTAAATCTTATGGATGATAAGGGTTTTAAACAATATTGTGATTTGATAACAAAACTGAAAGAGTCTGTTTTAGAAAGCACCGGAGGCGAGTTTTTGTGTGAGTCATGCGGAGAGCGACCGGCAACAGAGGTTTTGTCCAAAAATGGGAAAGATATTGGCAGAGATTGGTTCCCACTGGCTGGCAGTATTGGCAACGATGCGCAAACACTACCTGCGGCAAGCAGAACCGCAAGAATTTGTTCGCTATGTCTTTTATCTATCCAGTTTTTACCTTTAGGAGCAGTTATTGTAAGAGGTAAAATTGCCTGTTTTCAGTCTACTCATATGGAATTGGCACAATTGATTATTGGAGAAGTCTTTAATGAAACATATAATAAACTGCAATTAAAGCATGATGAAAAATTATCAGCTATAGGGGAAGGAAAAGGAACAAAGGAAGCGCTTATTAAGTTAATCAAAATAATAGACGAATTTCAACGAAATAAAAGAATGTTAGAACTTCCCCCATATACTTCTTTAAATATCTGGCTATTTAGCAACACTGGGCAGGATCCGGATTGTGAAATAATTGAAATTCCTAATGAAGCTTTAATATTTCTGTGGGATGCTACTAGAAAAGGCTATAAGGAAGAGATTTTAAAATTACTTAAAAATGAACCAAAAAAAAGCGATTCTCAGCTCCTCGAATGTATTATAAGAAAATCTGAGTATATGGGCTTTTATCATCAAAAATGGAATCCTGCCCTAAAGGAATTGTTTGAGCTATACCATACAAGGGTATTGGGCAATTCATTATTTGCGTTGAAACTCGCAGAATGGCTTGCATACCAGATTAAATCAAAATTATCGGCAGGAGATAAAAACGATAACAAGCTTCTTGTTAAATTAGTTAGAGAGGATGCTTATAAAAACAAAGATAAAATAAAAGAGATATTTGCCCAGCTTGCCGAAGAGGGCTTACTTACATTAGAAGATTATTCGTTACTTTTTCCAAGAGAAAAGGATATTAAACAAATCTCAGTTAAAAAGGATGCTTTTAAATGGATATTGTTTTATCTTAATTATGAGAATATAACCGATAAGAAACCAGAAGGAGGCAATAACTTGTTTACTAATCTGCTTATTAAGAATTTTGCAAAAGATACCTTTGATTACTATTATGAAAAAAAAGGGATTAAATATATCAAAAAGAATATCCTTGATGCATTTAAAAAGGGAGATATAACAACGTCCGATTTGCAACGATGGTTTATAAATCTTTCTGAAATTAAAGACAGTTATACAAATGAAGTATGGGATGACTTGTGTAGAGATGATAATGGAAATAATATCACTTATGAGGTTAGGTTTCAATTTCGTCTTGAAATGGCAAATCTTTATAGATTGGAAATGGAAAAAATAAAATAATATAAGGAGGAACAGCAGAATGAGTGAAACAGAGAATAAATTAACTCACATTACCGGAACTTTTTTGATTCAAGCAGAAGGAGCGTTTTTAAACGGTCGCGGGCTCGCTAAAGGGGAATACAGAAATACAACAGTGCCAAAGACGTTCTTTGATTTTAAAGATAAAGTGCCATATGTTTCTTCGCAGGCATGGAAGAGATGGTTAAGAAATACCTTTCAGGAAGAAAATCCAGATTTATCACATGCGGAACTAATGCAAACTGGGAAAAGCTTAAAAGGAACAACTAATAAGATTGGAACAGAGATGGATCCAGTGAAGTTTCCTGAAGATGATATCTTTGGCTATATGATGACGCGAGAGGGGCAAGGAAAGACCGTCGAAAAAGAAGAGGCAGAAGATAAAGATGGCGAATCTGAAGTTGAAAAAAAAGAAGATAAACAAGGAAAAAAGGTGACGACAAAGTCTGTTATGCGTCCTGCGCCATTTGCATCATCAATATTAGTATCGCTCAGGAAAAGTGGTTGGCAAGGGTTTGATGAGGCTTATGTTCATTTACAAGAAGGTACCCCGCAACCCTATAACACCGAATTTTACAATACGCAACTCCAAGGGATATTTGGATTAAATTATTTAAGACTTGGGGTTTTTAGAAATGAAGGAGACAGAATTGAACTTGACGAAAAGTATGCCGAAGAATATATGAAGAATGGTACTATCAAAATTGTAAAAGAAACATCAACTGGTAAGTTTTATGAAATAGTGGATAACCCGAGAAAAGAGAGAGCCATTGCTATTCTGAAATCACTTGCCATTATGAGAGGCGGCGCAAAACAGGCACAGTTCGCCACTGACGTAACCCCCAAGGCAGTCATTCTTTCAGGTTTAAACTGTGGCAATCTTATATTTAACGACCTATTTGAAGATGGCAAAGATGGTCCGATTATAAAATTGAAGACCCTTAATGGAATTATCGAAGATTATAAAAATAGAATAGTAACAAAAGTTTTTATAGGAATCAGGGATGGCTATTTGTCGGGGAATAACGAACAAGAGGTCAAATTATTGCATGGTAAGAAAATAGGGAATATAGAAGTAATAGTTACAAGTCCTGTAGATGCAATTAACCAAATGGCGGAGAAATTGCCATGAGACTATTACATGTTAGTATTAGGGCGTGGACAGCCACATTCCGACTTCCCCTATTGTATTCAGGCACGGGTTTAACTTCTCCATTGCCTCCATATAGCACCATTTTAGGGCTTATTGGAGCGACAGTTGGACGGGAGATAATGCCTAAAGAAACAAAGATAGGTTTTATTTTTAAAAGTGCAGGGACTGCAATTGACCTTGAGACGACCCAAAGACTATATGTTGATAAAAAAGGAAGATTAAAGCCTAATAGGGAAACAGGTATTGCTAAAAGGCAATTTCATATTAAGCCCGAACTGGAACTTTATCTGGATAATCTTTCATTTAAAAAGGCATTTGAATATCCGGCAAATTCTCTTTGTTTAGGGAGATCTCAGGATTTGGCGTGGGTATTAAATGTTAACGAAGTTGAAGCAGATTCCGTATCTGAAGGCATAATTAGAGGAACCTTAATACAGTTTCCGGAGCCTAATGCAGCAGGCTTGATTTTATTACTGCCTGATTATTTTGATAATTCAGACTATGGATATACAAGGGAAACTGGAAAATTAGGCAAGTATCAAGCTATAAAATATGATACTCAGGCAAAAATCAAACGCAGTAATCTTTTTAGACTAAAAAACTCAGGAGAAACAATTTATCTTCACTCGTTAATAAACCGTTAATAAACCTATGAATGAGTTATGGGCAAAAAGTACAGGTGAAACCTTGTTGGAGCATACCGATAACGTCGTTAAGATTATTAATCGACTCTGTCGTAGCTTGCCGTTACCGGTCATTGAAAGGGAGCAATTTTCTTCAACGTTATCATGCATAGGTGTCATGCATGATATTGGCAAAGCTGCATCAGGCTTTCAGCATTCTTTAAGAACACAAACAAGGTGGGGACACAGGCATGAGATTCTTTCTGCAGCTGTTGCCAGTATTATTTTGCCTGAACTGCCCAAAGAAGCCTTATTGGCAATTATTACGCATCATAGAAGCATACCGGAATCCATTACTACGGTAAGCGAAAAATGTCTGCCCCTTAATGAATTACCGTTTGATGATGAAAATCCTGTTTGGGATTTAATGACGCGAGAGTGGATAGAGGAATGGGGATCTACAAAAGATATATTAAGATACTTAATTAAGCCTTATATCTTCAGAACTATTAATCTTCCTCTCAAACTAAGAATTGATGGCATTGGGCTACCTGAAAAAATCCTCCACAGAAACTTTCAAAAAAAAGTTTCTGAATTTGACCGCCATTATGCTAGTCTTCTGCGTGGACTTCTTATGACTGCGGACCACATTGCATCAGCACATCAGTTTGATTTACCGGAAGTTCCTATTCATAAAAATTATATTTTAAAAATTAAAGATCTGGAACTGAAAGGTGAGATGATGCGACCATTTCAAAAACGGTGTGAAGAAATAACCGGTGATGCCATTGATGCCATTTTAAAAGCGCCTACCGGATCTGGTAAAACCGCTGCAATACTTTTGTGGGCAGCAAATAATCAATCCAAAAATGGTCGTTTATTTTATGTTCTTCCTCATACTGCAAGTATAAATGCTATGTACGAAAGGTTAAAAAAAATTTATGGTAAAAAAAATGTCGGTATTTTACATCATAAGAGTGCAGAGTATCTTTTTAATATTTTTGAAAGTGATAATTCAACATATGATGCCGCTCAAATGGCAAAATCGCAATCTGAATTAGCAAGAGAACTTTATCATCCTATACGGGTTAGCACCCCTCATCAAATATTGAGGGTTGCCTTACAGGGCAAAGGATGGGAACTTGGTCTTGCCGAGTTCCCTAATGCTTGCTTTGTCTTCGATGAAATTCACGCGTTTGAACCCTTGTTCGTAGGGCTAACCATAGCAACAGTTAAATGGTTAAAGCGCATGGGCGCAAAGGTTTTGTTTGCCTCGGCTACATTACCATTGTTTTTGGAAGAAATATTAAAAAAGGAAATCAAGATTACAAATATTATTATGCCCGATAGTCAGATTCCCGGCGATAAAGATGTATTAGATAAAATCAGACATAAAATTGAAGTAAAGAAAGGAAGTTTATGTACTAACATTGATGATATAATAGAAGAAATAAAAAATTCCGGGGAAACAACATTAATTATATGCAATCATGTTGAAACAAGCCGGAAAATTTACGAAAAGTTTAAAAAACACTTCTTCAATGTAAATGAAATAAAATTATTTCATTCCAGATTTAATTCAGCAGACAGATTTAAGATAGAAACTATAATACAAAGTAAAAATCCGCCAAAAATACTTATAGCAACTCAAGCTATTGAGGTGTCTTTAGATTTGGACTATGACTGCGGATATATAGAGCCTGCTCCGGCGGATGCATTAGGACAAAGGCTCGGTAGAATTAATCGTAAAGGCTCTCGCAATATGCCGGCTAAAGTGGTAATATTTGAAGAACCATCGTTAAAGAAGAGCGAAGGAGATCCGCTTTACTTGCCTTATGATGAGGAAATTACAAAAAAGACAATAGATTGTTTAAGAAAAATTGATAAATTATCTGAACAGCAACTAACAGATATTGTAAATGAAATTTACAAAGATGGTTATACCGGAAACTCTAAAAAAGATTATGAGAGGGGGCTTAATAATTCCGCAATAAATGGATTTTACGAAAATATGATTGCTGGAACTTATAAAGATTGGGTTCAGGATGTCATAGATGGGACAGATGGGTCAATAGAAATATTACCAATAAAACTATATGATAAATTTCGCCATTTAAAAGAAGAAAAAAGATATTCGGAGGCTAAAATGCTTCTTGTTCCAATTCAGACAAGACAATCTGCGGGACTATTTAGGGAAAAAGTTTTGTATTGGGATAAAGAATTATATGAGTATGTAGCATGTTTGAATTATTCTGCCGATACCGGACTTGACATATCAAAACAAATAGAAAATATTTATTGAGTTATGTTAATTAAATTTTAAAATTTATACTTTTAAAAATATGACTCAACAAGACCGCGAAATTGCCAAAGAACTAAAGAGAAGGTTATCCGAAGTCGTTAATTTGCTTGACTTTCGTGTTTTCGGCTCAAGGGCGAGAGGCGATGCAGATGAATATTCCGATATGGATGTTTTTATAGAAGTGGAATCAACTAATAAAGAGCTTAACGAAAAAATTTTTGAGATAACTTGGGAAATTGGTTTTAAACATTTTATGGTTATTTCGACATTGATTTTTACTAGGGATGAACTTGAAAACTCTCCTTTAAGATCATCCTTTATTATAAAGAACATCGGTAGAGAAGGAGTAGCGTTATGAATGATAAAGAAGCACTTTTGGCCTACCGTATGGTTCAGGCTGAGGAAACGCTTAACGATGCTCAGAAAATGCTGGAGAATAATTTTAGCCCAAGGTCTGTTGTAAATAGAACGTATTATGCAATGTTCTATTTATTATTGGCATTATTTTTGAAAACCGATATTAACATAAAGACATCTAAACATGCTGCCGTTATTTCAATATTCGATAGAGAATTTGTGCATAATGGAATTATTAGCGTACGTCATTCTAAATACCTCCATAAGATTTTTGAAGCAAGGCAACAGGCTGATTATAAGGAACTTGTCCATATATCTTCTGCCGATGCCGCCGAGTATGTTAAACTTGCCGAAGATTTTTTTGAAGAAATAAAGAAATTAATTGTTGGATATTAATTGAGATATAATTATAAATTATGGATAATGATGGAATCGCCATTTCCGATAACGGAGCTCTAACCCCTTCTCAATCTCAGGCGGCCGCCGTTACCGGCACCGAATTTAATTATTATCTTCTCTGCAAAAGGAAATTATGGCTTTTTGCCCACGATGTAGAAATGGAACATACGTCAGACAATGTTCTAATCGGAAAGCTGATAGATGAAGAATCGTATCCGAGGGAAAAGAAAGGCATGGTTATCGACGGCGCCGTAAAGATAGATTTTATCGATGACAATACGGTGCACGAGGTCAAAAAATCAAACAGAATGAAGGAAGTTCATATCGGGCAGGTTTTGTATTATATATACCGCTTGAGGCAAAAAGGAGTCGATATAAGAAAAGGCGTAATAAATTATCCCAAACAAAGACGAACGACCGAAGTAATGTTAACGCTTGAAAAAGAAGATGAGATAAAAGATACTGTGAAAAAGATTATTGAAATTAAAAATATGCAACAGGCGCCGGTTGTATTAAATTCTAAAATATGCAAAAAATGCGGTTATGAGGATTTTTGTTATTCATGAAAAGAAATTATTATATAACAAAAAATGGACGATTAAAGAGGCAGGATAATACGCTTTCGCTTGAATTTGAATCGGGAGAAAAGAAGGTAATTCCTATAGAAGACATAGAAGGAATATATCTGTTGGGCGAAACCGACCTGAATACAAAGTTGCTGAATTTTTTGGCGCAGCAGAAAATACCCTTGCATGTGTTTAATTATTACGGTTATTATTCAGGCTCTTATTATCCAAGAGAACATCTTAATTCAGGTTTTATAATCGTAAATCAGGTGGAGCTTTATAAAAATACCGAAAAAAGGCTCGGCGTCGCAAAGGAATTTATAAAGAGCGCCGCCCATAATATTCTTTGTAATCTGGGGTATTATAAGAATAGAAAATCTGGGCTTGAAAATTATATATCGGATATAAATAAAATAATACCTAAATTAGAGGAAGCCGCCGATATTTCGGAACTTATGGCATGGGAGGGACATATAAGGGAACGTTATTACGATAGTTTTAATGCGATTCTTGACCTTGAAGAAGAATTTACTAAGCGGAATAAAAGACCCCCCGATAATATTATGAACGCTCTTATATCTTTTGGAAATTCTTTGTTATATGCAACTACGCTTGGCGAAATTTATCATACCCAGCTTAATCCTACTGTGAGTTTTTTACATGAGCCGGGCAATAGGAGGTTTTCTTTAAGTTTAGATATTTCGGAAATATTCAAGCCGATAATTGTTGACCATGTAATATTTAAACTGATGAATACAAATATGATGGGTGAAAGGGATTTTGAAAAGGATGTAAATTTTTGTTATCTTTCGGAAAGCGGCAGGAAGATATTTTTAAGGGAGTACGATGATAGGTTGAATACCACTATAAAACACAGGGTTATTAATAGAAATGTATCTTATAGGCATCTTATCCGTTTAGAATGCTATAAATTGGAAAAGCATATTTCTAATATTGAAGAATATAAGGCTTTTAGGGCTTGGTGGTAAATGAATCTATGAATATAATTTTGGTTTATGATGTAGGCGAAAAAAGGGTTCAAAAAATTCACAAACTTTTAAAACGTTATTTAAACTGGGTGCAGAATTCTGTGTTTGAGGGAGAATTGACATATGGCCAATTCGAAGCTATGAAAATCGATATCATTAAAAAAATGAAAACAGACGAAGATTCTATGATAATTTATACACTCGGCAGTCTTAAATACGCTGGACGCGAGATTATCGGAGTTGAAAAAAATATAATCGATAATCTAATATAAGGTTTACGTCGTCGAGGGTCAGGGGTTTTAGCGCAATCGGAGGTTGACAGATGAATTTGTATATGATTTAATATAAGTTACTGTTTTTGCAGGCTAATATTTGCCTTTTAATCGCACCAATATGGAATTGAAAC
>Ga0078972_1016508_pt1 | contig 10908 bp, 9 predicted proteins | sample YelNatPaOPGAMG01_FD_67568 | JGI IMG/M metagenome (GOLD analysis project Ga0078972, IMG submission 67568) | Hot spring thermophilic microbial communities from Obsidian Pool, Yellowstone National Park, USA - OP-RAMG-01 (SPADES assembly) (version 2) | ecosystem: Environmental > Aquatic > Thermal...
GCGGAGCCTCACCCCACCCTTGGCGCATTCTTCGCCTCCGGCTCGAATGCCCCCAATCCCTTATCAGGTGAAAGGGCATTGGAGTTAAACCACGTGTTCATCAACATTTGGGGGCTCCGTTCCGGTTTCATCGCGGGATTGGGGCCAGAGGGCGGACTACTCCAGGAAGTGCGGGAACGATTGGGGCCGGCCGTGGAGAGAAGCCCGCCGGAAATCGCGCTATCCTAGCGGCATGACCGAAGAACGTCCGGTGGGGGCACCGTGCTTCCGCCACCCGACGAGGACGGCCCGCCGCCGATGTTACCAGTGCAAGAGACCCATCTGTCCAAGCTGCCAGATGCGGGTCGCCGGCCATATCTTCTGCTCGCGCCGGTGCGCCCGCCTGACCCGAAGGAAGGAGCGGCTGGAGCGCCTGAAGGCTTGGAACCGGACGGCGTTAAGGGGAGTCTGGTTCCGGATGGTGCTGTTCGGCTGCCTGCTGGCGGGGGGTGTTCTGGTGGTGTGGCTCTCCTCGAACGCGGACCGCTTCATGATCGCTCCGGAAGTGGTGCTTCCCAAGTTTGGGCCGGTGCGCGAGCGTGAACCCGACCGAGAGAAAGTGGACTGGGAGTCGCCCGGCTCCATCGTCATCGACGAGCCGGCCGACGGCGCCGTGGTGACGACGAATACCATCGAGGTTCAGGGGCACGCACCATCGGAAGCCATGGTGGGCCTCTACGTGAACGGCCAGCGCGTGAGCGTAGAGCTTTGCAAGCAGGGACAGTGGAGCTTCGAGGCCGTGCCGCTCACCCAGCCTCGGAACATCCTCCAGGCCCGTTATTTCGACAACCGGGGCAACTCCTCCTACGGCCCCGCCGTGCGGGTCGATCTGCGGGCGGCGCCCGCCAGGCTGGAGGTGCCCGCCGAGGCCGTCAACGAAGCGGTGGGGGGTAGCTACAACCTGATCCGGGCGCCCGTGGGCCATCACGAGGTGCTCCTGACCTTCGACGGCGGCTCCGACGACAGCGCCACCGAGGCTATCCTGGATGACCTCCAGAGGGAGCACGTCCGCGCCACCTTTTTCCTCACCGGCATGTACATGCGGCACTACCCCGATCTGGTCCGGCGGATCGCGGAGGCGGGGTATGTGGTGGGCAACCACACCTTCAGCCACCCCCACCTGACGACCTACTCCTTCGATCACCGGCAGGCCACGCTTCCGGGAGTGACGGAGGATTTCGTTCGCGACCAGCTTCTGAAGGCCGCGGAGCTCTACAAACTCATCACGGGGAAAAACATGGCCCCCTACTGGCGCGCTCCCTTCGGCGAATTCAACTCGGAGATTTTGGCCTGGGCGCACGCAGCGGGATTCAACGCGGTCTACTGGACGCCCCACCTGGATACCCTGGATTGGGTCGCCTCGCCGGCCGACCCGCTCTTTCGCACTCCGCAGCAGATTCTCGCCGGGCTTCTCAAGAGGGCTGCCACGGGACCGGACGGCGTGGACGGAGGCATTATCTTGATGCACCTGGGCAGCGAGCGTCCCCAGAACCAGAGGGTGGACGTAATCCTTCCCCCCCTTATCGAATCCCTCAAGAGGGAGAACTACCGCTTCGTCACGGTGGACCAGGTGTCCTGGGGCGGTTCGGAGGGCTCGAAACCCGGCGCGCAGTAACCACCCAATACTTCAGTGCTTGCCGCTGCGGCGCTTCTTGAGCTTCTTGACGGGCTGGCTGGGGGCGGCCAGCGCTTCGGCCTCGCCCTCCTCCTCTCCGTCCTCCAGGAGCCGGCCCATGCGCCCCAGCACGATAGGATAGGCGCCGTCCACCTTCTTGCCGATGTGGATGATCTTGCGCCGTTGGGCCTCCGCGAGGAAGGCCTTGAATTGGCTGAAGCCGAAGCTCTTCTCGTCGAAGGTGGGGCTGAGCTGGAGCATCTTCTGCTTGAGGTTGGAGGAGTCCACCGAACGATCTTCGTCCTCCAGCAGGGCGATGGCGCGCTTGAGGATGGCGAAGGCCTTGGGCAGGTCCTTCGGGTCGGTCTCCTTGCTCTCGCCCACTATGGCCTCCGTGGCCTGAAGGGGGTCCACGATGTTTTCGTAGGCGAGGTACTCGTTGCAGTTCTTCATGACCACCGAGGAGGTGGTCTGCCGCATCCCGATGATGACCACTTTCTTGTTGTAGGCCTGGAGGCGGGAGATGAGGGGCAGGAAGTCGCTATCCCCGCTGACCACGGCGAAGACGTCGATGTGGTGGTTCGTCAGGCAGGCCTCCAGCGCATCGACGGCGAGCTGGATGTCGGCGCCGTTCTTGTCGCCTCCGGCGAAGATGGTGGGCCGCTCCACCAGGTCCACGCCGTTTTCGGCCAGGGTCTTGCGGAACTGGGGGAACTTGGCCCAGTCCCCGTAAGCCTTCTTCAGGATGATGATGCCCCGCTCCCTGAGCGCGTTCAGGACGCGCGTGATGTCGAGCTGCCCGTTGTCGAAATCGATGAACAGGGCGATGCGGGGGGTTTGATCCGTGGGGGTAATTTGCACGTTCACTCTCCTTCTTCCCTAAGCATACATCCCGACAAGCTGGAATTTCAAGGCTTAGAAGGGCCCCAAAATCCGCGATCGAATGGTTCTTCCTTCGGCGGCGCGGGTGGCACACGGCGGAAAAGGTTTATCTCCTGAACGGAGAGGGGCTTCTCTTTCGCGTTCCGCTGGCAAAGCCAGACGGAACGCTCGATTTGCCTTTCGGGTCTTTCGCGTTCCGCTGGCAAAGCCAGACGGAACGCTCGATTTGCCTTTCGGGTCTTTCGCGTTCCGCTGGCAAAGCCAGAGGGAGCGCTCGATTTGCCTTTCGGGTCTTTCGCGTTCCGCTGGCAAAGCCAGAGGGAGCGCTCGATTTGCCTTTCGGGTCTTTCGCGTTCCGCTGGCGAAGCCAGAGGGAGCGCTCGGTTTGCCTTTCGGGTCCCTACCCGCTCCAAGGGTTTGGCCCGCGGAGCCTCACCCCGCCCTTGGCGCAGTCTTCCCCCGGATCCAGTCCGGGGTCGAATGCCCCCAATCCCTTGGCAGGTGATTGTGCAAGTATGCCGGTCATGAAGATCCATGGGGATTTGCACTGTCCTTCCGCCTTCCATTGCGGGATTGGGGAGGAGAACCACTGCAGGCCATGACCGCCCCGCTTTTCGGCGCATGAAGAGACACCTCCCCCCTCCGCTGTCCCTGACCGGATCCCGCAGATGGGAGCTGCCTGGGGAAAAGGTGAGCCGTGCCGAATAGAACGGTGCTATTCGGCCTTCTTCTTTCCAAGCTTGCAGGTGTTGATGCCCAGCAAACTGTAGGGCGGGCACCAGCCCAGCAAGGCCGTGAGGAGAGGAATGAGGCCGATGAGCCCCCACAGGCTCTTGGGTCCCCAGAAGATCAGGCTGATCAGGAAGAGCCCCACAATTCCCCGGACCACGCGTTCGATAGGATGAATGTTGACGCTGACCATTGTGACGCCTCCTTCTTTGCACAATCCCGGTTCGGCTTCCTTTATGCCACGGATCGGCTTGCGGCGCCAGTGAAGCGGGGGTACCCTCGCCTTGCGACCGAATACGCGGGAGCCGACGTGAAGCAACCCCTCTACCGAAACCCGCGCTACCAGGAGGCCCTTGAAGAGCAGGTGAGGCTTGGGAGGCAACGGCGGGAATCCCCTCTGCCCTCGCCCCTCCGCTGGATCGGCGGGGCGGATGTCTCCTTTCACCTGTATGGCACCACCTTTTGGGGCGGAATGGTGGTTTGCGACGCTCAGGCGGGGTTTCGGGTCGTGGAGCGGGCCGTCGTGAGGATGGAGGTGGACTTCCCCTACATACCCGGGTTGCTGGGTTTCCGGGAGGTCCCCGTGCTGGCGCGCGCCTTCGAAGCACTCTCTCTCAAGCCGGAGGCGATCTTGGTGGATGCACACGGAACGGCGCACCCCAGAAGGTTCGGCTCGGCGGCCCATCTGGGCGTCGTGCTCGGGGTGCCCACAGTGGGCAGCGCCAAGAGCCTGCTCTGCGGGAGCTACGACGAACCGCCGCCGCAAAGGGGCGGGTGGTCGCCGATCCTGCTGGACGGCACGGTCATCGGGGCCGCCCTGAGGACCCGGAGCTACGTGCGCCCGGTCTACGTCTCGCCCGGCCACCTCTCGGATCTGCCCACCGCCGTCGCGCTCGTGCTCGCCTGCTCCCCCCTTTACCGGCTCCCCGAGCCCATTCGAAAGGCCCACGGGGCGGTGAACGAGGCCCGCCGCTCCGGCCAGACCGCCCCCTGACCCCGTCCCGCCGGAACCGGATCGGAGTCGCCTGGCCGGGAGATAGCCCGGAGGGAGTCGACCACGCTCAGGCTCCCTTCAACCGGCGGATGGCCTCGAGGATGCGCGCCTCGGAGGAGCCGAAGCTCAGCCGGAGAAAGGTGCCGCGCCGGTCCGGCGCGCGCCCGTCCTCCCGCGGCATCCCTCTCAGCAGAAAGGCGGAGCCCGCGACGCCGGCCACGCCCCGCTCCCTCGCGAAGGCCGAGGCCCAGGCGCGGTCATCTTCGATGCCCAGGGAGCTTACGTCCACCAAGAGGAAGTAGCTGCCGTCGGGGTCGTTGGAAAGGAAGCCGCTCTCGGCCAGACCGGCTCGCAGCAGGTCGCACCGGCGCCGGTAGGAGGCGGCCATCTCGGTGTAATAACTCTCGGGCAGCTTCAGCGCCTCCGCCAAGGCCGCTTGAAAGGGGGCCGGCGCGCAGATGGTGAAGAAGTCGTGGGCCCTGCGGATGCCCTCCATGAGCGGCCTGGGAGCGCAAGCGAAGCCCACCCGCCAGCCCGTCACGGCGTAGGTCTTGGAGAAGGAGCCGATGGTCACGGTCCTTCCCCTCAGGTCGCTCACCGTAGCCGGCGGCACGTGGGTCAGGCCGGGCCGGGTGATGAAAGCGTAGGTCTCATCGGTCACGAGGAGGCAGTCGTGTCTGCGAAGCAGCTCGGCCAGGGTGTTCAGCTCCTCGATGCGCCAGACCTTGCCCGTGGGGTTGGCCGGGGTGTTGAGCACCAGCACCTTGGCGCCGGTGAGCGCCTGGTCCAGAGCGGCCGGCTCCCAGCGGCCCGTGAAGGGATCCAGGGGGAGGAGCCTGACTTCGGCCCTCGCCAAGCGGGAGGCGGGGAGATAGTTCTCGTAGATGGGCTCGGGAACGACCATGGCCTCTCCGGGGGCCAGAAGGGAGAGGAGCGTTGCCATGATCGCTTCGGAGGCGCCGCAGGTGATGACGCACTCCTCCTCGGCATCGTAGGCGAGCCCCCAGAATTGCCGGAGATGGAGGGCCAGGGCCGAACGAAGGGCGGGGTCGCCCCACGTTCGGGTGTAGCCGTTCCTGCCCTCCCTCAGAGCCTTGCGGGCGGCTTCGAGAACGCTTTCGGGGGTCGGGTAGTCGGGGAATCCCTGGGCGAGATTGACCGCGCCGCACTCCTCGGCCACTCGCGTCATCTCCCGGATCAGGGATTCGTCCATGTGCGCTACGGCGGGGTTCAGGATTCTGTCCATGCCGGGCAGTCTGGCCGGCCGGCTTCTCTCGTGTCAAGGCGAGAGGGGCTTTGCTCGGGAGGGCCCCCCGCTCCGCTTCGGCGGGAAGCCTTCGCCCGGCGGTAGGTTCACGGCTTTTGCACAGGCCGAATACGGCTGGAGCGCCGCACCGGGAGAGGCCTGATGGCGCCGCCCTTCCGGGGGCAGTGTCCGCAACGAGTTGATAAATAAATGCATAATCCTGACCTGGACGGGCGGCCGTGGACCAGACGAGGAAGCCGAAGGGCTCGGGCCGAAGACCGCTTTCCACAGGGAATTCCACAGCCTTTTTTGGACGATGAAAAGCGAGCGGCTTGCTGAGAAGCCTTTCGGAATGAACGCGTTGCCGAAGGAGCCGACGCTGCCGTCTCTTCGCTATCCACAGAAAACATGAAGCAGCGCATCAGCTCTTTGTGGATTTACACCGGCAGCTGTAATCAGATGGAGAGAGGGATCCAATCCCACGGGGATTCAGCGGGTGACCAGCCAGTGCAGAACCTGGGGTTCGAGGCCCCTGGGCGAGGGCTCGCCGAGGTCCAGGTCGGGCGGAAAGCCGACGTGGCCACCGCTGTCTTGCCATCGCACCGAGAGGGCGGGCGACGCCTGGCCCAACCAGGGTTCCACCGAGGCCAGCGGGACCATCGGGTCGTTTCTCGATGCCACGAGGAGGGCCGGAACTTCCAGCCTGGGCAGCAGGGGCCAGACGCTGGCCTTGGCGTGGTAGTCGCCGGCGTTGGCGAAGTGGTGGCGCGGCGCCACGGCCAAGTCGTCGAACTCCCGCAGCCGGTGGATGGTATCGATGGCCTCCGGCGGGGTGGAGAGGGGCCGCTTCGCCGCCACGGTGCGGTAGAGGCTCTTGAGGGTGGTCAAGAGGTAGGTCCGGTAGAGCCACGTCGCGGGGGCATCGAGGTTGGCCTGGCAGACCCCGAGGTTGAGCGGCGATGAGACGGCGGCCACGGCGGCCACGCTGGTGTCAGGTCCTTCAGACGCGTAGCGCAGGGCCACGTGGCCTCCGAGCGAATACCCCAGGACGAGCACCCGGCGGTACTTGCGGATCTGCGGGCTCCTGATGGCCGCCCGCAAATCGTCGGTGAGCCCGGCGTGGTAGAGGTCCTCCCCGCTCCGGTCCGCCCCCCGAAGATTCAGCCTCAGGCACGAAAGTCCCGCCGCCTCGGCGGCCCTGGCGGCCCTGAGCGCGTAGTTGCTCTCGCAAGAGCCGCCCAGACCGTGGATGACGATGAGCACCGAGTCGGATTCGGGCTTCTCCCGCAAGAGCCCCGTGATCTGGACGGAGCCGAAATCGGGATCGGGAACCCGGGTCTTCCAGGGCTTGGCCGGTGGGGCCGGAGAGGGACGAAAAGCGTGGCGCAGGCGCGGCGCGATGGTCCAGTAGTGGCCGTTGAGCGACACGATGGTTCCTCCTCACGCGCCATGGTAGCGCGCGCAGGCCGATCGCGCTACCGGCCCTCCGGGGCCTCCAGCTCACCCAGCGCCCGCTTGAGATTGGCTCCGGCGACGCGGTATTGGAAATCAGCATCCACCTGCTGGGCCTGGGCCTGCGCCAGGTTGGTCTCGGCGTCCAGGAGATCGGTGATGGTGCCGGCACCCACCTTGTACCGTTCGTCGGCCATGCGCAGGCTCTCCTTTGCATCGGCGGTGAGCGCCCTCACGGCGAGGACCGCGTTGTAGGCCTCCCGGAGCCTGGCCAGTGCGTTCCAGACCTCCTGGCGGACGGCCAGGGCGGCCTCATCGCGCCGGTCTTCGGCACGGCCCAGCTCGGTTCGGGCTCGGGCCAGGGCGTGGCTCCGGGCAAAACCGGTGAAAACGGGAAGCCGGAGCACGATTCCGGCGGACCAGTTCTTGTCCTGCGGAAAATAGGTGTTGTCGAGGCGCCCGTAAGAGGCGTCGAGCTCGACGGTAGGCCCATAGGCGCTTCGGGCGGCCCGTACGCTGGCGCGCCCCGCCTCCACGCGCCGCTCGGCGGCCTTGACCTCGGGGCGCCTGGCCTGGGCCTCGGCGAGGGCTTGGGCGGGGTCGAGGAGGGCGGGAGGCCTCACCTCCGCCCCGGCGTCCTGGATGGCCAGGGGCGTGTCGGGGGAGAGCCCCATGGAGGCGGCGAGGGCTCCGCGGGCCACCTCCACGCCGCTGGCAGCGTGCACCTGTGCGAGGCGGGCGTTGGCCACTTCCACCCGGGCCCTGAGGACGTCCGCCAGGGGTACGGCTCCCACCGCCTTTCTGTCCTCCGCCAGACGGAGGTGGTCCTCGCTGCGCTTCAGGCTCTGTTTCGCCACGGCGAGGTTGGCCTGGGCCGCCAACAGGCCGTAGTAGGACGAAGTGACGTTGAGCACGAGGTCCTGGGTGTCCTGCGCGGCGGCCTCCCCAGCGGCCTCGCGGGCGGCCTTGGCTCCGGCCACCTGGGCCCTTCTCAGCCCGCTGTCGAACAGGGTGTAGCTGCCCTGCAGGTCCAGGCTGTACTGGTTGGTGGGGCCGATGACCGGCGAGAGGTGCAGAGGAGGGAGCGTCAGGATGGAGTCGGGAAGGAAGGCGCGGCTCTCCCAGCGGCTGTAGCCGGCCTGTAGGGCGATTTGGGGGAAGTAGGCGGAGCGCGTCCCGCCCTCTGACTCCAGGGCGGAACTCACGCTGGCCCGGGAGGCCTTGAGGGACGGATTGTTGGACAGGGCGGTCCGGATGCACTCTTCCAGAGAGAGGGCTGGCGAAGGGTTCGGCGCGGCGCCGGCGGAGGGAGCCGCGGCCGAGAGGGCCGTGGCCAGGGCCACCATGGCGGCGGTCAGCATGGGGATGGCGAGGGGCTTGGGCATGGAACTCTCTCCTTAAGCCAGGGTCTTCCGGAACCGAGACGATGCCAGCAGGAGCAGGGCCGTTCCGAGGAGCGCCAGGGCGGCCATCTGGGGCCAGAGCACGGGAATCCCGACCCCTTTGAGGAACACGCCCCGGATGATCACCAGGAAATAGCGGAGGGGATTCAGGTAGGTGAACCACTGGACGACCACCGGCATGTTGGCGATGGGGTAGATGAAGCCCGAGAGCAGGATGGCCGGCTGCATGAAGAAGAAGGCCGTCATCATGGCCTGCTGCTGCGTACGGCTCACCGTCGAGATGAAGAGGCCCACCCCGAGGGTGCTCATGAGGAAAAGGCCGGTACACGAGAAGAGAAGGAGCGGGTTGCCGTGGATGGGCACGTGAAACCAGAAGACCGCCACGAGGCTGATGAGGAGCACGTCCAGAAAGCCGATGAGGGCGAAGGGGATGGTCTTGCCGAGGATGAATTCGAGCCGGCCCATGGGCGTCACCATGATCTGCTCGATGGTTCCGATCTCCTTCTCGCGAACGATGGCCATGCTGGAGAGGAGGATGGAGACGACCATCACCAACAGGGCGATGACTCCCGGCACGAAGTAGTCCCGGCTCTCCAAATTGGGGTTGAACCATGCGCGCTCGGACAGAACCACCGGCGGAGGGGGCGGCGGCTGGCCCGTTCTGAGTAGAACCTCCTTGGTCAGCACTCGCTCGTCGTAGTCAGCGGTGATCTGAGCCGCATACTTGAGGACGAGGCTCGCCGTGTTGGAGTCGGTGCCGTCGAGGAGGATCTGGAGCGGCGCCCGGCGGCCAGCGGCGATGGCGTCGCCGAAGCCCCGATTCAACCGGAGGACGGCCTTGGCCGTGCCTCGGTCCAGCGCATCTCTGACCTGGGCTTCGCTGTGAATCCAGGCCACCACCTGGAAGTAACCCGATCCCACAAAGCGGTCGATCAGATCCCGGCTCTGGGGCGTGTTGTCGAGGTCGTAGACCGCCGTGTGGATGTTGCGCACGTCCGTGGTGACGGCGTACCCGAAGATGAGGACCTGCACGATGGGCACCACGATGATCACGGCGCGCATCCTCGGATCCCTGAGGATCTGAATGAACTCCTTCCTGAGCATGTGCCTCAACCGCTCCCACATGGCCGCCTCACGCGAGTTTCTTCTGGAAGAGGATCAGGCAGAGGCCCAGCATCAAGGCCGCGAAGGCGAGCAGGAAAACCCCTTCGCTCCAGAGCATGGAGGGCCCTACGCCCTTGAGATAGAGACTTCGGAGCAAGAAGATGCAGTAGCGGGCCGGCACCAGGTAGGTCACGAGCTGGAGGGCCTTGGGCATGTTGGAGATATCGAACATGAAGCCCGAGAGCAGATAGGCGGGCAGGAAGGTGGCCGTCACGGCGACCTGGTTCGCGAGGAGCTGGTTCTTGGCCAGGATGCTGATGAGCATCCCCAGAGAGAGCGCTCCGAGCAGGTAAATGGCCGCCATGACGAAGACCAGGAACACGCTCCCCCGCAGGGGGACGCCGAAGAGGAAGCGCCCGGCCGAGACCGACAGGACCATGTCGAGCATCCCGACGGCGAAGTAGGGAGCCAGCTTGCCGATGACCAATTCCGATCCCTTCACCGGCGTGGCGATGAGCTGCTCCATGGTCCCCGTTTCCCACTCCCTGGACACCGTGAGCGAGGTGAGGAGGGCGGCGATGAGCATCATGATCACGGCGATCAGGCCGGGCACGATGAAGTTCTTGGATTCCATTTCGGTGTTGAACCAGACCCTCGCACGGACCTCCAGCGGAGGCTCGACGGTGCGGCCCATGGCCCGTTGCGCGAAGGTCAGCCGGAGTTGCTGCGAGAAACCCTGGACCACCGTTTCCGCGTAGCCCATGGCGATGGACGCCGTGTTAGCGTCGCTGCCGTCGGCGATGAGCTGGACCGCGGCCGAGCGCCCCGAATCCAGCCAGCGCGCGTAGTCGGCGGGGATGACGAGGGCGAGGGTCGTGGTGGTGCGCCGGAGGAGAGCCCGGTCGATGGCGCCGTAACCGCTCACCCCCGGCTCCACGTCGAAGTAGCGCGATCCCGCGAAGCGGCTCACGAGCTCCCGGCTCTGGGGCGTGTTGCTCTGGTCCCACACGAGGAGCGGCACGTGGTCCACATCCAAGGTCAGCGCGTAGCCGAACAGCAGAAGCAGGAGCAGCGGCAAGGCGATGGAGATGCCCAGAGCGCGGGGATCTCTGAGGACGTGCAGCGTTTCCTTCCGGGCCACGGCCAGGGTTCGGCGGAGCTTCATGGGGACACCGATGAGGGATGACGGAGGAAGGATGATGGATGAATAAGGGGATGGGCGGGGCCCTTCGCCGAAGCCTCGGGTTGGGTTGCGGCGCATGCCTGTCCAAAATAGACTGCCCTGCCGGCTTCGAACCACGGCTGGGTCTCGGCCGCGCCTTGGGCGCGGCGATGGGGGCCTTTGACGGGCGCGTCCACGCCAGCGTGGCCGCGCTCCGTCCACAGGCCCTCCGCCGCCCTTCGGGCGCCAGACCCAGCCTTGCCTAGGGTAAGCGGTCCCTCC
>Ga0078972_1016509_pt1 | contig 10906 bp, 7 predicted proteins | sample YelNatPaOPGAMG01_FD_67568 | JGI IMG/M metagenome (GOLD analysis project Ga0078972, IMG submission 67568) | Hot spring thermophilic microbial communities from Obsidian Pool, Yellowstone National Park, USA - OP-RAMG-01 (SPADES assembly) (version 2) | ecosystem: Environmental > Aquatic > Thermal...
TTTCTTTGGCTAAAAGTTTTGAAAAGGCGACTGATAAAGTTAAAATTAAATTTCCGCCTAATTTCTTTTTATCAGGAGTTCCGTCTAAAGAAAGAAGAAATTGATCAAATTCTTTAAGATCAGAAAAATCTCTTTTTATAATTAAATTCTTTATTTCTTTAATTATTTCTTTAGCTTTTTGAAAATCTATTAAAAAAACCTCTTTTGAACCTCGACTTTTTCCTTTTCCAACGCTCGAGACAACAGAAAACCTATCGTTTAACATTTCTATTTCAAATGTTTCCTCTTTTTTTGAATCCAAAATTTTTTTGATTTTTATTTCTTTTATTTTCATTTTAATTTATCGTTTTTTCCGAATAAATAACCATTTTCCAAATTCAACTAATAAAAGATTAATAAGGCCGATGGAAAAAATCAAATACCAATCAAATAAATTTAAAAAAGAAAGTCTTAAAACTTTATGGAAGGGTTCAAAATAAATAGGCAAAAACATCAAAAAAAGCCCTATGAAAAAAGAGAAAATTAATAAAGGATTAGAAGCAATATTAATATGCCAAAGGTTCTTCTTAAGTGATTTTAAAGAAAAAGCCAAAAATAAAGAATCAATGCCAAGAGCAGCAAAAATAATAGTTCTGATATGATTTAAAGGATAAGAAGAATAAAAAACAAGAAAATAGAATAATGATATTAACAAAAAATCAGTTAAAAGACCGATGATAAAAATCAAAAAAACCATTTCTTTGGTAAACAAAGATGGTTTAAAAACCTCTGGTTTTTCTTCTAAAAGGCCATTTTCCCTTTCAAAAGCCAAAGAAATAGCTGGTAAAGTATCTTCAATAATATTAACCCAAAGCACTTGAGCAGGTAAAAAAGGAAGAGGCCAGCGAAAAAAAATGCTAAATCCTATTAAAATAACTTCTGTAAAAGTATCTACTAAAAAATAAGTAATAATTTTTCTGAAATTGGCTAAAATTTTTCTCCCCTCTTCAATGGCTTTTAAAATTATTAAGAAGCTATCATTTAGTAAAATCAAATCAGAAGCAACCTTGGCAATCTCGCTTCCAGAATGAAGAGCAATACCTATGTCTGCCTTCTTCAAAGCCAAAGCATCATTAACTCCATCACCTGTCATAGCAACAACTTTATTTTTTCTTTGCCACATCTCAACAATTTTTAATTTATGTTTTGGTTCTGCCCGATAGATTACTTTAAAATCATTAATTTGATTTTCAATTTCTAAATCTGAAATTTTATCCAATTGATAACCATCAATAAATTTTGAATCATCTATTTCCAAATTGGCTTCTTTTAATATTTTTTTCACGGTTTTTTTATGGTCGCCACTGACAATTACTGGTTGAATTCCTGCCTGCGAGCAAACTTTTAAAGCTTCTTTTACTTCCTCTCTTAAGGGATCTTCTAAAAGCAAAATGCCCGAAAATTGTAAGTTTTTAATTAAATGGTGAGGGAAAATCTTCTTTTTTAAAAATTCCTGGTTCTTTATTATTTGTTTTTTTGTAATCTTTCTATAGGCACAAGCAATAATTCGATAACCTTCTTCGGTTTTTTGTTCAATTATTTTTTCCCATTTATCTTTAAATTTATTTAAAGATAAAGATAGAATTCTCTCTGGGGCACCGACAATATAAAGAAAAAAATCTTTTCCTTCATTTAAAAGACAAACACTATATTTAAACGAAGAATCAAAAGGAAAATTTAAGATTATATTTTTTTTCAAAGATTCAATAACATGATAAGGAAAAAATTCTACCCCCTTTTCTAAAATTGCCTTTTCTTCTGAGTCTCCTTTAATCGACCATTTTTCTTTTTTTTCTTCTGGGTTTTCTAAGTAAGCATCAGAATTTAAAAGAGCAATCCTAATTATCTCTTTTTCATTATCTCCTAAAATTTCTTTTATTTTCATTTCTCCCTTTGTTAAAGTTCCGGTTTTATCCATACAAATGATAGAAGCGCTCCCAAGAGTTTCCACCGAAGAAAGATTTTTAACTAACCCACCCCTTTTTAAAATACTTTTCACCCCTAAAGCCAAAACTATTGTTAAAGTAATTGGTAATCCCTCGGGAATAGCCGAAGAAACGACTGCCACCATTGTTATCAATAGTTCTAAAAAATTAAATTTATTAATTAAACCATCTAAAAAAATTAAAAAGCAAAAAATGCCAATAAAAAAAGCCAACTTTTTAGAAAAATAAGCTATTCTTTTTTGCAAAGGAGTTTTTTCTTCTTTTATTTCTAATAATGCTTTTCCTATTTTTCCAATTTCTGTTTTTATTCCAGTTTTCACCACCACCGCTTTGATTCTCCCTTTAACCAGATCAGTTCCCATAAATATCATATTCTTTCTTTCTGCTAAGGGGGTTTCCTTTTTTAAAATTACATCTTCTTTTTCAGATGGAAGCCACTCTCCGGTTAAAATTGATTCATTAACTTTTGCTTCTTGAGCTTCGATTACTCGTGCATCCGCTGGAATTTTAGCTCCTGCTTTTAAAAAAATAATATCGCCAACTACTAAATCCTCATGCGGAACTTCTTTTAAATGACCATCTCGAATAACGGTTGTAAAATGAGAAATACTTTTTTTGATTTGTGATAAAATTTTTCTTGCTTTGTTTTCTTGAAAAAAACCAAAAAGAGCGTTGATGAAAACAGCAATAAAAATAAAAATTCCTTCTAAATAATCATGAAAAATAAGAGTTAAAAATCCTCCAAAAATTAAAATATAAACAAGAGGATTCAAAAATTGGGAAAGAAAAATCAAAATTAACGGTTTTTCTTTCTCGGGGGGCAATTGGTTTAAACCATATTTCTCTTTTCTTAACAAAACCTCTTCAGAAGTTAGTCCTTTTTCTTTATCAGTCTTTAATAAATTTAAAACTTCTTCGATTTTCAGATGATGCCAAAAAAGATTATCCATTTTGATAAAACTTACTTAAATAGAAAATAGTTTTTATTACTGAATCAGGGTTCAAAGAAAGAGCGCTTATTCCTTCTTGAACTAAAAATTGAGCAAAATCTGGATAATCAGAGGGAGCCTGACCACAAATCCCAACATATTTTTTTCTTTTTCGAGCTGCTTCAATAATTTCTCGAATAGCTTTTTTAACTGCTTCATTATTTTCATTACCAATTTTAGAAAGCTCGGCATTATCCCGATCGATCCCTAAAATTAACTGAGTTAAATCATTAGAACCAATGCTGACTCCATCGAAAATATCTAAAAATTGATTTATTAATAAATGATTTGAGGGAATTTCTGCCATAACATAAATTTTTAAATTTTTATCATTTAAATACTTTAAAATAATCTCTTTTACCTTTTGCCCCTCTTCTGGCGTTCGACAAAAAGGAACCATAACACTAATATTTTCCAGCCCAAAAACCTCTCTTGCTCTTTTAATAGCTAAACATTCCATCTCAAAAGCAGGTTTAAATCTTAAATCATAATATCTAACTGCTCCTCGCCATCCTAACATTGGATTTTCTTCTAGAGGCTCAAATAATTCGCCTCCGATTAATTGACGATATTCATTCGTCTTAAAATCAGAAAAACGGACTATTACTTCTTTGGGGTAAAAAGCAGAAGCAATCTGGGCTATTCCTTCAGCTAACTCTTTGATAAAATACTCTTTTTTATCTTTATGCTCTACAGTCATCTCATCAATTTTTCTTGCTAATTTGGGATTTTCTTTTTTAATTTTTTTAAAATGATACAAAGCTAAAGGATGAATTTTTATTTTTTCTGCTATGATAAATTCTTCTCTTGCCAATCCAACTCCATCATTAGGTAAAAAAGAAGACTGAAAAGCAATTTCTGGGGCCCCGATATTTAAGCAAATCTTTACCTTTAAATCCGGTATCTCTTTGAGCTCATATTTTTTGACTTTAAAGGAAATTTTTCCTAAATAAACTTTTCCTTCTTGCGAAGAAGAACAATCAAGGGTTATTTCCTCACCTGTTTTTAAAATTCTTGTTGCTTTTTTAGTGCCAACAATAGCAGGAATACCTAACTCCCGAGCAATAATTGCTGAATGACAAGTTCTCCCTCCTTCATCAGTTAAAATAGCAGAAGCTAAAGCCATAGCCGAAGTCCAATCAGGATCAGTCATTTTTGTCACTAAGATTTCCCCTTTTTCTAGTTTTGATAATTCTTTTAAAGATTTTATAACTCTTACTTTGCCCGAAATAACTTTATTGCCAACAGCAATTCCTACTAAAATTGGCTTTTTATTTGTTTTAATTTGATATTCTTCATAAAAATTTCTTTCCGTCACAGAATAAACAGTTTCAGGTCTTGCTTGAACAATATAAAGTTTATTTTCTTTTCCATCTTTTGCCCACTCAATATCTTGAGGAGTCCATTTTTGATTAATTTCTGAATAATGTTTTTCGATTAAAATGCCCCATTGAGCTAAAGTTAAAATTTCTTCGTCTTCTAAAGAAAATTTATTTTGCCATTTTTGAGGAACTTTTACCTCCTTAATTCCCCCTTTAGGATTATAAACATATTTTATTGACTTTTGACCTAAATCCTTTCTAATAATTGCTTTATATCCTTTTTCTAGGGTTGGTTTAAAAACAATAAATTCATCAGGAATAATTTTCCCTTTAACTATTAATTCTCCTAAGCCATAAATACTATTTATCACCACGACATCTTTGAAACCAGAATTCGGATCTAAAGTAAACATCACTCCCGAGGCCCCCAAATCAGAACGAACCATTTTTTGAACGCCGGTAGAAATGGCAATTTTTAAATGATCAAAACCTTTTTCTAAACGATAAGAAATGGCTCTGTCTAAAAATAAAGAAGCGTAACTTTTTTTAACTGCCTTCAATAATTCTTCTGTGCCTCTTACGTTTAAAAAAGTTTCATGCTGGCCAGCAAAGCTAGCGGAAGGCAGATCTTCAGCGGTTGCTGAGGACCTTACTGCCACATCAATATTTTCTTCGTTATAATCTTGAGATAATTTTTGATAAGCCTTTATTATTTCTTTTTTGAGTTTTTGAGAAAAAGGAGTTTTTAAAATTAATGTTCTAATTTTTTTTCCAGCAATTTGTAATTCTTTGATGTTTTTTAAATTATAGGATTTTAAAATTTTTTCGATTTCTGTTTTGATATTTCCTTCTTTTAAAAAATCAAAATAAGCTTGACTAGTAATGGCAAAACCATTGGGAATATTAATACCCTTTTTTGTTAAAAAACGATACATCTCTCCTAAAGAAGCGTTCTTTCCTCCGACCAATTGAACATCTTTAATGGTAATTTGATTAAACCAAAAAATATAGCTCATAGTTTTTTATTTATTTTAACATTTTTTACTTCTTTTTGTTAAAAAAATCCAAAATTTTTTCAAGGGGCCAGCTATTAATAATATCATTTTTTGTTGCCCATCCCCGACGAGCTTGGGCTATACCAAAACGAATAAATCTTAATTGATCAATATGATGAGAATCTGTATTAATAACCAATTTAACTCCCATTTCCACCGCCTTTCTTATATTTTTATCATTTAAATCTAATCTATCAGGAAAAGAATTGATTTCTAAAGCAACGTTATATTCCTTGGCTGCCTTTAAAATTTTTTCAATATCAATTTGATACTCATCTCTTCTATTGATTAATCGGCCAGTAGGATGAGAAATAATTCTTACATAAGGATTTTTAATGGCAGTTAAAAGTCTTTTGGTCATCTCCTCTTTTGACATTTTCATATGAGAATGAATTCCAGCAATTACATAATCAAGTTTTTTTAAAACTGCGTCTTCGATATCTAATGAACCATCATTTAAAATATTAGCCTCGCATCCATGAAGGATTCTAAATTTTATCCCTTTTTTCTCTAACTCTTGATTAATTTTTTTTATTTCTTCGTTCTGCTTTAAAAGCTGTCTTTCATCTAATCCATGCTCTATTTTTAAAAACTTGGTATGATCAGAAATTCCAATATATTCATATTCCATCTTTTGGCCTGCCTCCATTATTTCTCGAATAGAATTTTCGCCTCCATCGTAATCAGAATGAATATGTAAATCACCTTTAATTTCTTTATATTCGATAATTTTTGGCAATTGATTCTTTAAACCCGCTTCAATTTCTCCAGTATTTTCTCTTAACTCTGGAGGAATATAGGGCAAGCCAATAATTTTATAGACCTCCTCTTCATTTTCTCCTGCTACTCGTTTCTTTCCTTTAAAGACTCCGTATTCATTTAATTTTAAACCCTTTTCTAAAGCTAATTTTCTGGTAGCAATATTGTGTTCTTTGGAACCAGTAAAATACTGTAAGGCTGATCCAAATTCATAACTCTCAACCACTCTTAAATCAGCATCAATCCCTAAATCAAATCTAACTGAAGTTTTGGTCAAACCATAATCCCAAACTTTCTGGATGCCACTTAAACTAATAAACTTATCCATTACTTTTTTATTCCCGTTTTTATAACCTTTTTTTATTGTCACTAATAAATCAATATCTCCGATTGTCTCTTTCATTCTTCTTAAAGAACCAGCTAAAGAAATTTTATCAACTTCTTTTAAAACTTTTAGTTCCTCTATTATTTTTTCGGCGATTGATAATGCTTCTGAAATCAAAAATCTTCCCTTTGAGCGCTTTAAAAATTCAATAGATTCTAAAATATTTCTTTCTGATTTTTCCCCAAAATTAGGCAAATTCCTAATTTTTCCCTCTCTGGCTGCTTTTTCCAAATCTTTTAAATCTTTAATTTTTAAATATTTATATAAATCTCTAATAGTTTTTGGACCAATTCCTTCTACCTGCATTAATTCTTCAATATTGATAGGGTATTTTTTCTTTTTTTCTTCAAATTCTTTAACCTTTCCAGTTTTTAAAAATTCAACAATTTTTTTGGCAATGCTTTCTCCAATACCGGGTATTTTTAATAAACCTTCTTCTTTTTCTCTTTGAAAAATATCTTCTACGCTTTCCGACATTGTTTCTAAAGCTAAAGCAGCTTTCTCATAAGCCTGAGGTTTAAAGGGAATACCTTCCATTTCTAAAAAAACTGCCATCTGGTAAAAAATTTTTGCTAATTGTAAATTTTTATTCATTTTTTAATTTTTTTAAATTATAACACAATTTTCTTTTTTGAATCTCTTTACAAATTTATTAAAATATTTTAAAATCCTTTCAGCTCTTTAAAAAAATTAAGGAGGATGAAAAAATGAAAAGTATTTTTATTACCGGAGCTTTAATTATGATAGTTATTGTCGTAATTGGTGTTTTAATCAGCACAGGAGTCTTCTGGATTTTTAGAATATTACAACCACTAGTTCTTCTGATGTTTCCTACTCTTCCAATAGTTTGGCATTATTTGTTGGTAGTCCTTTTAATAATAGCTTTTGTGCTAATTGTCGGTTATTTAGCTAAAATTATCCCTCGAGCCCAGTTTTTCAAGAGATACCTCTTTTTTGCTGGCAAAAATAATATTAAAAACAAGCCAGTGGTTTTAGTAAAATTAGAAGCTCTCTATCTCTTGGGGTTAGTCACTGAAAATCAAGAAATAATCATTAATGGCCAAAAAAAGATTTTTAAAAGAGTCTTTTTGCCATCTTCGCCAGTCCCTTTTACGGGCTGGACAGTGATTGTTGAAGAAAAAAGAATCATTCCTTTAACAATTAGTTATCAAGAAATTTTGGGTTTAGTTTCCTCTTGGGGGGCTTTCGGGCCCCAAGTATTAACTTTTTATGATTATCAAAAGGAAAAAGACTATCCACAAGTTATCCACAAAAAGACTCTTTTACCTCTTGACGTTGATATTTTTGAATAATATAATGAAAGGGCCATCGCTGGAAGAATAATACCTCGTGTATTATTTCAACCAGCGGTGGCTTTTTTATTTTTTAGATATTATTGTCTTTTAAAAGCTCGAGGGCCTCTGTTTTTAATAAATCAATCTCTTTTTCTTTTAAACCAAGATTTTTTAATTTTTCTCTTTTTGCCTCTAATAAATCAGAAGCCAGCATAATTTCTCCTTTAGCTAAAAAAGACAAAATTAAACTATTGGCAGAAGGCAAAATAGTCACTGGATACATTTTCTCTGATTCTATTAGATATTCTAAACCCCTATTTTCTGGATAATGCCAACCTAATAAATCAATATGATATCCTTGGGCATATTTTAAAACTTGACTTGTAAATTTAGTGTTGGTAATAATCATTGGCCTAATTCTAAATTTTTTAAAAAAGCCTCCTTTTTTAATATCTAAAAATCGGGCATAAACTATTAGAGCCACCTTTAAATCAACTCGCGAATTTATTAAATGGTGAAATTTACATTCAGCAATAACTAGCTGTCTATCTTTTTCGGCTAAAAAATCTATCTCATAATTATTAACATATTTTCCGTTGACTAATTGATTTAATAAAACTTTAAAACCAAGCTTTTTAAAAATTTCGCCAATATATTTTTCAAAATAAAAACCTGCTGGCCCTAATTTTCTAATAGCCTCTTTTAAGGAATAACGAACGCCTGTTTTAAATTCTGTTTCAAAAAGAAAATTTTTAATTTTCTCATAAATCTTCTGAGTAGAAATTCCATCATAAACTTCTTTTTCTATTTTTTCAGTAATTAATTGGGCTAATCTTTTAGAAGCACCAGCTCTCAAAGCGCTTCGATAAACTTTATTTAAAGAAAAAGGTTCTTTTTCCCCTAAGGCATTAATAACAAAAATCTTTTTCATAAATTTTTATTGATTATAACTAAAATAGAAAAAAGAGGCAATAAAAAGGGGCGAGAATTTTCTCGCCCCCTCGCTTTTTAAAGAATATCTTCTACTTTTATTCCTTTAAAGTTTTCCTCTTTGAGAGTCTTTAAAATCTCTTCAAGAAATTTATCAGAAACACTGATTTTAGGAAATCCTTCTTCATTGATTCTGTGGAAAATTAATACCAACCATTTTTTCTCTTCCTTTGCTTTTTTTATTATTGCTTTAATATCATCTACATCTTTTATAGATGGGCTATTCACATCTAAAGCTTTAATTGTATAAATTTCTTCTTGAGACAAGGGAATATCATTAAAAGTACCCTCGCCTATCCTAGCTACCTTATAGTATTTTTTGACTTTTTCAATTATTTCCTCATTAAATGCTCCATAAGGATAAGCAAAGCTATAAACCTTAAAACCCTTATCTAATAACCATTCTTTTGATTTTTTAAGTTCTTTTTCTACTTCCTCTAAAGAGATTTCTGTAAGATTTGGGTGGGACCAAGTGTGAGATCCTATTTCCCAACCATTATTACTTAAAATTCTTAATTGGTTTAGAGTTAGATATCCTTTTTGCCCTAAGACACTAGGAATAACAAATACTGTTACTGGATAATGGTATTGTTTTAAAAGCGGGAAAGCTACTTCGTAAACCGAAGAATAACCGTCATCGAAACATAATGTCACGACTGCTTCTGGCATTTTTTCTCCACCTGGTCCAAGAAGTAAAATGGCTATAATGATTGGCGCTACTATTAAAGGGGCCCTAATCACCAAATGAGAAATTGAGGTTGGTAAAGAAGTTGGATACAACCTATTCACCTCCTAAAATAAATATTAATGACCTTTTTCCCACACCATTTTTGATTTAAGCATCCATTCACCAATTACTGCCTCCCAAAAAAGATACAGGTCAAAAATTCCAGAAACTAAATACAAAGGGAAACTTGATAAGACTTTTTTTGTTAATTTCGTCTTTTTGCCATAAAACAAAGCATAAAAGAAATTTAGTCCTATCTCTAATATAAAGAAAATACCAATCCAGCTATAAATTGTTGTCAAAGAACGATAAAAAATTAACTGGTATAGACTATAAATCATTATACTCCAAAAAAAGGGGGAAAGCAAACCATTTATCAAATACCAGTAAGCGAAGAAAGCTAGTCTCTTGTTTTTTAAGATTTTTTTTCGGTGAAATCTTAAACATTGTAAAAAACCCCTATTCCATCGTAATAGTTGTCGACGATAAACTGACCAAACATTTGGATCTTTAGGATAACAAATGGCTTCCGGAACGACTTTGATGTTATAACCTTCTATTAATGCCTGCCAACTCAATGCCATATCCTCAACAAATGTTTCTGAGGGAAATCCCCCTAATTTTTTAAGTATTTCAAAATTAAAAGCAGAAAAACATCCTGAAGAGACTAAAGGCACCTTCCAGTACTCTTGCGTTTTTTTTGCTAAAGGAATATAGATTAGATATTGAATCAATCTTACTCTCTCCCAAAAAGTTTCAATTTTCTGAGGAATAACAAATCCGCAAGCAGAAATTACTTTTTTATCTTTAAGAGCGTAAATTATTTTCTCAATAGCTTTTGATTCTAAAATTGTATCTGCATCGACAGTAACTAAAACATCTGTGTTTTCTATAAATTTTAAACCATAATTTTGAGCTTGAGCTTTAGTCCCAGTATTTTTAGGAGTCCTTATAACCCTAACTCCTAGGCTTTGAGCAATTTGAAAAGTATTATCAGTAGAACTATCATCAATAACTATAATTTCCTTAATTGGATACGACTGATTTTTAATACTGATAATAGTATCTTTAATAGTTTTTTCTTCATTATAGGCCGGAATCATTACTATTACCTCTGGAAAGAATTTTTCTAGCTTTTCTTTTGTTTCTTCCTTCTTCAAGCCCAACAAAAAAATCAAATAATCTTTCCATCTTTCCATTTTTCTTTCCTCCTTTTCCCTTTTTGATTTTAAAGAACTAATTTTAAAAAACTAAAAATCTTTTCTTTGTTATTTTTGTTTATTTCGATTTTTATTAATAATTATTAATAAAAGAGAAAAAATCACTGCTATTAGAAAAGCTAACCAAGAAAAAGGCAATTTGCCCAAGAAAGCTAAAAGAGGATTATATTCCTCAATTT
>Ga0078972_1016510_pt1 | contig 10906 bp, 9 predicted proteins | sample YelNatPaOPGAMG01_FD_67568 | JGI IMG/M metagenome (GOLD analysis project Ga0078972, IMG submission 67568) | Hot spring thermophilic microbial communities from Obsidian Pool, Yellowstone National Park, USA - OP-RAMG-01 (SPADES assembly) (version 2) | ecosystem: Environmental > Aquatic > Thermal...
TTTTCTTCTGCTTTCCCTGAAGTTCTCTCTTTCTTCAGGGGTAAGTTCTCTCATCGCTTCCCTTCTTTGCTCCGGTGGTATCTTCTCCAGACGTTCTCCCAATTTTATAAGGTGTTGCTGGTCAAGCGTCTTTGCCTTTCCTGACTTCACATAATTAAGTACCTTCTCATCTGAAAGTTTTTCAAAATCAGGGGGCTTCTTTGACAGTCCATATATAGTAGTCGTAATTGCTCCTATCATTAAAATGCTTATCAAAAAAAATATCATTATCTTTTTTTTCTTCCTTTTATCCATCTCTCGCCATCTTATCTTTCTCATTCTTCCTCCGATGTTTCTGCTATTGGCTCATGGCTTGCATGGCCATCAAGAAAGACAAAATTTCTTATACCCTGTCCATGGAAGTCCTTATAGTCATAGAAGACCCATATCCTGTTTGCCCCCATCCTTGAAAAACTTCTTCCCCTGTCTCTTTTCCTTCCACCCAGTGAGACATTATACTCATAACTTGAACCCTCCCTATCAAAATATCCTTCCCTGTCAGAAGGACACTTGAAGACATAAAGGGACTTCAGATAAGGTGCGAGGACATCACATATCCTCGGGTCATCGTTAAGATGGAGTGAGGGAACCTGTGCAGCAATAGGATAATAGTCCTGATTATCAGTAGCATACATATCAAGGGCAAGAAACAGTTGCTTGAGATTGTTAAGACATACAGCCCTTCTACCCATCTCTCTCGTGCGGGATAAGGCAGGTAGAATAAGCCCTGCCAGTATTGCAATTATTGCTATCACCACAAGGAGTTCTATTAAGGTGAAGCCATCTTTATAAGTATTTTTTTCCACTTTATTATTAGACAGTAATTATTGTGAAAAGGTTTAGTGAAAATTAATAAAAAAATATAGATATGTTAAAATGAAAGTACTATGGAGAATAAATCTTTCAAAATCTTTCAGTATCTTTTTCTGCTGTTATTCCTTCTCTCAGGATTGGTATTATCAGAAGAAGAAAACACAGGTAGAAAACATCCATTTACTGTCCTTGTATTAAGTGGTGGAGGTGCGCGCGGTATCGCACATATAGGGGTATTGAAGGTAATAGAAGAACTGCACATATCTGTGGATATGATTGTTGGAACAAGTATGGGTGCTGTTGTAGGTGGCTTATATGCAGCAGGACTTTCTCCTTCAGAGATTGAAAAAAAGATGCTTGAGGTTGACTGGGATGATATATTCTCAAATAACCCGAAACCAATGCAGCAGCCATATAGATTAAGAAAGGAAACATCTAAATATATGCAGGGTGTGGAGATTGGATACGCAGTTGACCAGATTCAAATACCTCAGGGCATAATAGCAGGACAGAAACTCAGGATAGCACTGAACAATATACTGCTTCCAGTACTTTCTGTTGATGACTTTGACCGCCTTCCCATACCATTCCGCGCAGTTACCACAGACCTTGTCACAGGAGAACGGGTTGACATCTCTTCAGGGAGTTTAACAAAGGCAATAATGGCAAGTATGTCCATACCCGGAATCTTTGCTCCTGTAGAGATAGATCACAGAATTCTGGTAGATGGAGGAGTTGTAGCAAACCTTTCAATAGAAACAGCAAGGGCACTTGGAGCAGAAAGAATTATAGCAGTTGATGTAAGTTCACCACTTTTAAGTAAGAATGAATTGAAAAACATTGTGGATGTGACGAAACAGGTCCTCGCTATATATGACAGACGCAATCACCTTTATCAACTCTCCCTTCTCAAAAAGGATGATATACTGCTTTCCCTTAAACTTGAAGGACTTTCCAATACGGACTTTAAAAAGGCAAAGAAGATTATAAAAGAAGGAGAATCTGCTGCTATGAAGGAAAAAGAGTTGCTAACTTCAGCATCCGTTTCTGAAGAAGAATACAGGCAGATAAAAAGTTATGTGGATGCAAGGAAGAGAAAGGAACCTGTGATTGTTGACTTTATAGAGATTATCCCGCCTAAAAATGTCTCCCCCCTACTGGTAGAAAAAAGGATAAAAACAGGACCCGGTAAGAAACTGGATATAGAAACACTTGAACAGGATATCACCAACATCTATGCAACAGGACTTTTTGAACGTGTTGACTATGATATTAAAAAAACGGAGGAAAACTACGGAATGATAATTGAACCAATAACAAAACCCTGGGGACCAAATTATCTCTATGTTGGGCTGCAGTTTGACAGCACAAGGGACTTTAATCCACTTTTATGGTACAGGATGACACAGATGAACCAGTATGGAGGAGAACTGAACCTTTCTTTACGGTTGGGTATAGACCATAACATTGAAGCAGAATTCTACCAGCCAATGAACTATGGAGACCGTTTCTTCATATCCCCATCTTTTTCATACCAGCAGCGGTATATTGACCTTTATAAAAATGAGGACCGATATGCCCGCTACAGGACAAGGACAGTATCAACAGGACTATATGGTGGTATAAATATCGGAAATACAGGACAGTTCAGGATAGGTATAGAAGGAGAAAATCTTACAAGTGAGCCATCTATAGGAGATATCTCACTTCCTGACTATAAAGAAAATATATTTTTGCTGAATACTTCCTTTGTCCTTGACCGTCTGGATAATCAATTATTTCCTGAAAGTGGCTCATACTTCTGCATCAACTATAAGGCACCTTTTCCTGGATTAGAAGAAACAGAATTTCAGATGCTATCCGTAAAAGAATTGCTTGCCTGGACCGAATCACACAACACCATACTTGCATATATAGAAGCAGGGACAAGTTTTGATACAGACCTGCCCATATACAGACGTTTTACACTCGGAGGTTTTCAGAGGATGAGTGGATTTAACCTTGACCAGTTAAGTGGAAACTATGAGGGGCTTGTCCGATTGACATATATAAGGTCATTTGCAAAGGCACTTCTATTTAATATCACTGGCTATTTCATCGGCTCATCACTGGAGACAGGTAATGTATGGGAAGATGCAGATGATATTTCTCTTGAAGATATAAACCTATCCGGTGCTATATTCTGCGGAGTAAAGACACCACTTGGTCCTCTCTATATTGGTTATGGTATCCGCTCTATTGACAAAGGCATCTTCTATTTTTATCTCGGCCCGGTCTTTTAATAACATTTGACAAGAGATGAACAAAATTATAGTTTATATAAAATAAAGGAGTACAGGATGGCAAGGAAAGGAATAATATTATTCGTAGTGGGAATATTACTTCTTATTTCAGGCTGTAGCAAAAAAAAGATAGCAGTCCAGTTGCCCATATCTGAAAAAGAGATAGAAGAGGCAATTGAATATGGAATAAAGAACGCATCTCTTTCCACAACAGAGTTTGTATCCGACTGGACGGTAAGTTCAGGATATGGAGAAGGCAAAGGGAGTGCAACAATTGTAACACCATTTTTGAGAACAGCACTTCTTGCAAAACAGGCAGAAATGACAGGGCAAAAGGTTAAAAGGGAACTTATAGAAAGGATATTAAAAGAAGATAGTGATAAACTTACATTTGATGTTCTCCTCTTTGGGGGGTATCCGCAGTTTGGAAAGAGTGTCCAGTGTTCACTCAAATATGACAACAAAACAATCCAGCCCGTATATCAGTTCATCCCACCCTACGGGGAGATGGGAAGGGACTACACACAGGCAGCAAAAGGAACTGTAAGATTTAAAAAAGAAGGTATCCCTGCTGCAGCAAAGGTTGTTCTATGTTTTAGTTTTAATGTCAGTGAAGAAGGTAAAGAAAAATACACCTGTGAGTTTGAGTTTGACCTGAGCAAATACAGATAATGCGGAGAATCTATCTTGACCCGGTTGACTGTGAAAGGGACCATTCCACAATATATATCAAAGGCAGTTCCCTACACTATATCTCAAATGTCCTGCGGATGAAAGAAGGGGATATATTTACTGGATTTGATGGCAGTGGCTATGAGTATGAGATAGAGATTACATCCAGAGATAAAAGATTCCTTAAAGGTGAAATCCTGAAGGCAGAAAAGATGATAGATGTAGAGCCGTTATTTAATATAGTTCTCTTTCAAAGTATTCCGAAGGGAAGTAAGATGGATAAGATAATAGGTGAGGTTGCACAATTAGGAGTAAAAAAGGTCTATCCGGTCATAAGCGACCGTGTTGTCCCGCATATTGATAAAGAAAGTATTCAACACAAAAAAGGAAGGTGGAAACGTCTTGCAGCAGAGGCGTCAAAGATTGCAGGGATGGAGACAGTAATGGATATAGTAGAACCCATCGGATTTGCAGAAGCAGTTAAACTATCTGCAGATGTAAAAATTATATTCTGGGAAAAGGCAACCAAATCTTTAAGGGATGTTATCAGGAAGTCCCATCAAATAAAAAAGGGTGCGAATATCCATATATTTATTGGTCCTGAAGGTGGATATGGAGATGAAGAGATAGCACTTGCACAAGGGTATGGTGTTGTAAGTGCAAGTATAGGAAAAAGAATCTTAAAGGTTGAGACCGCCTCTGTTATAGCAGTTGCCCTCACCCTCTACGAACTTGAAAATCCCCGATAAATTTTAAGTTCATTTTATCTTTTCTCCCCTTTGTTCACAAGCGAATTTTGAAACAATAATTTTTTGTGGTATTATAGAGATTATAAGGAGTGGGTATGGATAAGGTTATTATTTTTGATACGACATTAAGGGATGGAGAGCAGTCACCAGGGGCAAGTTTAACAAGTGAAGAAAAGATAAGAATTGCAGAGCAGTTAGAACGTTTAGGTGTTGATGTTATAGAGGCAGGGTTTCCTATTGCATCTGAAGATGATGCGAAGGGTGTCTCCCTTATCTGCGAAAGGGTGAAAAATCCTGTCATCTGTGCCCTTGCAAGGTGTAAGGATGCGGATATTGAGGCTGCCTTAAGGTCTCTTGAGAAGGCAGCAAAGCCACGTCTTCATATATTCCTTGCCACTTCAGAGATACACAGAAAATATAAACTACAGAAGGCAAAGGAAGAGATTGTAAAGATTGCAGTTGAAAAATCATCGTTTGCAAAGAAGTATATTGATGATATAGAGTTTTCTCCTGAAGATGCAACAAGGACAGAGCCGGACTTTTTGCTTGAGGTTCTTAAGGCAGTTATTGCTGAAGGTGTAAAGACGGTTAATATAGCTGACACTGTTGGATATGCAACACCACCCGAATACGGAGCACTTATAAAATTTTTAAGGGAGAACCTTCCTTCTGATGTGGTGATTAGTGTCCACTGTCATAATGACCTGGGACTGGCAGTGGCAAACTCACTTATGGCTGTCATAAATGGTGCAAGACAGGTTGAATGCACCATAAACGGGATAGGAGAAAGGGCTGGCAGTGCATCCCTTGAAGAGATTGCAATGAACCTTCTTGTAAGAAAGGACTTTTATAAACTTACGACAAATATAGCAACAAAAGAACTTTACAGGACAAGCAGGATGGTCTCCACCCTCACAGGAATCCCTGTCCAGCCCAATAAGGCAATCATAGGAACAAATGCATTCAGGCATGAATCAGGAATCCACCAGGATGGCATACTGAAAAACCGTTCTACATACGAGATTATGAACCCTGAGATGATAGGTGTTCCAGCAAGTGAACTGGTACTGGGGAAACACTCTGGAAGGCATGCCCTCAAGGTTCGTTTAGAGACACTGGGCTTCCAATTAAATGAGGAGCAACTTGAAAAGGTATTTGAAAAATTCAAAAAACTGGCTGACAGGAAAAAAGAGATAACTGATACAGATATTATATTCCTCGCTGAGGAAGAGCAATTCAAAACACACAACCCTGTCTATACACTTGAATATTTCCATATTATATCCGGCTCTTCAACAATCCCGAGTGCTACTGTAAGGATAAAAAAAGGTGAGGAGGTCTATGAGGATGCATCAAGAGGAGATGGGCCTGTAGATGCGGTCTATAAGGCAATTGACAGGATAACAGGGATGACGCCCATCCTTAGAGAATATAAGATAACTGCTGTAACAAGCGGACAGGATGCACAGGGAGAAGTAAATGTATCTCTGGAAATAGAAGGGATTAAAATTCCTGGCAAGGGTGTAAGCACTGACATTATTGAGGCAAGTGCCAAGGCATATCTTGATGCTGTCAACCGCTATCTTATTAGAAAGGATATTGTCAAACCAAAGTATAAGGGTGCATAAATGACCATTACAGAAAAAATCATAGCGAGACACTCAGGGAAAGATGTTGTTGTTCCCGGTGAGTTTGTTGAATGTGATGTTGACCTTGTCTTAGCCAATGATATCACTGCTCCTCTGGCAATAGAAGAATTTGAGAAGGCAGGGGCAAAAAGGGTATTTGACGGGTCAAAGATTGTACTTGTCCCTGACCACTTTACTCCCTGTAAAGATATACAGAGTGCTGAACTGGTAAAGAAACTAAGGGAATTTGCAAGAAAACATAAGGTAAGGTTCTATGAGATAGGCCGCGCAGGAATTGAACACGCACTTTTACCAGAAGAAGGACTCACCAGACCCGGGGACTTTATTGTAGGGGCTGACAGTCATACCTGCACATATGGGGCAGTTGGAGCATTTTCAACAGGTATGGGAAGCACAGATATTGCAGCAGCAATGATTACAGGCAAGGTATGGATAAAAGTGCCACCTTCTCTCAAGTTCATATATAAAGGGAAAAGAAACAAGTATGTCGGCGGAAAAGACCTCATACTCTATACGATAGGAAAGATAGGGGTTGATGGGGCAACATACAAATCAATGGAGTTTACTGGAGAGGCCATAAGAAATCTCCCTATGGACGACAGATTTACTATGTGTAATATGGCAATAGAGGCAGGGGCAAAAAACGGTATCATAGAGCCAGATGAGATTACATCTTTATACCTTGAAGAGATAGGAATCCCTCCTATAAATTTTTTGAAAAGCGATGAGGATGCCTTATATGAGAAAGTCATAGAGATAGATGTATCTGATATTATGCCACAGGTAGCAGCACCACACCTGCCTTCAAATTCAAAAAGTGTTGATGAGTATGCTGATATAAAGATTGATCAGGTGGTGATTGGTTCCTGTACCAATGGAAGGATTACTGACTTGAGAAGGGCTGCCAGTATATTAAATGGCCACACAGTCCATCCTGAGGTAAGATGTATCATCATCCCTGCGACCCAGAAGGTCTATCAGCAGGCACTTAAAGAAGGGCTGATAGATGTATTCCTTACAGCCGGCTGTGTCATAAGCCCGCCAACCTGCGGTCCCTGCTTGGGTGGACATATGGGTGTAATAGGAAAAGGAGAGGTAGCAATAGCCACAACCAACAGAAACTTTATTGGAAGGATGGGACACCCTGAAAGTTATGTATATCTATCTAACCCTGAGGTGGCTGCTGCAAGTGCAATAAAAGGCAAGATCTGCCATCCTGATGAGGTATAAAAAAAGGAACTATTATGAGAGTAAGAGGAAATATCTGGAAATTCGGAGATAATATCAACACTGATGATATTATTGCAGCAAGGTATCTGAATACAACTGATGAGAAACAACTTGCCTCACACTGTATGGAAACTATTATGCCTGACTTTTCAAAGAAGATAAAGAAAGGAGATATCATTGTTGCAGGCAGCAACTTTGGCTGTGGCTCAAGCAGAGAACATGCACCTGTTGCCATAAAGGGATGCGGCATCTCAGTTGTTATAGCAAAAAGTTTTGCAAGAATATTCCTGCGTAACTCTATCAATATAGGACTTCCTGTGATTGAACTTCATCAAGCAGATGAGATAGACCAGGGAGATGAGATTGAGGTTGACTTTGAAGAAGGGAGCATAAAAAATATCTCAAAAGAAAAAATATATAAATTTAACAGATATCCTGAATTTTTACAGGAGATTATAAGAAACGGAGGGCTGATGCAATGGGTAAAGGAAAGGTATATAAGATCGGAGTAATCCCGGGTGATGGAATAGGCCCGGAGGTAATCAAAGAAGGGCTGAAGGTTATCCAGTCGGTCTCTGAAAGATATAACTTTTCTATTGAAACAACCCACTATGACTTTGGTGGAGAAAGATACCTTAGAACAGGAGAAACAATTCCTGACTCTGCAATAGAGGAACTGAAGAAATTTGATGCTATATATTTAGGTGCTATTGGACATCCTGATGTAGCCCCGGGAATCCTTGAAAAAGGAATTCTACTGAGAATAAGGTTTGAACTTGACCAGTATATAAACCTCAGGCCTGTAAAACTATACCCGGGTGTCTGGCATCCCCTAAGAGATAAGGGACCTGATCATATTGACTATGTCGTCGTAAGAGAAAACACAGAGGGTGCTTACTGTGGTATAGGTGGTTATTTTAAAAAAGGGACAAAGGATGAGGTTGCAACCCAACTTGATATAAACACAAGAAAAGGGGTTGAAAGGTGCATAAGGTATGCATTTCAGTATGCGGTAAAAAGAAATAAGAAAAAGACAGTCACTGTGGTGGACAAGGCAAATGTCTTAACATACTCTGGGGACCTCTGGAGAAGAACAGCAAAAGAGGTAAGCACTGAATTCCCTGATATAAAACTTGACTTTGCCTTTGTGGATGCGACCTGTATGTGGATGGTCAAAAATCCTGAGTGGTTTGATGTAATAGTAACAAATAATATGTTCGGGGACATAATAACAGACCTCGCTGCAATGACACAGGGCGGACTGGGAATAGCAGCAGGTGGAAATATCAATCCTGAAGGTGTGAGTATGTTTGAACCCATACATGGCTCAGCCCCAAAATATACAGGGAAAAATGTTATATGCCCATTAGCAACAATATCCGCAGGTGGTATGATGCTTGAAACACTTGGAGAAGAAGAGGCAGCAAAGACAATAGAAAAGGCAATAATGAAAGCCACAGGTGAGGGCTATATCAAAAGTTTAGAGGCAGGGAAGATGGGTATGAGCACAAGCGAGGTAGGAGACCTTCTTTCAAAATTCGTTAAGGAGGTATAGGATGATTTCCATCCGTGCTATTATTATAGGAGCCATCTGCTCTTTTCTTATTGGTGCAGGAGAACCATTTACAGTCCTTCACATACAGGCATCACCACTATGTGCTGATTATTCAACAGGCGGTGCTATTTTCCTATTCTTTATTCTTGTCTTTCTCATAAATGCACTTCTTAAAAAAATATCTCCTTCTATTTATCTGAAGCCCACAGAACTGATTACTGTTTACATAATGATGATTGTTGCCTGTGCTATACCTTCCTGGGGCTTCACAATGAACCTTATAGGTCTCCTTGGTGGTATCTTCTACTATGCCACTCCTGTAAACAGATGGGAAGAAATTGTACATCCCCATCTTCCTAAACATCTTTTCCCTCAGGACAGAAATGCGATATGGGCTGTCTATGAAGGGCTGCCAAAAGGTGCTAAAATTCCCTGGAATGTATGGGTACAACCACTATCAAACTGGTTTTTGTTCATCATTGTATTTTACTTTATGAGTATATGCCTGATGGTAATGTTCAGGAAGCAGTGGGTGGAAAAGGAACGGTTGACATATCCTTTAACAGAACTACCTTCAGCAATGGCAAAAGAAGAGACACCTTTATATCGTAGCAAACTCTTATGGATTGGCTTTGCTATTCCTTTTGTCATATATGGACTGAAAGGACTTAATAAGTTCTTCCCGTTTGTCCCTGCTCCTATTCTGTCCTTTTCATATCCTATCTTTAATAGAACTTTTACTATTACACTCCGAATATTTTTTGAGGTGATAGGTCTTGCCTATCTTATGTCCACAAGTGTCCTTTTGAGTGTATGGCTATTTTCACTTCTATTTATAATAGAGAGCGGCTTTTTCAACAGGATTGGATTTTCTATCGGCCCGGTCCAGCCTTTTTCTGACCCTGCACCACAGATTGTTGCCTTACAGTCATTAGGTGCCCTGATTATCTTAAGTATAAGCTGTATATGGTTTGCAAGGAAACACCTGAAAAATATATATCTAAAAGCCATAGGGAAGACAAATCCAGAAAATGATGACACTGAAGAAATTTTATCTTACAGGACATCCTTCTGGGGATTTATAATTTCCTTACTTTTTGTTATATGGTGGATAAACAGGACAGGGATAAGGATTCTTCCTACCATATTTTTTACTTTTATAACAATCCTCATATTCCTTGGAATTACACGTATTATTGCGCAGACAGGACTTGCCTATTACCGCGCACCTGTCATACCTGCAGTTCCAACACTTGACCTTTTTGGCTCAAGATATTTAGGTAGTGCAGGGCTTACAGGACTTGGTATGACATTTTCCTGGGCAACAGATATAAGAACACTCGTAATGACCTCCACCGCAAACGGTCTTAAACTTGCTACAACATTTAAGATAAACTGCAGAAGATTATTTGCAGGTATAATGATTGCAATAGTTATCTCTCTTATCTCATCTGCCTGGATGACACTTCTTTTAGGATATAAATATGGCGGTATAAACCTTACATCCTGGCAATTTTCAGGGCTTGCAAATTTTGCTATGAAGTGGGCTACAAACTTTATCAACTATCCTGTTGGTTTTGGCAAGGCACAGTTTGGATTTCTTGCTATTGGTGGATTTTTTATGATTCTCCTTATTCTTGCAAGAAACTATTTTCTCTGGTGGCCCATCTCACCTGTTGGCTTAGCAGTAGGACTTTCCTATCCTGTTTATCAGACATGGTTTTCTGTGTTTATTGCCTGGATGATAAAAGCAATTGTGATGAAGTATGGCGGCATAAGGGTTTATAATAATACAAAAAATTTTTTCCTTGGTATGGTTTTAGGGAGTTTTGTTACCGCAGGACTGTGGGCAGTCATAGGATTTCTTACAAAGATACAGGGCCTATATTTTACCCTTACCTGAAAGGGGAATGCTAT
>Ga0078972_1016511_pt1 | contig 10905 bp, 12 predicted proteins | sample YelNatPaOPGAMG01_FD_67568 | JGI IMG/M metagenome (GOLD analysis project Ga0078972, IMG submission 67568) | Hot spring thermophilic microbial communities from Obsidian Pool, Yellowstone National Park, USA - OP-RAMG-01 (SPADES assembly) (version 2) | ecosystem: Environmental > Aquatic > Thermal...
CTCGGTGATGGCGAGTTTGAGGCAGATCACGATCAATCCTGTGCGGATGGGCAAAGTGCAGTTTGAGCGGTTGACGGTGCCCACAGCCGATCAACAGCGGATATTGGACCTATTGGGCGTGAAGCTCTGAGCGATGTAGCCATTTTGATGAAATCCAAAAGCGCCGTAACCTGTTGTGGGCAAGGCACTTACATCGAAACTGAAAAAGAAAATGGGTTGTTAGGGCCAGCCGAGCGTATGAGCACACTGTTACCGGCGAAGTAGAACTGTAAAGGTGTACCCCAGGGATCGACTATTTCGCCTTTCTGGTTCAGGTCGCTTTTGCGTACTGCCAGAATGACGATTTTTTTATCGCCCTGTCCAGAAAGCGCTCTTGCAATGTCCAAATTGTTGCCAGTGGGGTAGCTGCCTGCGAATTCCTTGTATTGTTGCAGTGCAAACAGAAGGTTTTCGGCGTCCTCGTTAAACTTTACGATGCGCGGGTCAAGTCGTGCCCGCGACGAGCGCACCGCCTGCCAGCCAACGCATACCACCAACAACACAAGGACCACAGCCAAAATCGCCTTTTTCATGCTTTGCTGTTGATGCAGGTTGAATACCAAATTTCAGTGTTTGGTTTGCTCTGGAGCCGGGCCTGTGCTGGCGCGTATGATCAGCTCGGTTGGCAACTGGACCGGCTCGACCTTTTTACCGCCCAACAGTTGCACGAGTGTTTCCATTGCGGCCTCGCCGAGTTTGTGTTTTGGCTGACGCACCGTAGTGAGGGGCACGCGGAAAAATTCGGCGCTCATTATGTTTCCGAACCCGGCAATTGACATTGTTTCGGGTATTTTAGTCCCGCTGCGCAAAAGAAATTCCGCACAGCCAATGGCTGCGAGATCGTTGACGGCCTGGATTGCGGTTGCGTTGCATGATTCAGCCTGCATTTGTTGAGCGGCTCTTACGCCGTCTTCGATTGTGCTGCCTGCTTGGAAAACGAGTCTGTCGTCTGGACCGAGGCCGGCTTCACGAAGTGCAGCTTTGTAGCCTTCGAACCGCCGTTGTGCCCACGGTGCCAAGATTGGCCCGGTCAAAAATGCAATGCGCTTGTGGCCGAGCTTAAGCAGGTGTTGTGTGGCTGTGCGACTGCCGCCCTCATCGTCACATTCAACATTTACAAACTGTCGGCAGTACCCTGTGGTCGGCCCGAGTATAACAGTTGGTGTGCCGCGAGTTTGCAACTCGCGGTACACACGGACGTCATCTGCTGGTCTGTACACCGGCCAGATCAACAATCCCTCCACCTTGCGCGATAGCAACCTGATTATGTTCGAGTCTTCGCGTTCGGCGATGTTATGTGTTTGGGCCAGGATAAGCTCGTAGCCGAGGTCGTGTGCTTTGTCTTCGATGGCGAGCACCATGCGCGCGAAGATCGGGTTTGCAATACTGGGAATGATCAAACCGAGCAGTTTTGTCTTGCGATACCGCAGGCCGCGTGCAATGCCGTCTGGTACATAACCCATCTGTTGCGCGATGAGTTTGATGCGCGTCTTTGTCTCAGCCGATATATCCGGTGCGTCGCGCATGACTTTCGAGACCGTCATCATTGAGACACCTGCGCGCGCTGCGATGTCTTTAAGTGTGACCGATCTCATTGGCTGTAGTGTGGGGTGGTTATGTCGGTTTTTTCGGTTGTCCCGGCTGTGCTTTTGCCGGGCCGTATTGCCTGTTACACGCTTGCGCCGCGCCAGTGCAACTTGCGCCGCAACGTTTCAAAAAACGATGTGCCGGCGGGATGTACGAGACTGACTGTCTTGCTGCTGCGTTGGATTGTCACCGTGTCGCCCTGGCCAACTTCGGCGCTTTCCTGTCCGTCGGCGCTGAAGATGGCAGGCGCTTTCGATCCGATGACTTTTATCTGGATAACCGAATCAAGCCCGGCAACAACAGACCTGTTTGACAATGTATGTGGGCAAATAGGTGTAATTGCGAAAACATTTGCGCTCGGGCAGATAACCGGTCCGCCAGCGGCAAGCGAGTATGCGGTTGATCCTGTGGGTGAACTGACGATTAATCCGTCGCATCTGTATCTGCTCACGAGTTCGCCGTTGACGTTTACCTCAAGCTCGATTAGTCGCGGTGTTGCGCCGCGTACAACAACAAAATCGTTAAGTGCGTCGTAGTGCCCGGGTTTACCGCCGGAATTTACCTGTGCGCTGATGATCGGGCGGGTTTCGATCGTGATGTCACCGCGCCACAGTATTTCGAGTGCATGTGCGGTTTCGTCTGCTGAAATTGGCGTTAAAAACCCGAGGCCGCCGGTGTTGATACCGAGTATTGGCGTTGTTGATCCCGCCACCTGTCGGGCAACGCGTAACAGTGTGCCATCGCCGCCTACAACAAGCAGTAAATCAACCTTGTTCGCCAGTGCGGCTATGGTATCGCACGAGTCGGTTTTGACACGTGCGACTAACGCAGTTTGCCTATCGGTGAGCAGTGTTCGACCCGTGCGCGTGATTATAGCTGCGATCTTGCGCGCCAGCGGGCCGAACTCGGGTTTCTCGGCGTTGCCGGTCAGCCCAATCCGGCAAAATGTTTTAGTTTGTTTTTTCAAGCAGCACAAAAAATTCTTTGTTGCCAGCCGGGCCAAGCAACGGTGACTCGATCTGACCGAGCCATTTTAACGTGCCGGTCTGTTCAACGAAAAGCTTCAAGTCGGTCATTACGCGGCTGTGCACAGCCGGGTCTCGGATGACGCCCTTGCCGCGCGCTGCTTCGCGTCTGCCGGCTTCGAACTGTGGTTTCACCAACGCCAGGATTTTACCTGAGCTGCGCACAAGCGCAATTGCAGCCGGAATGATCTTTTGCAGCGAGATGAACGAGCAATCAATCAACACTAGGTCTGCCGGGGCAAACCCGCCCGGCATTTTTTCAGGGGCCAGATACCGCGCGTTGACATTTTCCATTACAACCACACGCGGGTCGTTGCGCAGTTTCCATGCGAGCTGGCCGCGCCCGACATCAACTGCATAAACTTTTTTCGCCCCATGTTGAAGTACACAGTCGGTAAACCCGCCCGTGCTCGCTCCGATGTCAATCACAACTGCGCCGGTCACGTCCAATTTGAAATGTGCAAGTGCGCCTTCGAGTTTTTCACCGCCGCGACTTACATATGGCTGTGGCTTGGCGATTTTAATTTCGTCGGTGGGCCGTACGAGTCGGCTCGGTTTCAGCACCCGTTGCCGGTTGACGACGACTTGACCAGCCATGATGGTGCGTTTGGCCTGCTCGCGGCTTGTGCACAACCCAAGCTCGACAAGCGCTTGGTCCAGACGCTGTTGCATCGGGGCCAAGTTTATCGGTTCAACAACCGTAATTCAGCCACAAAACACGACGTTTTTGCTTTTTACAGCACAGGGCTTTGCGACACGCAGGTGTCAGTCTCGTGTTTTGCCCATGATCAACCGTTCTTGTACCATGCGGAAGTTGTGCATGAACATTGCGTTATCTGCAACAGCTTTCTCGATCAACTGGCGCAGCAGGAACAGTTCACTCGGGTTGATCACGGCATGGACACTTTGTTGGAATGCTTGCATGGGTGTAAATGTCTGGAATGAGTCGCCGATCAAAATGATCGTTGCATGTCTGCGCTGGTTCATTGGCATCTGCTGCAGTGCGCGCAATGTTGTGTTTTCGGCAAGTGAATTGGCGCAGAACAGCTCTTCCAAAACCACAACCTGGTAGCGTATCTGGCTGAACCGGATCATGAAATCGCCGTGCGTTGCGGCGGTATGAACCTTGTAACCGAGTTCCTGCAGAGCGGTTTTTGTGGCCTGCAGAAGCTCAGGATTCGAAAACGCCACAAGTGCAGGTTTGTCCGTTGCGGTTATGAAATCGAATTTCTCGGCCATGGCAATCTGTCATTTGAGTTTGAGTTTTAATGTTGGAGTTGCATCCGATGTGGCGCTAGCCGGTGCGGTGGGTTTAAGCCTTAGGCTTGTGATTGGTGTTGTAGGCTCGCCTCGTGCCTTTTTGATCATGTCAATACCGCGTGTGACAACACCGCGTTTAGTGCAGTACATTATTGCAGTTTCTTCGGTTATATACCCCTTTTCGTACGCCTCGAGGCACGCATGGTCAAAGGTTCGCCAGCCGAACGGATAGCTTGCTTCGATGATCTCGTAGAATGTTTTACCTTCGCTTTCACCGACGCGGATTGTTTCTTGCGTGCGCAGGTTCGATCCCATGACTTCGACCAATGGATAACGCCCACCTCCAATCTTCGGTACAAGTCGTTGGCTGACGACCCACCGCAGCGAGTCGGCGAGTCGAGTGCGAATTTGTTCCTGGTCTTCGGCTTCGAACAGACCTAGGATACGGTTGACGGTTTGCGATGCGTCACTTGTGTGCAATGTGCTCATTACGAGATGGCCTGTCTCGGCTGCGCTAAGCGCCACGCGCACTGTCTCGCGGTCGCGCATTTCGCCTACGAGGATTACCTTGGGCGCTTGTCGCATTGCAGCGCGCAATCCAGAGGCGTAATCGTCAAAGTCAGTCCCAAGTTCGCGTTGGTTAAACGTCGCCTTATCGTGTGTATGAATGTACTCGATTGGGTCTTCGAGCGTGATGACGTGCACGGGTCGTTGTTTGTTTAATTCGCCCAGCAACGCTGCCAAGGTTGTGGTTTTGCCGCTGCCAGTCGGCCCGGTCACAAGCACAAGGCCCATGGTTTCTTTTGGGATTTCCTTGAGGATTAGCGGCAGGTTCAATTCTTCGATTGTGGGTATGCGCGTGTTCAAGCGCCGCAGCACGATCGAGTAATTGCCGCGTTGTGAGAACACACTGATACGGAACCGCGCCTGTTCGGACAACGTATAAGCGGCGTCACATGAACCGTGTCTAAGCAGGTCTTCGAGGTGCCACTGATTTTCGCCGATCAAATTTAATGCCACCATTTCGGTTTGGAACGGCGTCAGCTTGCCGATCGGCGGGTCTATTTCCACAGGTTTCAATTGCCCCTCGGATTCTACCTGTAACGGGCGGTCAACGGTAAACAACAGGTCCGATACGTCCGGATACGCCTCAAGCATTGTTGTCAGGATGTATTCTAGCTCGGATCTGCGCATGGTGTGATACTGTTCGGGTTAGAAGTCTTCTTCCTCGGGTGGATTGGAGAGAAACTGCCTGAACTTCTTTTTGTCCTGAGCTTTCTCGTAAGCTTCTTCGGGGCTGATCCGTTTCATTCTGATGTGTTCCATGATATGGTCGTCCAACGGTTGGTTGCCGATTCGTTTGCCGACCTGGATCATGCCCGGTATCTGATGCGTTTTGTTTTCGCGCACCAGGTTTGCAATTGCAGTTGTGAAGACCAAAATTTCGAAAGCTGCGATTCGGCCTTTCTTGTCTATTCGCCTAAACAATGTCTGTGCAATAATACCTTTGAGTGCTTCAGACAATGTGGCTCGGATTTTGTTTTGTTGCTCAGCCGGGAAAACGTCTATGATACGGTCAACTGTTTTTGCTGCGCTTGGTGTGTGCAATGTGGCGAATACAAGGTGACCCGTATTTGCCGCTGTGATTGCCAGTTCGATCGTTTCCAAATCACGCATCTCGCCCACCAGAATGATGTCCGGGTCTTCACGCAACGCGCCGCGCAGGCCGCTTGCGAACGATTTGGTGTGCACGCCCACCTCGCGTTGGTTAACCAGGCAGTTCTTACTTTGGTGGACAAACTCGATCGGGTCTTCCAGCGTGATGATATGGTCGCGCCTGTTCTTGTTTGCATAATCAATGATCGCGGCGAGGGTGGTTGATTTGCCCGAGCCGGTTGGTCCTGTGACAATTACCAGGCCGCGATTTAGCATTGCGAATTTCTTCAACACAGGCGGTAGTGGCGCGTCTACTTTTTCGAAGTCTTCAAACGACCATACGTTGGTCGGTATTTGCCTGAAGGCGGCGGCGATGCCGTTTTTCTGCTGGTAATAGTTCACGCGGAACCGGACAACATTTGGTATCTCATAGGCAAAATCCACGTCGCCCGTTTCCTCAAATGTCTTGATCTTGTATTCGGGCGCGATTTCGTACAGCATCTTTTTGAGTTCGTCGTTGTCCAGTGGCGGATAATCAATACGCTGCAACTGACCGTCAATACGCAGCATGGGCGAGTTGCCCGATGACAAGTGCAGGTCAGATGCATTGTATTCAACGACCATGTTAAAAAAAGCGTCAATCTTCGCCATAGGCCATTTTGATCCGGTTTTCTGTTAGCTCAAACCACACCAGCCTGCTTGCCCTGTGTCACCTGTTCACGAAATTATTCGTAATGAGATTGTGAATCGCGGCACGATCAGTTTCGCCCGGTTCATGGAGCTGGCGTTGTATTGTCCGAATTATGGATTTTATGAACAGGAACCGGACACGATCGGGCGCGCCGGGCATTACTACACCAGCGTCAGTACCGGCAGTTTGTTTGGTGAACTGCTTGCAATGCAGTTTGCCGAATGGCTGACTGAATTGCCCGCAGGGTCGCCCGTTCAACTTGTCGAGGCCGGCGCACATGATGGGCAATTAGCGACTGACATTTTGAACTGGGTCAAAACGTGGCAGCCCGTGCTATTCGAGCGAATCGAGTACTGGCTTATTGAACCGTCGGCGCGCAGGCGCACGTGGCAACGCAAAAAACTCGAGCGGTTCGGCGACCGTGTACGCTGGATTGATTCTTTGGAATCGTCCAGGGGCGGGTTCGTCGGCATAATATTTTCCAATGAATTCCTCGATTCATTGCCTGTCCACAGGTTCGGCTGGGACGCACAGAACCGCGAATGGTTCGAGTGGGGTGTAACTGTGAACGAAGACAGGTTTGTTTGGGCCAAGATTCGCAAACCGGGTTGTAACCCTGCTTTACTTGTGGGATTGCCGGCCGAGTTTTTGGATGCATTGCCAGATGGATACACCATAGAGACTTGCCCAGCGGCTGGACAGTGGTGGACAAGCGCCGCAAAGGCGCTTGCTGCAGGTAAACTCGTGGCGATTGATTACGGGTTGCCCAGGTATGAATTGCTCAATCCAGCTCGCATAACAGGCACGGTACGCGCATACCGACGGCATCAGCTTGTCGCTGATGTATTGGCCGCACCGGGTGAACAGGACATCACGGCCCATGTTGATTTTACAGCGTTGCAAATTGCGGGGGAAGCAGCCGGCTTGACAACCGACGGATTATTTACCCAAGGCCAATTCCTGACGCGAATAGCCGAACGCGCTTTGCGCGCCCGTATGGCATCGAGCAACTGGTCGGAAGCGCAAAAAAGACAGTTCAAAACGTTGGTGCATCCGGAACATTTTGGCGGTTTATTCCGCGTGTTTATCCAGAGCCGACGGCCATGAAACGTTACTTGAGCCTGAACTGCCGCACAATCGGTGTTTGTGTCCTTGCGGCTTTGACAAGCACACTCGCCCGGGCCACAATGTAGCAAGCTCAACTTAACGTGCGTAGCAATGATAACATCCGAACCAGACCGAGTCAGTCAAAGTGATCCCGGTAATATTCCCGTGGCGCAGAGTTCGTCGGATCCAAATGCCGCTGATGAGACACTTGCGCATGCACTGGATAGCCGTACGGTTGTTGGGAAACTGTGGCAGCGCGAAGGCGAGCGCATCCGGTGCCTGGCGTGTGCGCACCGATGTTTGATAGCCGAAGGCAGACGCGGGATATGCCGGGTACGTTTCGTTCAAGCCGGCGAGTTGCGCGTTCCATTCGGGTATGTTGCGGGTGGGTTGGCAAGCGATCCGGTCGAGAAGAAACCGTTTTACCACGTCTATCCCGGCTCAGACGCATTAACCTTTGGCATGCTGGGGTGTAACTTTCATTGTCCGTTTTGCCAGAACTGGGTCACAAGCCAGGCACTGCGCGAATCCATCGGCGGCGCGGCGATTGTCGAGCTTACACCGGAGCAGGTCGTAAGTGCGGCACAGCGTAGCGGCGCGCGTCTTGTCGTGTCGAGTTACAACGAACCGTTGATCACGATCGAATGGGCTGTTGCAATCTTTCAGAAAGCCAAACAGGTCGGCCTGGCCTGTGCTGTGGTGTCAAACGGATATGCCACGCCCGAAGTGATCGAGTTCATCAAGCCATGGCTTGTGGCGTACAAAATTGACCTCAAGAGTTTCGACGACAAACAGTACCGTGTATTAGGCGGCACGCTTGATGGTGTGAAAAACGGGATTCGCCTCGCTTACGAAAACGGTTTGTGGGTCGAGATAGTGACACTTGTTGTGCCCGGATTCAACGATAGTGAGACCGAGTTGCGTGCAATTGCAAAGTTTATTGCATCAGTCAGTCCCGACATACCCTGGCATGTGACGGCGTTTCATCCAAACTACAAGATGACCGAGCCGCCACCCACAACCGCGCGTCAGCTCGTTCGTGCAGCCGAGATTGGTGCCGAGGAAGGCTTGCGGTTTGTTTATGCGGGTAATTTACCCGGTCGGGTTGGCCCGTGGGAAAACACATACTGCCCAAAATGCCACGAAAAATTGATAGACAGATACGGTTTTCTTGTGCGTGAGTACAAAATCACACCGGACGGAACTTGCCCGGGTTGCCGGACAAAAATTCCCGGCATTTGGCCAAGTGATCATGGTGCTGGGCCGCAGGGTAGCGGATCGGTTCTTGATTATTTCAAACGGTCGCCCCGGCGCGTGCATCCGGCGTGAAATCCGAAATGTGAATGTTAAACTCGGATACAAAAGCGAATTACGAACCCGATAGATTCTTTCGGTTCAGTATCCCACCACTTACGGTATTGCTGGTTTTGAATCTGTTGGTAACTGTGGGTTCCAGGTCCGGCAGATTCGGCTCGAATCAAGGTTAACCGTAATTGTTATGCCGATGTTTCGACATAGTTCATTTTCGCGGGTTCGTCAGCCTGCTGTGGCTGGACAGTTTTACCCGGCCAACCCGGCTGAACTGCGCGCGATGATCGAAGGCTTTATTCGACAAGTTAAACCCGAAACTGGTCAGGTACCGAAAGCTGTCATAGCGCCGCATGCGGGGTATGTATACTCGGGGCCGATTGCCGCCAGTGCGTATGCGCGGCTTGCCAAAGGCCGTGCGATGATCAGGCGGATTGTTTTACTCGGGCCGTCGCATCATGTGCCGTTTCGTGGCCTTGGCTTGAGCAGTGCCGAAGCGTTTGCAACGCCACTTGGCAATGTCCAGCTTGATACCGAATGCACCCGCGCGCTAGCGGCTGTGCCCCAGGTGGTTGTGCTCGATGAAGCACATGCATACGAACATTCGCTCGAGGTGCACCTGCCATTCTTGCAGGTTGTGTTAGATGATTTCAGGCTCGTGCCGATCGTTGTCGGCGATGCGAAAGACACGGAAGTTGCCGATGTGATTGACAAATTATGGGGCGGGCCAGAAACGCGGATTATTATCAGTTCAGACCTAAGCCATTATTGCGACTATAAAACTGCGCAGGAATTGGACCGGGCTGCTGCAGACGCAATTGAACGGTTGTGTCCGGATGAAATCAGCGACGAACAGGCATGCGGCGCAGCACCAATCCGCGGAATGCTGCACGCAGCAAAGCGGCGCGGTTTACGCGGGCGGACGGTTGACCTGCGTAATTCGGGGGACACGGCGGGACCGCGCACCCGCGTCGTTGGCTACGGCGCATTTGTCTTTGAGGAATAAATCCGGATTTTGCAGTTGGCACCAGGCTTAATTCGTAGCTCCTTTGGTGCCGGGTAAAAGGTCAAAGCTTTGTTTTCTGCATCGAATAAAGATCGCTCGATCCCAACGCCTTTTTCGTGTGTGCGTCAACCTCCAAACAAGGGAGAGTTATACCTCCACATCGTTCAGCGTGGGGATGGAAACGCAAAACCTGGGTCTAGCCCCGGTGTAGTAGCAAGGCATGAAAGCGCCGTTGTCGGGCTTTGCGACCCTATTTGCCGGCGCATCCTATGGTTCGGTGCAGTGGCACAGCGAACCTCAGCGAGCGCCTACACCGCTTTCAATTCGTTTGGAGGGCTGACCTCCATGTCAGCCACAGAGTTCGTCAAAACCCGATCTCAGATAGAGCGGGCAGTCCTCTACGCGCCCCAGCCGGAATTAACAGCGTGTTTCCCCACGCTGACTGGCCGGCAGCTCGCTAGCCGCGCTCTTTCGAGCGCGGCTAGCGGAGTGCGCCTCTCCGAGGCGCACAGGCCGTGTTTGGCCAGCTATCTGGAGCGTGCCGCCGGCATCTTGCCGGCAGGCCCATGCACTTTTCCGCATTCGGCTAAAAGATCGGGCCGATGTGGAAGTCGGCCTTCCAACTACTTCTGGTTTACCGCGGAGACGCTGAGGCGCAGAGAGTTGGTAGGGCGCACAGTCCAACTCGCGCCTGGGTTGGTCATTCAGACCAAGCTTTTAGGTTTGAATATTTTTCCGCGCTCTTACGAGCGCGGCTACGAGCTGGTTCTTAAGGCGCGCGCTCCTCCCGGGGCGCAGTTCCACAACTGCCAGATGCTGGACAACTTGGAGGGTCGGGTTCCACCCCGACCGACAACAGGTTCTTACGGCCCTGTGTAGGTTGCATTGAACCGCAGAGCCGCTGAGGTACTGAGTTAAGGTAGGGCGCGCAGTCCACTGCGCGCCGGAGTTGGTCATGCAGACTCGGCCTCCTGGGCTAGAATCCTGCTGTCCGCGCCCTAACGGGCGCGGCTACGGCGCGCGCGACCCCCCAGGGGCGCAGTAAGGCGCCGCGTGTTCGAGGGTAAGGCTTTTATCCAAACCGGCTGCTGTGTGCGCTCGGGCTATACCAAACTTTGGACGACGCGGGAGTCGTCAATCAATCGAACCGAAAGCGGTGCTGGAGCACCGCGCTCCAAAAACTTCTACTCCAATCCTTCACAGCAGAGGCGCAGAGAGTAAGGTAG
>Ga0078972_1016512_pt1 | contig 10905 bp, 10 predicted proteins | sample YelNatPaOPGAMG01_FD_67568 | JGI IMG/M metagenome (GOLD analysis project Ga0078972, IMG submission 67568) | Hot spring thermophilic microbial communities from Obsidian Pool, Yellowstone National Park, USA - OP-RAMG-01 (SPADES assembly) (version 2) | ecosystem: Environmental > Aquatic > Thermal...
GTCTCCATCGACCTGGCCAAGTCGTACGGGCGCGGCACCGCTTTTGGTTTGGGACTGTGGTTCGTGCCCTTCGTCTTCCTGCCCATCCTCGCCTTTGGCGATGCGACCTACGTGGGCCCCGCAGCGGGCGGCGGGCCCAGCCGGTCATCTTTAAGCTAGCGCGGCGGCTCCCAACCGGGCGCGGCCACCTGGCGCAGCGGCTCCCAACCGGGCGTGCTCATCTCGTGCACTCACAGCGGCTCCAAGCTCGGCGCGGCCATCTCGCGCACTCACAGCGGCTCTGCCGTTGCCGCCACCTCCTCGCCGGGCGGCGGGGCGCCAAAGATCATCACGAGGAGGCCGGCGCCCAGGATCAGGGCGCCGCCAGCAACCGTCCACAGGCTCGGCATTTGGCCGACCAAGAAGATGGCGTAGACCGGCCCGGCGACGGGCTCGATGTAGCCCAAGATCGACACTTGTTCGACCGGCACGCGGCGCAAGCTCACGTTCCAGATCGTGTAGGGGATGGCCGTGCAGAGGATCCCCATGAGGATGGCGGCAAGCCAGGCGCGTCCGGTGAACTGGTAGCTGCTGGCGTGCAGTTGCCATAGGGCGAGGGGTAGCACGACGAGGGCATCGCCGGCCGTCTCCGTGAGGGAGATGCTCGTCGGCTGGACGATCCGCGAGAGGCTCTTCACGATCAGCGTGTAGCCGGCGTAGCCGATCCCGGTTGCTAAGGCCGCTAGCAAAGCTAGGAGCGAAAACCGCACGCCGTGGCCCATCAGGTCTGGCACGAGAAGCACGGTCAGTCCGGCCAGCGCAACGCCCAAGGCGGGCCAGACGATCGGATCGTGCGGCGTATGCAACAGGCGCGGCGCGCTCAAGGCGACCCACACCGGCATCAGGAAGAGCAAGAACGTGGCGACGGCCACGTTGGTGTGGCGAACGGCGTAGAAGAAGAGCAGCAGGGTGGTCGAAGAGATAACGGTCATAACGATCAGGCGCCAAGCCGCTCCCGGCCGGCGCCAATCGGCTAAGAGCGCTGGGCGCAAGTAGACCGCACTGAGAAACGCTGCGGCGATTGCCATGCGCAGCATGAGGATGGGCGCTTCCGGTGCCTTAGCCCAGGCGACCAGCGGTCCGCTGCCGGCCATGCCTAGGTAGGAGGCGATCACGATCAGGTAGCCGAGTCGATCGCGGCGTGCCGGAGGCGAGGCCGGGCGCGGCGCACGGTCACGGCCTTCGCCGGCCGCCGACGATAGCTGCGCCGCGTGCGGGCCTCGCCCATCGTGCGGTTTACCGATCGGTCCTACGTGTTTCACTGCGCGAGGTTCAGCAGGCCTATCTCCATCATTGCAACGGCGGAGGAGCAGTCGAACGAGTAGAGCGGATGAGTCGGGGTACCGCTGGTCGTGCTCGTGGTCGGGTCTTTGGCGCACAATGACCAATCGTAGCCCACGAGGCCGCTCGCGTTTCTGTGTGCCCAGGCCACGGTGGCGTTGCGCTCGAGCCAGACCGTGAAGGAGGTGATCCGGTTCTCGCGTACGAAGCGTAGCGCCCAGCGAGCGAAGACACCCTTGAAGCCGCCTGCATCTTGGTCGGCGTGGTCAGCGTCGTTTTGCAGGATGCCGTTCGTCGTCAGGTGGTCACGCGTGAACGTCATGGCGCGCTGGGCATCGTCCAGGTAGGCTGGCGCGCCGGTGATCTCGTGCAGCAGCTCGGCTGCCCCGATGAAGCTGCCCTGGTTGTAGGTGAAGCGCAACCGGGTGACGATCACGCTGTAGTCGGGCGCGTAGCTCACCGAGTCATACACCTGACCGGTGCGTGCGTCGAACAGGTGCCCACGCAACCAACGGTAGAGGCTTTTCGCTTGGGCGATGTAGGCGCGGCCTTGGGTTGAGCTGGTGCCGAAGTCCCGCGCTAACTCGCAAGCGGCGATAGCCGCCGGAGCGTTCGTGGTTGTGTTCTTCTGCGGGCGAATGCGGGCGCTGCGCCACCAGAGGCCGCCGCCGAAGTCGGTGCTCCAGGCGCGCGCGTAGGCGCGGTCGAAGTTCTGCTTGGCCCAAGTTCGGTACGCCGTCTGGCCGGTGACCCGGTAGGCGCGCGCCATGGCGATGACCATCCACATGATGTCGTCATTGGCGCGTGGGCCGAGGCGCTCGTGGGTGACGGCGGAGTAGATGCTCATCCAGTCGGAGCCGTATCTGCCGTAGATACCCCGGCAGAGAGAGTTGACGAGGTCCTTGTACTGGGCCGCGTGCGTGAGGTCGTAGTAGTCCTCGGCGGTCTCGGTCATCTCGGCTTCCTTCCAGAAGTCGGCCAGAGCGCCGTCGGTGCTCTTCTTGTAGAAGCGCCCCCCGAGGGCGTTCGTGCAGAAGACGCGGTTGAAGGAGGCCATGGCTTGCTCCGCTTGAGCGGCCGAGACAGCCGGCGGGGAGTCAGTGGTGGCGGCGGCTGGGGCGCTGGCCGCCCGGCCGGCTCCGCAGGCGGCCAGCGCCCCGGCCGCCGCCACCCCAGCCGCCGCCACGAGCCCAGCAATAACCCCGACCGCACCGAGGCGGCGCCACAAAGATGCGCTCGTCCTTCCCGTTGGCCTGGGCGGTCTCTCGGGCAAAAGTCTCACGCGTGGCACTCTCGTCTCCCTCTTCTCGTCGCTAAGCAGTCAGCCGCTCGAACGCGCGGCGCCATAACCTGTCCGTCTGCCTCCTGCCGCTGCCCGGCAACCAGCCGCGCGAAGGTTCTCGTCCTCAACCTGCCCGTCTCCCTGATCTCACCGCGAGGCAGGCGAGCGGCACTCGTGACAGTCTAGCGCCGGTGCCGGGGTGTTCGTCCAGCGGCAGGCGGAGCAGGCCCGTGTGCAGGCGGGTTCACGGATCGCCGTGGGACACGCAGCCACACGGCTACGTAGGCGGCAGGCGGACAGTCAGCCTGATGCGAGGGGCGCTGGTGGGCCGTGCCGTACTCCGATCGACGAGGTCGCCGTCTTCTCTCGCAGTTGGCCGTCTTCTCTCGCAGTTGGCCGTCTTCTCTCACGGGTCCCCGTCTTCTCTGCGCGCATCGTCGGGTGGCCCGTCCACCCATCGCGAACCCGCGTAAGACTTGCCCGCCGCGGGCGGGCCAAGTTGCCCGATCTGCTACACTTCAGCGGTCAACAGCCCCCGCACGGTGCGCGGGTGCGCAGCAAAGGATCGGTGAACCAGCATGTCCCTGCACGTTACCCTGCCCGACGGCTCTTCCCTCGAATTGTCCACCGGCGCCACGGCTCACGCTGCCGCTCAAGCGATCGGCGCGCGCCTTGCCAAGGCTGCCGTAGCCGCCTCCGTGAATGACCAGCTCGTCGACCTGGCTCACGAGCTGAACGACGGTGATCGGCTCGCCATCATCACGGCCGCGAGCGCGGAGGGCCTCGATGTCGTGCGTCACTCGGCGAGCCACGTGCTTGCCCAGGCGGTCCTGCGTCTGTGGCCGGGCACCAAGTACGCGATCGGCCCCACGATCGAGAACGGCTTCTACTACGACTTCCTCTTGCCGCAGCCAATCAACGACGCCGACTTGCCTCGCCTTGAGGAGGAGATGGCCCGAATCGTCGCCGAAGACCTGCCCGTCGCTCGCTACGAGGTCTCGGCGGAGGAGGCCCTGGCCATCTTCGGCCCCACGGCCGAGGGTAAGACCGAGCGCGGACTGCCCACGGGGCTTGACCAGCCCTTCAAGGTCGAGCTGATCCGCGACCTGGTGGCCGCTGCCGAGGCGCGTCGCGCCGCAAGCGAGGGCGCTGCGGCTCCGGGGGTCGCGCTGCCCACGATCTCCATTTACACCCAGGGCGAGTTCGTCGATCTCTGCCGCGGGCCGCACGTGCCCAGCACGGGCAAGCTGGGCAAGGGCACTTTCAAGTTGACGTCGCTGGCGGGCGCTTACTGGCGCGGCGACGAGCACAACCAGATGCTCACGCGCATCTATGGCACCGCTTGGCCGACTAAGGAAGAGCTGCAGGAGTACCTCGAGCGCCTGGAGGAGGCGCGGCGCCGCGACCACCGGCGCATCGGCCGCGACCTCGACCTGTTCAGCTTCCACGAAGAAGGGCCTGGTTTCCCCTTCTGGCATGCCAAGGGGATGCGCCTGTGGAACGCGGTCGTCGACTTCTGGCGGGCCGAGCACGTCAAGGCCGGTTACGAAGAGGTGAAGACGCCCATCATCCTGCGCCGCGAGCTGTGGGAGATGTCGGGCCACTGGGACCACTACAAGGAGAACATGTACTTCACCGAGATCGACGGGCACCCCTTCGCCGTCAAGCCGATGAACTGTCCGGGCGGCTTGCTCATCTACAAGTCACGCCGACGCAGCTACCGCGACTTGCCGCTGAAGCTGGCCGAACTCGGCTTGGTCCACCGGCACGAGATGAGCGGCGTGCTGCACGGGCTGTTCCGCGTGCGCGCCTTCACGCAAGACGACGCGCACATCTACTGCACGCCGGATCAGCTGCGCGACGAGGTACGCGGCGTGATCCGCTTCATGCTGCACATCTACGGCGCTTTCGGCTTCACCGAGCCGCTGGTCGAGCTCTCCACCCGGCCGGAGAGCTCAATCGGCTCGGACGAGATGTGGGCGCTCGCCGAATCGACCCTGCACGAGGCGCTCAAGGATGAGGGGATCGCCTACAAGTTGAACCCAGGTGATGGCGCCTTCTACGGGCCCAAGATCGACTTCCACATCCGGGATTCGATGGGGCGCACGTGGCAGTGCGGCACGATCCAGGTCGACTTCGCCATGCCGGAGCGGCTCGACATCACCTACACCGGCGCCGACAACGAGGAGCACCGGCCGGTAATGATTCACCGGGCGCTGCTGGGCTCCATCGAACGGTTCGTAGGCATCCTGATCGAGCACTACGCCGGCGCCTTGCCCACCTGGGTCGCGCCCGTGCAGGCGCAGGTGTTGCCCGTGAGCGAGCGCCACGCGCTCTACGCGCGCGACGTGCGCGACGAGCTGCGCACGGCTGGCTTTCGCGCGGAGCTCGACGATCGGGCCGAGTCGCTGGGGCGGCGCATCCGCGACGGGCAACTGCAGAAAGTGCCCTACCTGTTGGTGGTCGGCGACCGCGAGGCCGAAGGCCACGCGGTCGCCGTACGCTCGCGAGCTGAGGGTGAGAAGGGTTCCTTGAGCGTGCCCGAGTTCATCAGCCTGCTGCGCCAGGAAGTAGATGAGCGGCGCTGAGCACGCAGGGTCAGGGGCAGGCGCTTCGAGAGGGGAGAGGGCCTAATGGCAACCGTGGTGAGCGCTGGTCTGCTCATGTACCGCGTCCGTGACGGGCATCTCGAGGTGCTCCTCGTGCACCCGGGTGGACCGTACTGGGCGAAGAAGGATCGCGGCGCTTGGAGCATCCCGAAGGGTCAAGTGGAGGAGGGCGAAGACCTGTTGGCGGCGGCTCAGCGCGAGTTCACCGAGGAGACGGGCATCGTGCCGCACGGTCCTTTCGCACCCCTGGGCGAGGTCAAGTACAAGGGCGCCAAAGTCGTCCACGGCTGGGCCTTCGCCGGCGACTGCGACCCCAGCGCCCTCGTGAGCGTGACCTACACCATGGAGTGGCCGCCGCACTCCGGTCAGATGCAAGAGTATCCCGAGGCCGATCGGGGCGCCTTCTTCAGCCTTCCGGCGGCGCGCGAGGCGATCTTGCCCGCGCAGCGCGAATTCCTTGACCGGCTCGCGACGCTGGTCGGCGACTCTGGCGCTGCTTCACTGGCGCAGCCGGAGGGCCGGACTGCAACACGGACTCCGACACGGGACGAGAGGTCACCGGGCGCGCCGGCGTGATGGGCGCGTTGGCCTGACGGGCACGGCGACGTGAAGCTGCTCCTCTTGCAGATCCTGCCCGTGGCGGTGAGCATCACGATCAACCCTGTGCCGATCATCGCCGCCCTGATCATGCCGGCGACGCGCCGTCCGGTGGCGAACGGACTCGCATATGTGGGGACCCTGATCGTCGTCATGGCGCTCTATGGTGGTGTCGTGCTTGGCCTGCTGCAAGGTCGTCTCATCGCCACGGGTAGCGGCGGCGTTGGCCTGCTGGTCGAGCTTCTCTGGCTCGGCGTCGGCGTGGGCTTCTTGATTGCCTTTGTGGTCTTGTGGACGCGGCGCCCAGCGGCGGCGGAGAGCCTGGCAGAGCCTCGCTGGATGCGCTTGATCGAACGTTTGGGCCCGCTCGGTGCCGCCGGCGTTGGCGTCTTGCTCGTCAACTACGAGACAGAGACGCCGGTGCTAGCCGACATTCTGGGTGCGCGCGTCTCCGGGGCAGCGGCGTTCGTTGCCCTGGCTGCGTTCGTGGCCGTTGCCTGTGCCGTGCCGGTCCTCATCGTGGTGGCCTCGATTGTCGCGCGTCGGCGCGTGGATCCCTGGCTCAGTCGCGGTAAGGCGTGGTTCGCGCGCCACAACCGCATCATTCTGCTCGTCCTGTTCGCCGCCATCGGCGCCGTGTACACGGCCAAGGGGCTCTGGGCGCTGGCTGGTTAGGCGCGCAGCTCGGCACCGCTCCCGCACAGTCCCGCCCCGCTCTCGTGCACAGTCCCGCCTCGCTCAGCTATGCTGAAAGGGTATGAGTGCGAGAGGCGATAACTCCGACATGCTGGGGGACGCAGGCCGGGCGGCCGGCGCCGCCGATGCGGCCCGCCGCAGAGAACCTGGTGCGAGCGCGGTCGACGACCGCTTCGCCGTGCCGACGCCGCTCGGTGTGCAGGAGGTGCCACGCCCCGGTGTGATCGAGCTGGCGTTCGGCGTGCCCGATCCGCGGCTGCTGCCGGTGGCCGAGTTCGCTCAGCGCGCCGGCGGCGCGCTGAGCGAACTCGGCCCGCAGGCGCTGAGCTACGGCGCTGGCGAGGGGCCGCCGCAGCTGCGTGAGCAGCTGCGGCGGCGCATCGCCAGCGCCGAGGGTCGCGCCCCAACGCTGGATGAGCTCGTCATTACCGGCGGGATCTCGGAGGGCTTGGAGCGACTCCTGCTGACGCTGACCCAGCCGGGCGACACGGTCCTGGTGGAAGTGCCGACCTACAGCCTGGCTCTCGGCATCGTGCGCGACCACCCGGTCCGCGTGGTGGGCGTGCCGATTGATGAGGACGGCCTCGATGTGGCTGCTTTAGAGCGTCTGCTGGATGAGGCGGAAAGTGCTGGCAGTGTGCCGCGCTTGCTCTACACGATCCCGACGTTCCACAACCCGACGGGCGTGAGTTTGGCAGCGACGCGCCGCCGCGAGCTCGTCGAGCTCGCGGCGGCGCGTCGCGTCCTCATCGTCGAGGACGACATCTACCGCGATTTGGCCTACGACGCGCCCGCGCCGCCGTCGCTGTGGTCGCTCGCGCCTGAGACGGTGGCGCGCTTGGGGTCGTTCTCAAAGACGCTCGCTCCCGGTTTGCGGGTTGGCTGGCTGACGGCGCCTGTGCACGTTGTTGAGCGCTACCTGCACAGTGGCCTCATCGAGAGTGGCGGCTGCGTCAGTCAGTTTGCCGCTGTGCTGACGGCCGATCTGCTTGGTAGTGGTCAGTACGACGCCCTGATTGACAAGCTGCGGCGGGCCTTCGGCGAACGACGCGACGTGCTCGCCGGAGCGCTGCGCTACCACCTGCCGGAGAGCTGCGAGGTGTGGGTGCCGGGCGGCGGCTACTTCGTCTGGGTCAAGCTGCCGCCGGGTCTCAGTGCCAGCGTCCTTCTGCCGGTGGCCGAAGAGCGGGGCGTCTCCTTCCAACCGGCTGCGCGCGCCTCGGTCGATGGCAGCGACACTGGTGTTCGGTTGGCCTTCAGCCTCTACGAGCCAGAGGCGCTGGTCGAGGCGGCCCGTCGTCTCGGGGCCGCCGTGCGCGTGGCGCTGTCCGCCTGAGGAAGGGCTCCTTGCACGGCAACGAAGCTCGCTCACTCACGAACGGCCGCCCGTTCCCAGTCGCTCGCGCCCTCGCGACCGTCTATGGATCCTGCCCGCCGGCCCGTCAGCGAACGTCAACGGATCGCTCGTATCGACGACTCTTGTCAAGTCGTGTATACTGCGCTGCGCGATATGAGCAGAAGCCACAGCTTCTCACCCTGCACCCATCGCGGGTCGACAGGGTTTACGAGACGAAAAGGAGTTTGAAGGGTTCGCCTGCGCGACCCTTTTTCTATGGGAAAACCATTTACGCCACGCGATAGATCGAGAGACCGCGAGCGGGCAACCGACACGCGGATACGCATCAACGACGGGATCACCGCCGACAGTGTTCGGCTGATCGACGAGAAGGGCGTCCAGTTAGGCGTCAAGCCGTTGCGGGTGGCGTTGGAGTACGCGGCCGAGAAAAACCTCGACTTGGTCGAGGTGGCACCCCAGGCAAGCCCGCCGGTCTGCCGCGTGATGAACTTCAGTAAGTATCGCTACGAGCTCGAGCTCAAGGCCAAGCAGGCGCGCAAGCACCAGAGCGCGGTCGTGATCAAGGAGATCAAGCTGCGGCCGAAGATCAGCGACAACGACTACGAGACCAAGAAGGGCCACGTGGTGCGTTTCCTCGAGCACAAAGACAAGGTGAAAGTGACGATCATGTTCCGTGGGCGGGAGCTCGTGCATCCCGAGCGCGGCGAGCAGTTGCTCATGCGCCTCGCCGAAGACGTCAAAGACTTGGCTACGATCGAGTCGGCGCCCAATCTCGACGGACGTAACATGATCATGATGTTGGCGCCCATCAAGTAGCCAGCAGAGGAGAGGGTGCGTATGCCAAAGATGAAGACCCATAGCGCCTCCAAGAAGCGGTTTCGCGCCACGGGCGGAGGCAAGCTCGTCCGTAACCGTGCGTTCCGTAGCCACCTTCTCGAGCACAAGAGCCCCAAGCGCAAGCGTCACCTGCGCAAGGCGACGGGAGTCGCTGCCGATAGCGTGCGCGAAGTGTTGCGACTCCTGGGGCGCAGGTAGCTTAAGAGCGGCAGAGCAGGCGGAAGCGCGCCACGGGCGCGTGAGCGACGAGCGAGTCGCTTGCGAGAGTGCCTCCAAGAAACGCGCACCGCCGAGAAGTTGCAAGGAGTAAACGATGCCCCGAGTAAAGCGAAGCGTGCATGCGCGCAAGAAGCGCCGCAAGATCCTCGAAGAGGCCAAGGGTTACTACGGCACCAAGAAGTCGAGCTATCGGCGCGCTAAAGAGCAGGTGCAGCGCAGTCTCAAATACGCGTATCGCGACCGTCGCGTGCGCAAGCGCGAGTTCCGTAAGCTGTGGATCGTGCGCATCAACGCTGGCGCGCGCGCCAATGGCTTGTCGTACAACGAGTTCATGCACGGCCTCAAGTTGGCCGAGATCGAGCTCGACCGAAAGGTCCTCGCCGAGCTGGCCGTGAGCGACCCGACCTTCTTCGCCTCGTTGGCGGAGAAGGCGCGCACGGCTTTGGCGGCGCAGCCGACACCGTCCACTCAGGTAGCCTGAAGGCAGGCGACGGCGTTGGGGTTTTAGGGCAGCCGATCTCTAGTCTCGAGAACGCCCAGGTCAAACGGGCGGCGAGCCTCAAGCTGCGCAAGTATCGCGAGGCGCACGGAGCCTTCTTGGCCGAAGGCGCCGACGTCGTTGCCGCGGGCCTAGCCGCAGGGCGCCTGCCCTCGGTGGTCTTCGTCCTCGAGGGGTCCGAAGCGGCAGTTGCCGCCGAGACCGATGCCGCCCTGGCTGGTTTGCGCGTCCTCACCGTTGCCCGGCACGTGGCTCAGAAGGTGACGACCCTGCAAACACCACCCGATGTGATGGCCGTCTTTCCCATGGTCGCACCGCCGCCGCTCGACACCCTCACGGGCGCCGAGAGTCTTATCGTGTACGCCGATGGTGTCGCCGATCCGGGAAACATGGGCACGTTGGTGCGCGCGGCGGCCGCTTTCGCGGCCGCCGCGCTGGTCACCTCGCCCGGGTGCGTCGACCTCTCTTCGCCCAAGGTCGTGCGTGGCAGCATGGGAGCGGTGTTTGCCTTGCCGCTCTACCCGGAGGTGCCGCTCACCGAGGTCACGCGCGCGTTGCCGGAGGCAACGGTGTATGGCCTCGTCGCCCACGGCGGCGAACCGTTGCCGGAGGCGGCCTTGCGGCGGCCGGCCATCGTTTGCGTGGGCGCGGAGCGAGCCGGTCTCGAGCCACGCGTGGCTCGCCAGGTGACACACCGCCTGACGATTCCTCTGGCGGGCGAAGCGCGCGCCGGGGTAGAGTCGCTCAACGCCGGCGTTGCCGGCGCTATCGCGCTGTATGAGTTCGCCCGTCGTCAGAACGAGGCGGCGCGCCGCCGAGGCGGCGCGCCGCGCCAGCGCCGCGCCGGCGGCGCGCCGCAGCGACACCAGGACGCTGCTAGCGCACTGCCGCAAGACGGCGCCGCTGCCGCGCCGCAGCAGCTCGAAGAGAAGGAGTAATTCGTATGAACGACGCGCAAGTGCGTGAGCTAGAGAGCCTCCACCCGGAGCTGGCTTCGCTGTACTTTCAGGGTGTGGGGGCCGTGAACGACGCGCGCGATGAAAGCGAGCTCGAGGCAGCGCGGGTGCGCTTCCTGGGCCGCAAGAGCGCCCTCACGCAAATCTTGCGCGCAATTCCCGCGCTGCCGCCCGAACAGCGGCCGGTGGTCGGGCGCCTGGGCAACCTCGTGCGCGTCGAGCTCGAGCGTCTGGTCGCCGAGCGCGCGACCGAGTTGCAGCGCGCGGCGCTGAGGGAACGGCTCGCCGGGGAGCGCCTCGACGTGACGCTCCCCGGCGAGCCGTTCCCTCTCGGCCACGAGCATCTCATCTCGCAGACGATCGAGGAGGTCGAAGACATCTTCATCGGACTGGGCTACCGCATCGCCGAGGGACCTGAGATCGAGACCGACTACTACAACTTCACCGCCCTGAACACGCCTGCGGACCATCCGGCGCGCTCGCTGCACGACACCTTCTTCGTTGAGATGCGGGACGGTAGGCGCTCGGGCGCC
>Ga0078972_1016513_pt1 | contig 10904 bp, 8 predicted proteins | sample YelNatPaOPGAMG01_FD_67568 | JGI IMG/M metagenome (GOLD analysis project Ga0078972, IMG submission 67568) | Hot spring thermophilic microbial communities from Obsidian Pool, Yellowstone National Park, USA - OP-RAMG-01 (SPADES assembly) (version 2) | ecosystem: Environmental > Aquatic > Thermal...
ACACCATCAGGATGCTACATGCTAGGATCGCGCCCCAAATCAAAATCGACCTATGCTCGTTTCTTTCCTGTCTCCTTGTCCTGCCTGGGGCCTTTGCGGTCACCCTTACCCCCACCCTTCTCAAGTCTCTCAGACTTAAACCTTGGCTTACGTATACAAAGCCGAGCATGGGCAGAAGTGTTCCGAGAAGGACATCGTACCCCCAATTAAGATTGGGGTAGATCGGAATAAACCATTCCGCTGCGAGTAGAGGCGCACGATATGCGATCGAAGCAACCGCTCCTCCTAATAGAGATAGATAAGATGTCAGAAGGCTGGTTGACATCGATGGAAGAAATTTGGTGCCTAGGAAGTCTAGGATCGGTAGTGGCTGGTTCACGTCAAACACTTCGAACGCGCGGTAGATCGGCATCGGGTACGTCGCCCGGCGCTCGATCGTCGCACCGAAGCCGGTCCGCACGACCTTGCGCTCGGTGGAATCCTCCAGGACCTCGATCCCGCAGATGTGCGGGTCCATGTTCGGGTTGATGACGATCATGTCGAGGTCCCAGTGGCGATACGGGTCGAAGGCGTCGCCGACGCCCATCTCCCGCCGGCACCGCCGGATGAAGTTCGTCCAGAAGAACTCGCCCACGGGGACGCGGTCGCTCTCGCGGTGCTCGAGGGCAGCGAGAATGCGATCGATCTTGGCCCTTGCCTTGCTGCTCATGGCCGCACCTCCAAGCCACGCCGGCCGCCCGCTTCGCCGCACGACCGCCCGTTCTACCGGGCGACCGGGAACTCCGTGATCCGCAGCCGCGTGCTGCCGTAGGGGATCAGTTCCAGGTCCGTGACCGGCTCGTTCGAGACCACCGGGCTTTTCGGCGTCTCGCCGGCCGAGTTGTCCACGAGCGTCCATTCCGGCACCGCCCTGCCCCGAACCTTCAGGACGACCGGAGCGGCATCCTGGGCGAAGGGGACCTTCGCGGGCTTCCGCGTGCTTACGGTGATCGACTTCTCCGGCGCCTCGCGGTCGATGACCAGGGCATAGTTCCACGGCGTGGTCGGCTCGATCGTGTAATCGCCCATCGGCGTCTTCTCGAGGAACGACACGAGCTTTTCAAGGCCGGCGGTCTTTCGGAGCGATTCAATGCTCTGTACGTCCTTGCCGAGCTTGAGCGTGTCGAGCTTGCGATGCCGCTCGCCGATCTTGAGCGAAAAGTAGAGCGGCCCGCGGAGAATCGACACGGCGTTGTTGTATCGCGTTTCCGTCCGCAGCGTCATGGGCAGCCTCAGCGTCACCGCGTCACCGAATCGCCATTCGCGGTGGATGACCGTGAACGAGCCGCGCTTGAGCAGGGGTCGGTCGCCCTCCGCATCGACGCCGGGGACATCGACGGTCGCGCCATCCGCCCACGCCGGAATGCGGAGGTGAAGCGGGAACTTCGTCGGCTTCTCGACGCGCACCTCGAACCGGATGACGCCGTCAAACGGGTAGTCAGTGACTTCGGTGATGGTTGCCTCGGCGCCGTCCGCCACCTTCGCCGTCACCCGGCACGGCCCGTAGGCTACCGCCGCGAGCCCGTCGTCCTGGGTGCCCATCCACATGTGCGAGACGAACTTCGGCCAGCCCTGGTGCATGTTGGCCGTGCAGCAGCCGTAGTTCGGCTCCAGGCCGTAGAGGTTCGACGTGTCGCCGTTCGTGCTCCAGTGCCGTTTCGCAATGGAAACCAGCACCTGGTTGGCCTGCTGGTCGTACTGGTGGGCCCAGTAGTCCGGCGTGCACGTGCCGGGATTCGCATTGTATGCGAGCATTTCGAGGCGATCCGCGAACGCGGCGTCGCCGAAGATCTCGACGAGGTTCTCCAGCGAGAACATGTACTCCACCACGGCGCAGAGCTCCGTGCCCTGCGTGGGGTTCTTGCCGCAGAGGTGCTCGTCGCCACCGAACCGGCCGGCCACCTGCCCGTGATACTCGTCCAGCACGCGGATTGCCTCGTACGCGCCCTTCCTGTATCGCTCCTCGCCGGTGAGTTCCCACCACACGCCTGGGTGCTTGATTGCCATGGCGTTGTTGACGACGTGCGTCAGGTGGCTGGGTTTGATCCCGCGTTTGAGCGGCTCGAACGGGAACGGGAAGTCCAGATAGTGCGCCGTCCAGTCGAAGCTGTGCGTGCGAATCGAGTCGGCCGCCGCGAGGATGTCGGCGTCGCCCGTCCGGTTGTAGAGCCACCAGGCGGCGACGGCGTTCTCCATTGCGCGGACGCCGCGCCAATCCTTGTCGGGCCAGTCGGGCGGCGTGTCCTTGATGTACTTGAAGTACTTCGTCATGAGCGGCAGCACCCGTGGGTCGCCCGTCGCTTCGTGGTATTGCATCAGGACCTTCAGCGCGACGGCGAGCGGCCAGCGGTCCGTGTTCTTCGCCGGGCCGAACCAGCCGTTCGGCTGCCCGCTCGCGAGGATCCATTCCATGAACGGCTTCGTTTTGGCGATCAGTCGCGCATCATCCAGCAGGTATGCCAGCGGCACGAGTCCGTCGAGGTAATACGGACCGCGCTCCCAGCCCTCGCCCCCGCCGCCCTTCCAGGCGGACTCGAGCAGAGAAGGCCAGAACTCGTCCAGGTGGCCCGTCAGGCCGTTCGCCTGGATTGTAAGTTGATCCTTCAGCCAGCCGCCGGGCTTCACCGCCCCCAGAGGCAGGGCGACGAAGCTTGTCTGCTGCAACGGGGGGCGGTTGGCCGGGTAGTGTCGGTTTGCCGCGTCGGCCGTCATGCCGTGCAGTACGATCAGTGCGGCGACGAAGCTCGGTCTCCAGAAGGCGTTGCTCATCATACAGACTCCGGGTTCCCTGTGGTTTTCGAGAATCGCGCCCTCGCGGACACCGGATCGTCCACCGTGGCGTCCGCGCCGTCAAGGGCGCACCTCACCGCGGGCGCCGGCCGCGCCCCGCGCCGGCCGCCCGGCCGCTGCCTGCTGCAGGAAGAGGCGGATGGCTCGGGCGAGATCGTGACCGAAGGCCCGCGCGGTCCGCGGTGTAACGGTGGTGCCGTGTACGTTGGCGTACGCGACCTCCAGGGTCGCCGCCACCTCGACGCCGGGCAACTCGGCGGCCCATTCGGCGAACGATTTGCCCTCGCCCATCTTCTCGCGGTTGTTCCACTCCTGCCCGAACGGCAGGTTGTCGCTCGCGCGGTACGGAAGGCCCTTCTCCGGCAGCGACTCGAGAATAGCCGACAACCGGCCCACATTCCGCCAGATCGCCGCATCCGGCACGCCGACGAAGAACACCGTCTCGTTCCGGCCTCCGCGGATGTACGGACAGTGCAGATCAATCGCAACGCGCAGCCGACCGTCCGCCCACCGCGGAACAAGCTCTCGTATCGCCTGCGTGGCGGGGTAGATGCTCTCGCCCGCGTAGTCGCGATTCGGATCGCGCGGGGCGCGAAGCTTGCCCTGGTCGCCATCCTCGACGCCGTCCTTGTCCACGAAGGGAACGATCAGGAACTCGACATTCTCGCGGAGCCAGGCCTGCTCCTCGTCGGCAAGGACGCTCTGCACGATGCCTTCCAGCACGAAGTCCGCGATCGTCTCACAGGCGTGATGCCGGGCGGTCAGAAGCACGCGGTGCGCCGGCGAGCCGCCGAGCCGCCCCACGTGCAGACATTCCACGTTGCGGCCCTTGCGCGTGCGGCAGAGCGTAGCGGTCTCCAGGTGCGGGCCCGCCGGGTGCCGACCGAGAAACGCCCGCCAATCCGCCTCAAGATACGGAATCGTGAAGCAGAACCGCACCTCGTCCGCGTCTCGCGCAAAGGCGTACGTAAAGGAAGCGTTCTCGACGGCCTCCGCGCCAAGCCATCGCCACGTTCGCCCGCCGTCCATACTGACCGCCGGGCCGCGGGCGCCGATCGGCACGCCGTCAGTGAATGTGAATGTGATCGTTCGCCCGGCCGACCCGCGCACGCGGAAGTACCAGTAGAACCAGAACCGCGGCGTGTCCCGCCGGTCCGGCCGGAGGAACACGCGGTCCCCATCGATGCGATCGACGATGATGTTACCGCCGGGGAACGCCGCATCGATGCGGAGCGATTCACGCGTCGTCGCGACCCGGGTCGTTGTCGGCCCGGCCAGGGCCGTCGCGGGCACCGTCAGAAGAATGAACGCGAGAATCCGTCCGAGCAACAATTCCATCCGGCATCTCGACCCATGCACCGGCCGCTCCGCCCGACGGTGCCGGCTCATTCGCCTTCCGACCAAGCGCGATCGGCCTCGGCGATCTCCGCCATCATGGCCCGGGGACCGAGATCCTCGCCGGTAGCGTGGCGGACCAGTTCATCCCAGCGGAGGCTTGCACCGGGGCCGAAGACTCGGGCCTTCAGGAATTCGCCGATCTCCTTCCGACCATGGTAGCAGGCCCCCGCCAACCCGCTCTGGCCGCCGGCCGCCGGCCCGGTCGTCCGCCCGGCGGCCTTCAGCACGTCGCGGACGATCACGCGGTGCAGTTGCGACGCGAACATCTCGCCCATCATATAGCTGTGGTAGTACACCGGCGAGCTGATGAGGTGGATCTTGCTCGCATAATCGGGGGCATTACGGCCGTCGGGGCGGTGGACGAGTTGGTACTTCTCGACCAGGTCCCACCAGAGCCGGTTGAGGTCCTGATCGGGGTCGGCGTACATGGCGGACTCGAAGCGGACCATCACCTGCGCCCACGCAGCGAAGATCAGAATGTGGTCCCGGCGCATCCGGGCACCGGCCTCCGCAACGGCCTTCGGATCCGGGACCGTCAGACCCATCGCCTCCATCCACCCAGGCTGACCCGCGAGCCGCTCGAACATCATCGCGATGGCTTCCGTGGTAAAGGTCGCGGCGGGCGTGCGGAGGACGTACGGCAGCGAACGCGGGATGTACTTGTCGTACACCGCGTGGCCGAGCTCGTGGAGCATCGTGGACATCCACTGATAGTTGGCCACGACGTTCGCCATCACGCGGATGTCGCCCTCGCGGTCCATGTCGTTGCACATCGCGTGGGGATACTTGCCGGGCCGCTCGTACAGATCGCTGCGGGCGATCACGTCGTCGATGGGAAGGCCGATCCCCGCGTAAAAGGCCGCCGCCAGCTTGACCACGTCGGCCCGGGCGTAGATTGGATCCAGCAGCCCGGTGTACATCGCCGGCGGCTCCTGGAAGAACGGGTCGCTGTAATGCCACGGCCGCAGCCCGGCGACGCCGATGCCGTATTCGGCCGCGAGCTTCGCGTCAATCCGGGCCTTCGCGTCGCGGAACGGCTCCCGCATGAGATCGTACAGTTCGTCGAAGAGCTTCAGGATCCGTTCCTTGGTCATCTCGGAAAGCTGAAGCTGCATCTCGTAGAAGTCGCGGTAGCCGAGCCTGCGGGCGGCTTCGTTCCGGAGCTTCACCAGTTCCTTGAGGTCCTTCTCGACAAGCCCCCCGACGTCCTTGCCGGCCTCCCAGACCGCCCGGCGGTAGACGCTGTCGCGGGATTCGCGAAGCACCTTGCGGACCTCGCTCTCGGGCAGTTCGCGGCCGTCGACCCTTGCCCGGTACACGTTGAACGCCCGGGTGATGGCCGTGGCCTTGGCCGTGATCTGCCGGAGAAGCTCCGGGTCAAGCTGCTTACCCGAATACTGCAGGTAGAGCAGCTCGATCTGCCGCGCGAGCAGGCGATCGGGGCCGGGTTCGAGCTTGCCGAGATCCTGCCGGATCTGCTTGAGCCGCCCGAAGGCCGCCGGATCGGCCAGTGCAGTGTCTACGCGGTTCTGAGCCTCTTCGGAAGCCTTGTAGTCTTCGCTCCTGCCGGAGGCCTGGGCCTGCCAGTCGGCCTTGGCCGCGGCGATCTCAAGCGGTCGCACGGCGGCCTCATAGTCCGCGATGAACTGCCGCGCCGCCGAAACGCTCGGCGGCTCTGCGGCGACGACCCTGGTCGGGGCCATCGCCAAGCCGATCACAATGACCGATGCGAACACGCAAAAGGCCGGATGCATGGGTATCCCCCTGGATTGAGCGATTGTCCGTTCCCATCATGGCCGGCGATACGACCGAACGCCGTCGCCGGCGACCATCCCGTTGGCGCTGTCCCGCGAATTCACTTCTCCGCCTTGCGTTTCTCGATAGCATGGCAGCAGATCCGCCCGCAGCGGGTGCAGCGGCCGAGGGTGCACTTGCCCCAGGCCGCCGCGCCGAGCCGGATGCCGTACTTGCCCCACGGCTCGGTGAAGCCGCACCGCTTGCATCGAATGACCCAGCCGGGAGCGCGGCGTTCGTATTGCTTCGCAGACGCGTTGTCCGGTCCGTCGGTCATATTCGCACCCTTCAGGTCGCAGAATCCCAAGCGCGTGCAGCCTTGCCGTCGCGCAGTATACATCCGGGCGCGGGAACGGAACAGGTTCGTTGGTTGCACCGGCCATGCGTTGCCGGTCGCCTTTCGGTTTCGTGGTCGCCAAGCATAGTGCGTGTTCTCGAAGGCGGTGTAGTGCAGACCTGCTTTGTTGCCCGGCCGGGAGTCGGCGGCATATTTGAGGTGAGGAGGCACGGATGTTCCTTCGGGTTCACCACCGAAGCAAGGACGGCAAGCGGCACACCTGTTTCACGCTGGTGGAGTCGAGGCGGACGGCTCGTGGGCCGCGGAGGGTATTGACGGGAGTGGCGTTCGGCCGCCCTTGCGCGGTGCGGCCGCGGGTTTCCCTGCGGCACGCGAAGGCCCTTCGTGTGAGCAAATCAGAAGGGTACCCCGTCTTGCGGTCCGGGTTGGCGCCGTTGCGGAGCCGCTCCGGCGGGCGCGGTGACTCGCTGCACGTTGCACGGCGGCAGCGCGGCGAGGAAGGTTCGGCCGTACGGTTTGCGAGTCACCCGCGGATCGAGGATCACGACGATCCCGCGGTCGTTCCGATGGCGGATCAGGCGTCCGAAGCCCTGTTTGAACTTCAGCACGGCCTCGGGCAACTGGTAGTCGCGAAACGGATTGCCGCCTGATTGGCGGATCTGCTCGATGCGGGCCTCGACAAGCGGACGGTCGGGGACGGCGAAGGGCAACTTCACGATGATTACGCACGAAAGGGCCTCCCCCGGCACGTCGACGCCCTGCCAGAATGTGTCGGTGCCGAAGATCACGGAACCGTCTTCGCGCCGAAACTTCTCCAGCATCACGGAGCGCGACAGGCCCTCTCCCTGGACCAGAAGCTGCAGCCCGGCCTCCATGAAAGCGGGCCGTAGCCGCTGGGCCGCCTGGTTCATCATGTCGTAGCTGGTGAACAGAACAAACGACCGGCCGTGCATGTCGCGGACGTACCGTTCAATCGCGTCGCATGCCGCCGGCAGAAACGCCGGGGCCGACGGGTCGGGCATGTTCGTTTCGAGGTACAGCGTGACCTGCGTCTTGTAGTCGAACGGGGAGCCGAGCCGCAGGCCCTTTGCCTGTTGCAGGCCGAGCCGGTTCTGGATGTAGCCGAAGTCCTCGCCGTCCCCGGCGCACAGCGTGGCGCTGGTCAACACGACGCTGCGGATCGACTCGAAGAGGGAATTGCCGAGCACGTCGGAAACGCGGACCGGGGCGCGGTGGATCGAGCAACGGGGCGTGCGGCCGCCTTCCGCGTCGATCCAGTAGACACTTTCCGGCTGCTCGGGCCTGAGCAGTTGCTCGAGCGTGTCGGCGAAGACGGCAGTTCGGTCCATCAACGCCGCCAGTTCGAACCGGTCCTCTTCGTTTTTCAGTTGCCCCCGCATGCGTCCGAGTTGCGTATGCACGAGGCGCAGCGCCGGGCTCAGCGTGTTGGGAATCGGGTTCGCCACGGCAAGCCGCCCGTTCCGTCTGCCGTGGGTCTGTTGCCAATCGACCAGATCGCGCCAGAACGCGGTCGCGGCCTGCTGTGCTTTCTTGACGACGCGGATGGCCTCCGCGGCGTGGTATGCGACGAGGAATCCCCGTCCGGTGCGCTCGTTGTAAAGCGACTGGAGCAGGTAACGGACCTGCGAATCGGAGATCTCGGCGCCGAAGTGCTCCGCCGCCACGCCTTCCAGGGTGTGTGCCTCGTCAATCACGGCATAATCGTAGTCGGGCAGCACGGCCGCGCCCCCTGCCCGCAACGCGAGGTCGCTCATCAGGAGCGCATGGTTGACGACAAGAATCTGCGCCTGTTCGGCGGCGCGCCGGGCCGCCTGGTAGAAGCACTTCGCGTAGAGCGGACACTTGATGCCCATGCAGTTGCCGTGTTCGCTGCGGACCCGTTCCCACACCGCCGGGTCGGGTTGCGGTTGCAGGTCCGCCAGCGAGCCGTCCTGCGTTTCGTACGACCATTCGATGATCCGCCGCAGTTCCTCGAGCTGAGGCTCCCCGGCGAACAGGCCCTGCTGCCGCTGCGCCGCCTGCTGAAGGCGGCGAAGGCCGACATAATTCGTGCGGCCCTTGACGAGTACGGCGGAGAACTTCTGCGGCCAGACGGATTGGAGAAACGGCAGGTCGCGCGTGATCAGTTGTTCCTGCAGCGCGATGGTGTGGGTGCTGACGACGACGCGCCGGTTCGTTCCGACAACCTGCCGGATCGCGGGCACGAGGTACGCGAAGCTTTTTCCGACGCCGGTACCTGCCTCGACCAGAAGGTGGTGGGGGGCCTCAAACGCCTTCTCGACCGCGGCGGCCATTTCGAGCTGCTCCGGCCTCGGCTCGAATGTGGACAGGTGCTGCGCGACCAGACCGCCGGGGCCGAGCGCCGCGTGGATCGATGGGACTTCCGCCGCCATGACGCTACCCGCCCGCCGCCGTCAGTTGGCTGATAAACCGGATCACGAACCAGATCGTCAGGGCGGAGGCGAGGAGGATGACGATCGTCGAGCAGACGGCCACGAAGGTGGAGCCCTGCATGAGGCCGTCTTCCTTCATCGTGGCGATGATGTGGGGCCGGCCGAGGATGAGCAGGCACACGAGCACGGCGGCCTCGGTCGGCCAGATCGTGATCGAATGCACGTAGCTGTAGATCCACACCCAGGGGGCCACGCGGGAGTACTGCCCCTCGCGCCCGTGAATGAAATGCCCTGCGACGTAGTACGCCCGCCCGCCGTCCGGGTCGATGCCGATGTAGCCGTTGCTCGCGTCGCCGCCGAGTTCGGCGTAGATGATCGCATAGGCGGCGAAATTCACCAGCCCGAGAAAGATCACCCAGATACAGATGCGATTTCGAGTCCGACGGTCCATGGCACGATCCGCGCGGTATCGGACGGCCCGCCCGGCGGGCCTGCCGATCCGTCTGCGCTCGATGATACGCGATTGCACGGAGAGGCAAAAGCCCCGGTCGGTCCCCCGCCGGGCTTTTCACGGACGTTCGGATGCGACGCGGCGTTGCCGGCACGGGGGGGGCCGGGGCCGGGCGTTACCGGGCAGCCGGAACGATCGCCTGGAGTCTGTGGACGAATTCGTCAATGATCCAGTCGGGCGTGGAGGCCCCGGCCGTCACGCCGGCGGTGGTTCGTCCCGCCACCATGTCGGGGCGGAACTGGTCCCACGTTTCGAGATGGTACGTCGGCGTGCCCTCCCGTTCGCAGAGGCGGGCAAGCTCGCGGGTGTTGGCCGAGTGCAGGCCGCCGAGGACGAACATCACATCGACTTCCTTGCAGAGTGCGATGGCGGCCTCCTGGCGGCGGATGACCTCCAGGCAGAGTGTGTTGATGACCTTGATCTCGCGGAACGGCATCGCGGCGATTGCCCCGACGATCTCGCCGACATGTTCCGGCGTGTGCGTCGTCTGGGCGACGATTCCGAGCCGGCCGCGTTTCGGCAGGGCATCGTTCAGGTCCTCCACGCGATCGACGACGATCACATCGGGGGCGTAGCCGATCACGCCCTGAACCTCGGGGTGGTTGCGGTCGCCGATCATGACGACCTGGTAGCCCTCCTCGTGGAGTTGCCGCACGACGGTCTGGGCACGCTTCACGAGGACGCAGGTGGCGTCGACGATGTTCAGGCCGCGCCGCCGGGCCTCTTCCAGGGTTTCGGGCGTGGCGCCGTGCGAACGGATCAGGACGGTTGTACCGGCTTCGAGTTGATCGATCCGGGCCGACTGTTTGAGGCCGGCGTGTTCGAGTCTCTCCACAACCTGCGGATTGTGGATGACCGGTCCCAGCGCGACGACGCGCCCGGTCGGGTTGCTCCGGACGGTCTTCTCGGCCAGCTCGATGGCATCCTCGACGCCGAAGCAGAAGCCCCGCTTGCTCGCCAGCTTTACGATCACGTCGTCACCTGTGGTCATATTCTAGCGCCGGCAGGCCCTGGCGGCATCGTTCGCGGGCTTGCATGCGGATGAGCCGCCGCCGGACCTCGTCCATCAGGGTCTGGGCATCCCATTCCGGGTGCTGATCCGGATGGATGGGCTCGCCGTATACCACGCCGACTCTGCCGAGCCGTGGAAACCTCCGGTGCCGCGGCCACGCCTCATAGGCGCCTTCGATCAGCGTGGGCACGATCGGTGTGTGCGTCTTCTTCGCAATCGAGCCGATGCCGGGCAGCATCGGGCCGATGCGGCCGTCCTCCGTCCGCGTGCCCTCGGGGTAGGCCGTGATGAGGCGGCCGGCGCGGAGCCGCCGGATGGTCTCCTTGATCGCCGTCACGTCGGCCTCGCCGCGGCGGATCGGAAAGGCGTTCAGCGAGACGATCAGCCGGCGGAAGAACCGGTTCGCGAAGAGCGTGTCGCGGGCCATGTAGTCGCACTCGCGGGGCAGCGCGAGCGTGGCGAGCACGGGGTCGAAGAAACTCTGATGGTTGCAGGCGAGGATGACGGCCCCCCTCCGGGGCACGCGCGAGACGCCGAAGACCCGTCCCCGCAGGAGAAGCACGAAGAACACCTGGCACCAGAAGCGGCAGAATCGATAGTAGAGTCTCATCGCCTTCGCTGGACTTCTTCGTAGAGCCGGTCGACCAC
>Ga0078972_1016516_pt1 | contig 10902 bp, 19 predicted proteins | sample YelNatPaOPGAMG01_FD_67568 | JGI IMG/M metagenome (GOLD analysis project Ga0078972, IMG submission 67568) | Hot spring thermophilic microbial communities from Obsidian Pool, Yellowstone National Park, USA - OP-RAMG-01 (SPADES assembly) (version 2) | ecosystem: Environmental > Aquatic > Thermal...
CTTGTACATTTTTTGGCCTTTTTTTGTACATCCTTGTACATCAAGAATCCAGCATTTTCGCGGCTTCATCGGCAAAACACCTACAAAGTTGTCTATATAATATAGAGAACTCTGCAGGTGCCATCATAATGCAGATACGAAAATACCCTCAGCTATGATAACGCTAGCTATAATACCGCTAGCTATAATACCGCCATACCCGTTTTTTGCAGATAGTAGCTGAGAGGGGACAGGATGCTGCGGCACCGCGCGCTCCCGGCCTACCCCCATGGGGGGTACCCCCTGGGCCGCCGCGACAACGCGGCCGCCTGGCCGTTTACGTCCGATAATATCCATTATGTAAACACGCGATCTAGGCAGAATGCGGCTCCCCGGGATCGGGCTCATCGGCGGTTGCGTAGACCGGCTCTAGTCCATCCTCAACGGACACAGTCGGCTCCTCAACGTCGACAGTAACAGCGACGTCATCGGAAACTGTCACGCGGGGTAGTGCCTGCTGCTGGTGCTCTTTGATGAGCCGGGACGTCTGTCTGTCTGCTCCCCACGACACAGTGATATTTATGTCGTGCTGCTGAATGCCGGAAGTCTCGGTATAGCCGTAGCACGCCTTGGCCAGGAATATCGCCCCAGCGGGATTCCGGTCATGGAGGACTCGGCGAAGAATGTACTCTCTACATACGTGAGTGAGTTTTTGACAGGCTCGGGAATACAGAGGATCTCGGGAATAGAACTCCATAAACTCATCATAGAGATCAGCCCATATGGCGAAACTTTCTTTGAGCAACGGCTCCTTATTAGCCCTAGCATGCTCTATCCAGTCATCTACCATTTTGCTAAATTCTTCCGGACCATACTTTTTATGTTTCGGCATATTCCACTTCCTTCCAGTAAACTAGGACTTTCAGCCTAAGAAAATAGGACTAATTGCCTATATGCATGCTCCCTGGGGAATGGTATAATAAGTGACAAAGAGGGACAAGCCCCGCAGGCGGGACAAGCCGCCGGGGGAGGGAGGAGACTAGATATGGCATTGTGGGATCTCACTACACGGGAGGGAGTGGCAGCACTCCAACGGTTTGCCCGTCGGGACGCTAGGCAGGCCAAAAAATGCTGTGACATTATTGCCAATGACCTATGGGCTGCAGGTCGTTTACAAGTATTGGCCGACGTTGTCTCAGACAACCTGCGTTGTCTGAGACAATGGGACAAAGCCGTCAAGGTTTTCCTTGACGCTTATCTCCAGGAACTGAACAAGTAGCCTGCCGCTAGGCCCGCGCGCAAGCGTGATCGGTGCAAGCCCGATGCTCCCTACCGGGAGCGGCGCTTATGGTGCCCGCGGGCAGGGACAAGCTGCCGGGGTAGGGAGGAAAAGAAAATGGAAAAGGAAAACTGGAAAACATTCAAGGGATATCTAGTAACAAAGAATTTTGCAACGTTTTCGAAGGATTACCAAAACTTGACAATTACTATTTACCCCAAAATTTCATGTAGTAAATTCTTCCTAATCTCACATGAAACAGTAAAATTCCAATGGCAAGCGTCAAATAATTTTCCGACATGGTATGCCGGGAAAGTTAGCATTGAAACAGATAACGTAGAAACATTAAAACTAGCAACAAAAATATTAAACGCAGTCCAAAATACTTTTTCAAATAATCCGTTAAGCGTTATCCAATACTTGGAGACACATGGTTATAAATATGTAAACCTTTATGATACGGGCGGGACAGTTTTATTTTTCCCCATTGAAAAATGGCCACAAAATCCATGCTGGTTTGTGCGCGAAAAAGACAGTCGACAAGTTATCGAATACGTATTTGCCGCAAATAAGTATTCAGCACTGGATATCGCACGACAAACCGCCTATTATGATCCCAACAAAGAATATATTATCGAACTAGCTAGTGACCAAAAAAATTGGACTTCCTTGGATCTCTCTATCGCCAATTGGCCTACCCTTAGCCGGTTTAACAACATTGCGTAAATAAACTATTATAGCCGCAAGGCCCCGGCCGCGAAGGCCGGATCGGTGCAAGCCCGATGCCTGCGTAAGCAGGCGGCGCTTATGGCACCCGCAGCCGGGATAAGCCGGCGGGGAGAGGGAGGAAAAGAGAATGGGATATATATACGACTCAAAAGGGGAACTTTGTTGCGATTTTTGCGGTAAGCCGGGAGCACAGAAATACAAATGCCCTTTCGGTTGGTGTCAACCGATTGCGGCATGCCTAGAATGCCGCAAAAAGAATACCAAGTTTTTTGGGAAAAAATACCACAGACAAATAGGATGCGAATTAAACAAACAAAAAGCCATAGCAGACTCCCTGCGCCGTCAAGATGCGTTAAATGCAGGGAAATATATTCGAACTGCCGCAATTAGAGTTAATGAAAATATTGTAAAAGTAATTTTTGAAAACAAAGAAGGGCAAGAAACAGCCTATCTTATGTCGCTCGAAACATATAAAAAAATACCAATCGGCATAACAGCGACCGTGGAAGATTTTATGTCGCTGGGAGAAATAAAGAAAACTTGTAATACTAAATTATGTTAAAAGGCTACGGTGACAACCACGCGTAAAAAAGAATGAAGGAGGAAGAAAAATGTCTAATAATACAAAAAAAAGAGCCATATTGAATAACTTAGCAGATGAAATAGAAGATATTAAATTTCCAATCATAATCGATGATACCGGATGCGAAACGTTCGGAATATTCATCGATGGGAAAGAAGCGGCAAAAAATCTAAGAAAATCTAATTTATTGTGGTGGGCAATGGGAGATCCACCAACGTACACCATATTAAACGCTGATAAACTTTGGGAATATATCTATGAAGAAATTGTTTATTCTGCTAAATACGATATAGATTTTATAAACCGTTTTTGCCATTGTGCAGAAAAAGTGATATATACATTAGAACGTGAATTTGATTACTGGAAATTTTATGTAACAGATAAAATACCTGAAGAAGATTATGATTTCTTTGTCAAAGCATGCGAAGAAGCTTTGATGAAACTAGAAATTGACTTTGTAAAAATTATCTAATGCAGAGTCAACGGCCAACAGTAACATAGCCCGCAGCCGCGACAAGGCGGCGGGGTAGGGAGGAGAAATAATGACAACGATGGTAAAACTGCAAAAATTCTGGGTCTGGGGCTCTGGCCCCGCTCAATCGGCGTTGATTAAAAACGCCGATCCATCCCTGGACGCGGCTGAATATGCCGCGTCGAAGGGATATTTCCGCCTTGACAGTCCCGATGATTGGGCCGTCGAAGTGGAAACAGAAAGAGATCTCCTTGACGCAGTCACCCGGTACGACTCTGCCGTGCTGGGATGGACGGTGGCTAAAAATTAACGCAGAGTCCGCGGCCAACGGTATCATAGCCGTAGCCGCGTAATGCGGGATCGGCACAGCCGGTGCGGTGACAACCCCGCAAAAAAGGAGGAAAAGAAAAATGGAAACTAAAGTTTACCGCTCAAAATCCGGTATTCCCTGCCTGTGGGAGCGGGGCGGCGGATACTCCCACACGGGGTCTGCAACCATTATTTGCAGCCCCAACGGGCACCCAAAACGGGCAATCTATGTTGCCCGGAAGGGCATGTTAGCATGCGGTGAGCATGCCCTTATCCCGATTGCGGTTGATGATTATATCATCACCGCAAAGCACCACCGCGAGGACTTTGATATCACTATTTACCGCATTGCAAAAATCAATGCCGATACCGCCGACATCGAATTCGGCACCGAGTTTTCAAATGGCGAGTGGCGAGAACCTTTGCCGCCTGCCGAATTTGAAGCCGCAGTCCAGGCGGCACAAGAAAAAGCCACCTGCTACCATTGCCGCAGTCCACATTATATCTTAGCCTAGCCGCAAAAAGGAGGAGAATGACTATGCAACAGGCAATGAAACCGCAAACACAAAGTCAATCAGAACCTGTGTATTCTGCCAAGGTTTTGCGTCAATATCTCAAAAAATTTTTCCCTGACACAAAGTTTTCTGTGACTACATCAAGATTTGCCGGCGGTGACGAAATTCGCGTTAAATACGTTGACGGGCCAATGGAAAGAGAAGTAGAAGCCATTGCTTACCTATTCCAAAGTGGCCATTACGACGGGGACAGGGAAATATATAACTACACTGGCTGCCCAATCGCTGGCTGTTCTGGCGCTAAATATGTTTTCGTCGAACGTGAACTGTCTCCTGAAATGGAAGAAAAACTGTTGTCTGCTTTAAATGGTCGTGCTCCGCGATATGGGTACACAGGCGATAGATTATATCACTACCATGCTCACCAAATTAAAGAAGCAGAACTAAAACTGTGTAATACCACAATCAATGAAGTAAAAAAACGCATTAACGAACGCATTAAAACAATTTTAGCTACAACCAAGAAAGGAGGGAAGTAATAATGCAGACAAACATTACAACCCGCATCGATATGACTACAATGGCCGCGTTGAACGCTTTTGTCCTCGCGTGCAAGCGATCAAAAGCCGCGGTTACAAATGCGGCTTTGATTGAGTACATGCGGCGCAATCGTCACGTGTACTGCAAGCAAAATCGGGGAGATTGCACAACATGCAGCTTGGCTAACCAAAAACGAGACTGCATGAATCTCCCAATAGGCATTTAACTAAGCGCTATGATAACGTAGTGCTATGATAACGCATCCCACAAAACAAGGCCGTCCTTCTGGGCGGCCTTGCGTTATTATAGCTTGCATTATGTAATCGACTATTTTACCTAATACCATTATACCACGAAATTAAGGTAAATTTTTCGGCGAATCGCTTGAATTTATATCTCCCGCAACCCTTATTAATCCAATCTGGCAACAAATCAACGCCGCATAGCTGATTATGTCCTCTCGCCAGTCGTAATAGGTACTATGATCAATGTGCATTTCCCGGCATGTTCGGATGAAATGTTCACTTCGCCTATAACGCCGTTCGATTAATTCTTTTATTGGTGTCCCTGCGAATCGCTCCCTGGTAGTATCTATAACCTTCACCCAATCTTCAGGCCGACGGATTGTTTCGCCATCAATGACAACCCACTTGATCGGCTCGGCTAAGCTAATGGCTTTAATCGCTGTTGGATCACTAACGTAGCAATGACCATCACCGCCGACACGCTGAATTCCATCATGACCGTACAGCAACTGTTCGCGAATTTCTCGTACAGCCTGCACTATACGATCATACAAATAAAAATGCTTTTCAATATATCTGAACGTTGACATTTCGAGGATAGCCAAAGGCTCACCCCCACTCTTTACTATCTCGCGGTATCATAGTTTGCAGTATTATAGCTTGCGGTATCATAGCTTGCGGTATCATTACTTGCGGTATCATTGCCCTTCGCCGTCTCCCATGCCATCATGCATCGCATTGACGCATTGACTAAATGTTCAGCATCCCTAGTCACTATATACAAAACTAAATGTCTTACTGCCCGCCATGCGTGTTCATCCGGTGCTATTAGCCGCCAATTATCCACACCGTATTTCCGTGCACCTGCGGTTAACCCCATAGCCATAGCCAAAAGCCAACCTGGCCTGAAATAACGGAATTCATCATTCTCAAGTGCTTGCTTGCCACCCCCGGGCAACACTTCTATATCATTGTTCCCGCAATTTTCACAGGTTTTTATTTCTTCGCTCATAATGCAGTCCCCTCTTTTTCCATTGTCGAAATCTGCCATATTGTCACTTCTATTCTCGGCTGTGTAGAATAAAATTTACCCGCAATCAAATTCACTATGCGTGCATCATCCGTCCAGATAACACCATTACACGCATCCTCAATTAGCTTGACATAGTTATCCAGATCTGGTTTCCCAGTCGGCCTTATTTCGCCTGCCTCTGCCTGTGCGGCTCGCTTTTTGCTGAAACCGCGCGGGATGGAACGATAGACATCCACCTGCAGCTTAATCGGCCCGTTCAGTAGTCCAGTAATCGGCCTATTCTGTTGAGCAATCAGCCGAACCAATTCCTTATAGTTTCGGCTTTTTTCTGGCTCATAGCCATGCGGTTTAAAGCTGTTTGTTGTCACTCTTGCCCGTGCCTGCGGGACAGGCTCGCCGTAAACTACGAAGCTAACCACTTTCTACGCCTCCTTCCACTTATGTTATTACCCGACCACACCATAATCCACACCATACCTTACCGCGCCGCGCCTCGCCAGGCCCCGCCAGGCCCGACCTCGCCACGCCACAATCCACACCATACCAAGCCATGCCCGGTCTCGCCTTACCGTGCTTTGCCATGCCGCACCAAGCCCAGCCGCACCCTAATCCATACCACGCCAAACCCCACCGAGCCATGCCCAGCCCGGCCGAGCCACGCCTTGCCGCAATCCACACCATGCCTTACCATGCCCTACCCCGCCAGACCCAACCGAACCGAGCCCGGCCAAGCCCCGCCTCGCCGCACCGCGCCTTGCCGTACCCCAATCCACACCAAACCAAACCTAACCATGCCAAGCCTGGCCCCGCCAGGCCCCGCCAGGCCCAGCCCCGCCGAGCCACAATCCACACCATACCATGCCGCGCCATACCGAACCACGCCTTGCCGGGCCGCACCAGACCCAGCCTTGCCTTACCACGCCTGGCCGCAATCCACACCATACCACGCCCTGCCTAGCCCCGCCCCACCGGACCGTGCCTTGCCTCGCCCAGCCGCAATCCACACCAAGCCTTACCATGCTATGCCGTGCCCGACCTAGCCAAGCCCCGCCCCACCGCGCCATGCCGCACCTCGCCAGGCCATAATCCACGCCACGCCATGCCAAACCTTACCCGGCCATACCGAGCCTGGCCGAGCCCAGCCTTGCCTGGCCGAGCCTCACCCGACCCCGCCCTGCCAGACCGTACCGAGCCATAATCCACTTAAACTAACTCCCGCCCGCCCACCACTCGCTGTTATCCCACCGCTACGCAGGTTGCCGTTGCCCTGACAGCAGCAACCCAGCCAGATTCGCCAGTTTTTGTGCCTGCAAAATCGTCGCAGAACGCTTTTCGGCACTTTCAATGCGGTCAACGCGAATATAATTCGCATCCGACGCCGCCCGCCGAATCATCTTCATTCCTCTCTCTGCATGTCCCTGGCACAAAACAATTTCTTCGCCATACTGGCAGATATCGTAGCCAATTTTCGTACGTGTCCGCAGAAACACCCCGTATTCCCGGATGAGCACCCTTCTAACTTTGCTCATCCGGCTGTAATACAGATGCGGCTGTACGTTCCTGTCGGCCTCCACTATTGTGCCGAGAACCTGATGCGAAATTTGTGTCCCGGGAGACATCTTCGCGATATTTTCCGCCGCCGTCATAATGAGCTTATGTTCGTACCTAGTGTCCATTAGTCAACCCTCCTGATATCCACTAAATTGAATCGTCCAAATGTCGGCCGCCAATCGCAAAAACCAATGTACATTCCGGAATAAGCCAATATCACTCGCAACACTTCTAGTGACAGTCGACCGTCAAACACGTGCAGTTTAAACACCCCTCCCCATGGCCGAATCAACGGCCTGATTTTATAGACCTTTGCGCCTGATTTCTTCCCCTTCGACGGATTGCCATTCACCGCTTTCCCAAAGGGGATGATCTTATCGCTGTTCTTTTTTAGCCCCAAATAAAGGTTTTCGCAGATGATCGCCTTCTCCACTACATCGGTGTAGGTTTTCTGTCCCTCGCCAGGAATGCGTTGTCCCCAATATTTGCAGCCGTTCTTTAGTGTTTCATGAATATTTTCGCCTGGGATGTAGACATTTTCCTCCTCGTCGAAATACAATTTTTCTCGCCACGTTAACTGTTCCACTTCAATTGGATCCATCTTAGCCTGGTTTGCTTTTTTAGTTTTTGGAACGGACAGATCGGGCATTTTGTTCATCAGCAGGCCTTCGATGCCTTCCACTTCGACTTCATAGCATGCCGGTTTCGTAATAGTAAGATTCGGGATTTCCAATACGTCGACATCGTCATTAACCCTTTTCATTCTGACTTCCTCCCCGTTTCGATTAATATGTTTTGGGTAGCGGTATCATAGCCTTTCGTGTTCGCAATAATATAGCTTTTCACATGACATCTCCCTCCCTTTATTGGCTTTAACTTTTATCTTTAAACGCGGTATCATAGCCCGCGGTATCATAGCCCGCTGCCGGACATCCTTCTAGATGATCCTCTGGTTGCGTTTTAAACCAATATCCGCCGCATAATCGACATTCAACGATACCCGTCCATGGGTGCGCGTTATAATCAATTGCCCAACGGCGTACCTTGCTGAGCGGTATCATAGCCTGCGATATCATAGCATCATCAACCGCTGGACATTGACCAGAGTTACTCATAATACACCTCTTTTTGTCCTTTCCGCCGCCCTTTAATTCTTGGCGAGTCTAGATCCAAGCGCTTTAACGCAGGTGCTTTTGCGCATCGCTGATATGTCATCTTCATCCAACCAGATGCTTCTAGGGACAATTGTATCTGTGCATAACTAATCGAACATACTGCTGGGTATCGGCATGTCTGGCAAATAGCTTCGCAATCCATCGCCTGCAAAACCTCTGGATAATTTCGTCGTACTAGCTCCCCATCAATCTGCGGCCATCGCTTGCGCGCCCAGGCAAAGGCAGCAGAAATGTCAATTTCATTAACCAATTCCTTGGTTTCTCCTCGTTCCATGCGGCGAATAATATCGCGAAACCTAGGCGGCATTTCGCTTAGCCTGAGTGGTGCATATCGACGCTTTTCCGCTGCAATGCGTTCAGCTCGCCGCTGCTCCCGTACAATATCAACGAATGGTATCACATCTGCAGGGACTGGCCATTGCCGACAATGTCGGATGACTAATTCCGTGACTTCTCGCATTGTTTCATCCGAAATGTCTACAAAAAGGTCTTTCCAGATGTCGGCAGTTATCTGCTTATCGGCCTCTGATACGTGAAAAATCCTTTGTAATCGGTCAAGGCATTCTTTGAGACCTGTTGCGGTCATTCATCTCTGCCTCCAGTCGCGCCCAAAAATCATCCTGCGGGGAAACATCGTTATCATATCTTCCGTCCAAAATGCGAACCCAATTTCTCGGCTCTAATACCCAATCAAAGTCACACCGAGTCCACTTCCCATTGCGGCCAGAGAGAAAATCGGATGCGGCAACGCGAGAAAAAACTGCTTTAATCTCGTCTAATGATTGCTTAGCCTGGATCCATCGTCGTTTCATCGCTGCTTTTCTTGTGTTGTCAACGTGGCAAACCTGCTTCATCCCTACACTGCCGCAGATTTCATTCCAGGCAGAAACTATTTCACCGTAGGGAACACGAACGATATTTCTTTTGGGACTATCATTTGCCTGCGAAAGCGTCTGCGAGTCGACGTCCTGCGTCGACGAGAATATTCCGTTAGGAATATTCTTATTATCTGATTCTGAATCTGTATCTGATTCTGAATCTGTATCTGGGGGCGTTACATCACCGTTACTGTAACGTTTCTGTAACGTTACAGTAACGTTACATTCTTGTTTCTGTAACGTTACATTCCTGTTTCTGTAACGTTTCACGCGTTCAGCGGAATTATCAGATATAAATTGCCGCTTGTCCCAGTTCCGAATAGACCAATCTTCAGTAATAAATCCTTTAGCCAAAAAGACCTTCTTGGTACGTTCTAATTCATCCAGGGATATACGAAGGGCACAGGCAATTTCGTCATCGGTTGCGCCAGGAATAATATTACTGCAGCGAAGGCAGAATAACATACATAACCGCCGCTGTAAGTCCTCCGGCATTGCCTGCACTTTGGGATCAAAAGCAAATTCACTGTACATCCGGAACCATTCCATCCCCCGTGCCCCCTCAGCAATTTATGTCCAGCCACGTCTGTAAATCTTTATTGTCGCATCCAGGAGCCAATTTGCCAGTAGTTTGAAAATATAGCCTAATGTACTCGCTATATACTTTTCCCCTGTCACCTTTTGCCCGTTTCCATGCCTCGACAGCTAGATACGGATTAACCCGTTCTGGCTTGCCTTTCATATTGTTTCCTCTCTAACGGACATTTCTTTTAACGTCGCCACAAGTTCCTTGTGCAACGCCACTCGTTTTTCTTCCAACCGTTTGTTTTCCGCTATCAATCGCTCCACCTCGTCCAACAATTCTGGCAAGGCAGTACGGGCGGCGGCGATAAATTTAGTATCATAGATAACAGACAAGTAATCTGTTGACCCATCTTTTTTAAGTCGTGGCCAAGTTTGTGCTATATAGTTTCCTTTTTGGCAATAAATTATATTATTTGAAAGAGATTCAACAAACCAAGGCCCCTTTGTCGCTTCTTCACATAATTTCCGTAATTCCGCAATACGTTCAGGCGTCATTTTGTCTCTCCTCCACCTTGACAAATAGGTTCCCGCGTATATAGGTTATCAGCGGGCTGGGCCGCACCCAGCCCGCCTTCTGTACATTAGGCAATCTCAGTGTGATGCCGTAAGCCAAGTTTAGCCGAAGCGTAGTCCTCATGAATAGGCAGGTTTTCGAGTTTACGCCATTCCAGGTATAGATCTTTCAAAAACATCTTCATCATATATCGCATTGCTCGCGCGTGGATATGGCCTTTCGTCAAATTTAAGCTGGGATTGCTCGTCAACCGGTGTTTATAATTGTCGTAATGAATACGATATGGACTGTTGGCCTTCAAAAATGACGTGCCAAGGACATATAATTTTGATTTGAGCCAGGGATTAAAAGTGATTGATTTTCTGATTTGCGTTGTTCCGTCTGCGGCGATATATTCTCTATCTATTAGATGAGCGGCTTTCTTCCCGCGTCCTTCTGTCGTGCCGTCTGGGAGAACTACAACATCATAGCCGGCATACCGCCAGAACGACGAAACATAACGCCCACGATGCGGG
>Ga0078972_1016517_pt1 | contig 10901 bp, 11 predicted proteins | sample YelNatPaOPGAMG01_FD_67568 | JGI IMG/M metagenome (GOLD analysis project Ga0078972, IMG submission 67568) | Hot spring thermophilic microbial communities from Obsidian Pool, Yellowstone National Park, USA - OP-RAMG-01 (SPADES assembly) (version 2) | ecosystem: Environmental > Aquatic > Thermal...
ATCTTTATATATCTTTATAAAATCTTCCCTATATAATTTCTCACCTGTAGGAAGTTCAACAAACCCTTTTCCACCACTATAAACCTCAATAAACGTATTTGCCATCTTTTCAATTAAATCATCATCTAACTTATCTAATTTTGTTTTTACATTTATACTTTTAAGAAAATCCAAAAATTTTTTTATAATTTTTTCATTATCACTAATTCCAAAAACTCTACTTCCAAAAGTAGACAATCTACTTGAAAAGAATTTAAATTTACACATGTTAGTTAGCCATGAAATTAAAAGTAACGATAATCCTTCACTATGAGGAACATCTGTCCATGCACTTAAACAATGTTCTATCCAGTGCAAATACCCTTTTCCATTCCATGCTATGAATCTAAGAGGAGAACAAGCCAGTGTGCCTGTCCAGCATAAATTACTCCTTAATTCCATATCTTTTAAATTTTTTATTAATTTCGGCAAATTTTCTAAAACAGTAATAATAATTCCTTCAGCAATTCTATCTTTTACAAAAGAATCTCCAACATTTGTAAGATATGGCTCAAGTAAATGACATATTATATCAACTCCAGCATAAGAAAGTTGTTCTTTAGTTAAACTAACTGTAAGTTCGGGATCTATTATAGAAACTTTAGGAAATAGCGCTGGATGCATAATATGAACTTTCTGATGCGTAGCCATGTTTGTAAATACTGCTCCACAATTCCCTTCAGAACCTGTTGCAGGAAGTGTAGGGATTAATAATACTGGTAAAGGTTCTACATTTATCTCTCTTGGATTTTTTAAAAATCCCATATAATCCCATATAGATACACCTTCTTCGGATTTTGCAACAAGTGAAATACCTTTTGCTGAATCCATAGGACTTCCACCACCAAGCCCTATTATAAAATCACAGTTCTCTTCCTTCGCTATCTTACCTCCTTTATCAACTGTAGTTGAACGGGGATTTGATTCTATCTCATCAAATATAACAACTTTTATTTTCTCTTCTTTAAGGTAGTTAACCACTTTATCTAAAATACCAGTCTTTTTAGTTGAATGTCTACCAGTAACAAGTAATGCCTTTTCACCTAATCTTTTTGATTCTAATCCTACTTTTTTAATTTCACCAACTCCAAAAATAATTTTTACAGGCCAATAAAACTCAAAATTATACATAAAACCCTTGTATTATACAGTTCATGACTATCTTGTATTATACAGTTCATGACTATCTGTATAATACTTCCTCCTTTTCTATTAGATTTAGTTGGAGATATGAAAGCAACATATAACCTGCTTCATGAAAGCATTGAGGAGATTGCTTCTATCTCCAACTTGACTTTATTATATTTTTATTATTATAATTTAGGTGATAGCCTGAAAAGCTTTAATTTACCTTGCTCTTTTAAGAGCATAAATTTAAAGCGTGCTTGGGCAATTCTTTCAAAAGAGAAAACTGCATATAAGGAAATTAACTACCCTTATCAAAGGGTTAAGTTAGATAATACACAAGGTTGCAGAACCTCTTTTAAAAGTATCCCTTCTCTAACTATTTGGGTCAGCTATGTTAGAGAACTCGCTATCTCCACTATATATAGTGGAACCTCTCTGACCCTGAAAGGAGGCTATCACCTTTTCTACCCCCATTACGGAGGTTTCTATGTCTAATAACGAATTAGTTGTTGGTATCGACCCGCACCGTAATAAGTGCGGAGCTTTCTTCTTTTGTAACAATATTCCTATTAAATCTATTACCTTCTTAAATCGCTTTAAATCTCAAGCCATCTTCCTTGTTAGTACTGCTGAATCTTTAGCTAAATCTCATAACTGTAACAAAATCGTTTTCGTTATCGAATCTACTAATGTCTTCTGGCGACCTCTCTTCTGTTTCCTTACTTCTTCCGGTTATTCTGTCTTTACTGTTAATTCTTTTCAAACTCACAACCTAAGAAAAACTAACAAACGTAAAACTCAAACTGATAAAATCGATGCTAAAACGGTTGCTCAACTTTATCTAAATAACAAACATAACACTACTTCTTTGCCTTCCGGTGACTTCTTTGACCTAAGAGAGTTAACCAGATTTCACTCCTGGCTCACTAACTTTGCAGGTGTTTTCTTAAATCGCCTATTTGGTTATCTATTTCAAGTCTTCCCTGAAGCTAAAGATGTCTTCGGTAATAACCTTAAATCTGCTACTGTCTTCTCTTTGATTAAACACAACTTGCTTAATCCTCACGAACTTTCTAAAGTCAATGTTAATATTCTTGCTACTAAACTTAAAGATTACTCACACGGCAGATTTAATTTAAGTATGGCTTGTAGACTATCTTCTGCTGCTTCTAATTCCTTAGGATTACCTATAGGACATAAAGCTTTTTTCCCTATTATGAAAATCATAGTAGAACTCTATGAATTTATTCAATCTAAACTCTCTATCATTGAAAAGGAAAATGTTTATCCTATTGTTAATCAATACTCTAATTCTCTTTCTTCTGTCAAAGGGTTCTCTAAACTACAACAAGCTTCTTTTCTCTCTGAAATCGGTAATCCTAATAATTTCAAAAACGCTAATGACATCCTTGCTTGGTTCGGTCTAGATCCTTCTTTGAGACAATCTGGTAATAAATCTGGTTACGGTAAACATATCTCCAAAGCAGGTACCAAATATGGTAGAGAAACTATGTTCCATGTATCTAAGTCTTGCATTCTTCATACTCCTGTTGTCAGAGATAAATATAAAAAATTAAGAAAGTCTGGTATCTCTGACACAGAAGCTAAAATTCTTATTGGTGCTAGTTTAGTTAAATGTTTTTGGGCTATGTTAAGGGATCATTCTAATTTTGATCCAAAAAAATTTTCTTAAATTTAATTGGGGTTAAAGGTGATTAATTGCCTCTTGTTTTATGTTGTGTTTTTAAAAAACTCTGTCAAAGAGCTTAGTCAAGGATTCTTTTTTTCATTTTTTCCCTGTTGCGTAGCAACCAAAAGTAGACATTTGGTGACGACCAAAAGTAGACATCATCCTAACCAATATTCGCATAATTTTTCTTCATTCTTCTTACTATAAATCATAAATTTCTTCTTTGGTATTAAACATAAAGTTACCTTTTTACCTATAAATCTATCAACTGTATATTTTTTACCTTCAAAACTTATTGCTCCATATTTATCTACTGTCCTGTCATAATGTAATGAAAATACATAATCCCAATCTATCCCTTCTGGTATTGGTATTATATAACTTTTACCAGACGCTTTTGCTTTATTCCACCTCTTTATTGGAATTTCTTCTGTCTCTTCATGAACTCTCTTCTCATTATAATAACTTATTTCTTCTCTTAATATTTTATTAGCTTCACTAATTTCTTTTACTTTATACCTTTCGCATAAATACGGTACCCTTCGTTGAAAATAATCAAATCTTTTTTCTATCTTCCCTCTCCCCTCTTTTTCTCCTTCCTGAATGTATATTGGATGTGAACCTAATTTTTCAATTACTCGCTTAAATTGTACCTCTCCTTCATCTTCTTGTTTTATATATGTCACATGTATCCCATCATGCTGAGGAAATCTAAATATACTGTGATTATCCAAATAATACGCCTGCGCTATACCTCCCACATTTAACACAACTTCTTTCGTCTCAACTAAATGATCCCAACTCGTTTCTCTTTTTGTTATAAGGCCTCCTACAACTAATCTTGAATAATCATCTTCTGTCATTATTAACCCTTGCAATCCTCCTAAACAAGGTATCCAACAGTGAATAGATGTATCATGTTGAAATAACATCCCTATCCCTGCCATCTCAAATCTTATATATGCTTTTTCTTTCTCTTCAGGCAATGCATGATAATATCCATTTCTTAATGCCAACCTTCGTATTGTACTCCTATGAACTTTTATCCCACAATGTTTCTCAACTTCCTCTGATAATACTGCAAAATTAAATTTATTCCTAAAATCTTTGCTTGCTTCACATGTTATATATCTAAACTCTTTATCCAAAAATTCTTCTGCTTTCTTATCTATTTTTCGTGTTACACTATCTTCTCGATTATATAGTTTAAATTCTCCTTTTGCCCTTTTCTTCCTCCATACCTTACGAAGTTTATATAACCTCGCTCTTTTTATTCCTAATAAACCACATGCTTCTTTTTCACTCATCTTATGTCTATTAAAGGCATCTAAGATTTTTTCCACAAATTCCTGATTTAATCTTTTATGTAATTGTTCTTTCATAGAGTATCACCTCCCAATAGAAGTATACTCTATGAATATCTCAATTTCTATTTAATTTAAATATTTTTAAATCCGTTTCCTTGTCTACTTTTGGTTGCTCTCTCAATGTCTACTTTTAATGTTCCCACCATGTCTACTTTTGAAAACTACGCAACATTTTTCATTTTTTCCCTTGACTTCTTATAGGAAATCTCCTTACTCTTGGGATTCTCTTTTTTTATAATACTGAATATCTTTTTCTAATTCTTTTTCTACATTGTCAAGTTGGGTGTCCAGTTCTTGTTTATACTGCTCTTTTTCTATCTTTAACAAACCTACTTTTTTATCTTTTATCATTTCTAAACTTTGTTCAGCAGTTATTCTATTCAAAGTTGATTCCGGTATATATACATAAACCCAGTATTCCTTATTTATATCATCATAAAACTCCTTAAAGAATTTTCTTTTAAGAACTGTATCATATATTACCTTGTTCACATTATCTACTAAATCTTTGCCATTAATGATATTTGAAGGAAGTCCTCTTTCAGCGTAAAGTTTCGTCTCAATATAACCTTGTACCTGAATTTCGCCTGTCAAAACTAATTTCTGAATTGCATCATTATAGGCTGTATCACGAGCTATTTTCTTGTCTTGTTTAACTGAAGAAAAACCAACACCTTCTAATGCATTAGAAATATAAGGCCTCTTATCTAACCAATCTGGCTTTTGAAAAGTAGCGCATGAATTAAAAAGTACTAATAAAACAAAATAAAAAGTACTATATTTATTCAAAATAGTCACCTCTCTAAAGTTTAATGAGTAAAAATCATCACCAATATAAATATTGTCTGCTATTATCTTGAATAATGTAAAACTACTGAGTTTGATTTTTTTGAATTTCTTGTTTTATTTTATTTTCTAACTCCTCCTGTCTCTGACGATCCTTTTCTATTTCATCATTTAATTCTTTCTTTACTTTTTCAAGTTGATCTTCAACAATTATACGTCTAATTTCTTTTTCTTGTACTAATCTCTGCTTAGTCCATTTATCAATTGCTGAGATAGGAACAATTATTTGAACCCAATATTCTCCTGTTTTTTCATTCCTAGCTTCACGAACTAATCGTCGATATTCCTTTAAATCAGCATCTACTACAATTTCTGCTAATGATTTTGCTTTTTCTCCTGCTGCTAAATCTCCAAATTCTGGCCTTGTAGCATCAGCAAGTCCTTTAAGAATTCTGGTTGTTGCACCTTCTACATGGACCTTTATATTTTGAACCAATTTTGAATAAGCATCAGCATATGCAGAATCTCTTGCTGCTGAAGTCATTTCTATATTTGAAACGCCTTCACCTGTAATAATTTCACCTGATTCAATTCCAGGAATTGGTCCAAAAGGAACTGGCTGTACAAATTTCCCCGTTGTAATACAACCTCCCAATATTAAAGATAAAATCCCTACTACGCAATATGTACTTCTTTTTTTCATCTCACTCTCCTCCTTCTTTTATATCGTTCTTTCGCAAGAACTAAATGTTTTCTTATTAAACTCCTTTCGGTAGAATAGTTTTGTTAAAATAAACTGCACACCCCTTTATACCGTGGGTGCTACTCTAACCAAAAGGAGGTATTTATTATGTCAAATTGGAAAAATAAACCTATAAATAATGTCTTATGCCCTAAATGCAATTCTAAAACTCACTACTTCGGCTTTAACCCTAAATATGGCCTTCAAAAGTATCGTTGTAAAAAATGCTTCCATCAGTTTACTCCTAATGCCCCTTCTCGCCCTAAAAAAACTCCTAAATATTCTTGCCCTATATGTGGTTCCCCTATGTATATATTCAAATATCTCCCTGATGCCATCAGACTCCGTTGCTCTAAATATCGCCTCCATAATAATAATAAATGCTCTTTTAAAATTAATATCCCTCTATCCCCTAATAAAAAATCTTTCAATATATCCACTGATCCAATAGATGATATTTCTTCTAAAATCAATAACAAATTCTTCTGGAACAAAATGTCTTATTCTAAATCTACCGTCAGTATCTCTCTATTCCTTATGGTCTTCTGCTCCCTTGATGCCTCTTTAACTTCTTTTATATTATCTAATCTCTTTAATCTCTCTATCTCTCATGACACCCTCTCTCGCTGGCTTAAAAAATCTGCCATCTCTATCCATAAAAATCTAGGCCCTCTACCTATTCAAAATTGCTCAGAACTTCATATCGACGAAACTGTATTTAAATATAAAGGCCTTAAAAACTGGCTCTGGTTCTCTAAAGATTATACTTATGACTCTATTCAATCCTGGCTCTTCTCTCATCATCGCTCTACCCAGTTCGCCAGAAACTTACTATCTCGTGCCTATTCATCTTCTCCCTGTATCTCTAACTCTAAAATCGTCTCTGATGGCCTTTGGTCCTATGCATCTGCTATTGCTGACTTATCTAACTTCTCCTTACATAACCATATCGTCTATACTAATTTCAATAACTCTATTAATAACAACCGCCTTGAAAGACATTGGTCTTCTTTAAAAACTCCTGCTAAAAGATTTAGAGGCTTTAAATCATTATTAGGCCTATGGTCTTTTGTTACTTCTCAAGTCTATTATCACAACTACTTTAAACCCAATTTAAGACTTAATGGCTTAACTCCTGCTGAAGCTTCTGGTGTCCCTTTACCTAAATTTGATTCTAAGTGGAAGTTATTCATCCACTTCTTAGAATAATTCTTTCTTGAAAGCGAGGTGATTATCTTGGCTCCAAACAAGATCAAAGTATATAAACCTTCTCGTATTGAACGAGAAGCAGCTAAAATACTTGAAAAGTCTCCTTGACATTAAACTCTATTTTGGTAAAGAGGCTCTTCTTAAAGCCTTAAAAGCTAAAAAATTGTTTTCAAAGAACTTTTTTACTTGCTTTATCTTAATTTTTTTGTTATTCTTTTTTAAAAGTTCTACCGAAAGACTTTTTCATATTTCATATTTCTTGCGAAAGAACCTTTTATATTTAACTCATTACTACTACTTATCCGTCACGTCACCTCCTTATTTTACAGAATTTTTACCTTATTATATCGTAATAGTCTGGTTCCCTTAAATAAATTATATTTAAAATTCTGCTTTCGTTAAGAATTTCTTATTTTTCTTTTGAAAAACACACCATAAAAAGCCCTTGTTTAATTAAAAACAACTTAAATAAAGCCCGGCTTTTAAGAGTTTTCAGTTTGCATATTTCCTCAATTTGTTCTGATCATATCATTAACAAAAAATTTGCCTAAAGTCAAGTATTTTTTGCCTACTGTGAACTTTTTTTAAAATCAATTATTGAATATACTATAAGCAAGAAAAGGGAGGCTGTTGTGAAAGATATTACAAAAATTATAGGTAAAAGGATTAAATATTTTAGAGAGAAAAAAGGTTACAGTAAAACATACCTTGCTAAATTGTCGGGAGTTCATACTGCGTGGATTGGAAGATTAGAGCAGGGCAAAAGAGAAACAGGAAAGGCAATAACTCCATCAATTACTACTTTACAGAAAATTGCTGATGCTCTAGATATAAAAATTGAGGATTTGCTAAAAGGGTCAGCAATTACAAAACATAGTAAAATAAGTGATAAAACTATACTAAAAGAAATAAAACTTCTGCTGAAAGAACAAAGTCAGTATTCAAAACAACTATTTATCCAAGTTGCAAGAAAGCTATTAAAAAAATAAAAAAGGGGAGCCTTGATAAACTCCCTTTAGTTTTCATCAGCATGCCTTGCTCTTTCAATTCTCATAAGATAACTTTTCAAGAGCAACAGTCTAAAACCTACACAACCTAACTCACTCTCGCATCCCGCACAATTAAGTCCGCTTTTAAGCCTATCTCTGCAATAGTGTGTTCCTTGATACACAGGCAAACAAAACTTTTTAGAAAACTCTAACATTAATTCTTTTACTAACTTTGCATCTATTTTTATATTCATCTCTTCACCGTCTCCTTCCAATCATCCAAAAACTTCTTTTTGAAACCATTACCTAGTGTAAACGAAATTTCAGTATAGAATATTTTTTCTTCTCTCAACAACGCACTTACAACATTAAATATAACAGTAGATGCAGTTAAATTCACAGCCAAACTTTGTTCATTATTTGTAATTCTTTCTGCACAGCTTAATTCTGTAGGTAACTTGTCTTCGGCTAAGGCAATCTCTGGATGTGCCTTTATTATATCAGTCCAAATACCTTTGCCTGATATTTCCCCTGTGAGAAAAACCTGCCCGCCCAACTGCTCATTTCCACTATCTATCCATAACAATGTATGATATCCTCTACAATTTTCACAATACCAATCGTGAATAATTTTCCTGGTTTTGTTATTGTCAACGCAGGAGATTATTATTGTTGAACCATCTGAACAAAGTTTATTTAATTCATTTGAACTTTTTATGTAGCAATCTACTGATGTTACACTTATTCCGAAAGCAGATGAGTATCTTTTAGCCAAAACCTCTGATTTATACTGACCAACATCGCTGTTCAAGAAGTTTTGTCTTACAACATTCTTTTTCTCTACTTTATCACCGTCAACCAACACATAATCAACATTATAATCTTTCTCTCCAAAATTATTAGATGCAATAAATCTTGCCAAGTTTGGTACAAGAAGTGAACCTGTTCCGCCACAGCCAATCTGGAGTATTTTGATATTATGAGCTGGCTCAAATTCAAAGTATAATTTCGGGATTTCTACTTTTAACTTTGTCATAAAAATCACCTCACTTTTACAAGTAATTTTCATATGTAGAAGTATTAACAAGTTTTTCTGTTAAGACTATTATACCCTCTGGAGTAAGTTCATCCATTATTGTATCAAATAGTTTCTCAACTTTTTCTCTTTGTTTGTTCGGAAGATTTGGCTCAATCATTTCATCGTTATCTATCCCTTCAACTGCACTTAAATATCTACTATCATCTAAAAAGGTGGTCTGCCTTTTATCAAGACTATATTCGGATATTTTCCCTTCATCCTTTTTAACTTTATTCAACCACTCTCTTGGGAAATCAAAATTAACATCAAATACTTCCTCTAAAGGCACATCTACTGCACTTCCGCCTGAGCATGCTCGTAATTTGATTGTTGGTAAAGGCTCTTCTATATTTCCAATTACCCCGAATAAACGCGATTCTTTTTCATCTCGATCGTCTGTTCCACTAAAGAAGCTTGACATTGTGTTATGCGAATGAAAATCAGCAACTAATAAATGCTTCTTCTCTAATTTTGCATCCCTTTTGAATTTTACTGATGCTCCTGATACTTCCTGCTTTGGAACATTACAAAAATATTCTTTTTTGCTTCTATCCCAATAAATTTGAACCATAGCCTCTGCAGATAGTTTTTTGTAAACTGTTTTGAAAAACCCAATAATCTGCCACAAAATTTTTAATGGAATCTTGGGTAAATTCATGGTAAATCCCTCCTTTATTTTTTCAAGTCCAGCAATCTGAGATGGAGTAGTGACAAAAATTCCTATCTCATTCTGCCTTATTTCTTTTGCTCCATTGCCAGTGAGACAATATGTAACCATTTTCTCGTATTTTGAAGGTATGCCAATGTGATAGCTACAAAACTGGCTATAATCTATCTTCCTCATTTTTCATCACCTTCCTTTTCTATGACATTATATTTCATTATTTTCTTGCCAAACTTCACTAAACTTTTTATATGGTTTTAATATACTTAAAGGAAATTGCTTCTTGCCATTATATTTCTTAAAAAATTCCAAAGTTGGTTCATTTCCATCATCTAGGCCTCTGTCAAGGTCTTTATTAAATGGTTGAAGAAAGAAAATCTCAATGATAGACCTTAGTCCTGCAAGATGTTTAAAAGGCTTATCTATCAATTTATCTCCATCGCCAAAACATATAATTCCATCATTGTGTGTATTGCTGAATGGTGCGTGATACAATAAAGAATTATGTGTAAGAAACAAATTTTTTAGCGCATATACTTTAACATTTTTTATCCTTTTGCTTAGGTCTAAATTAACTATAAACAAAAAGGGAGGTAAAGGTATTCTGAAAGATTTTATCTTTGTCTCTGTCTTTCCTGCATTTTCTATACTCATTTCATATTTAACCGTTCTTATTTTTGGACTTTCAAGTATAGCCACTGATTCAGTATAACCATTCTTTTTATAAGCAATCGTTCCTAACGGCAAAAGACCGCTGTTTAGCGAATATTGTTGTAAAATGAGTTGTTGAAATTTTGGGAAACTTAAAAATTTAAATTGCTTCTGATTATTCTCTTCTATTTCCAGATGTACTCCATAAGTATCCAAGATTATTTTAATCATTTTTGACCACCTCCTTACCAAACTGCCTCAAGCAGTTCTGTTTTTGAATGGCTTTCTAAGCAAGAATCACAGATACCTTCTCCTCTTGCATACTGACTTGCAAAACCTTCTACATTTGAGTCAAACTCCTCATTACATAAAATACAAATCAATATTTTATTGCCTAACTTCGCCTTTTGCTTCTTTATTTTTACTTTCCACTTTTCAAAATCTGCTTTTGTATCAAACATTCCTTCATTCTCAAAATGCACTGTCTTGCCTTGTTGTGCATTACATTCAACACATTTATCCTTAAATTCATCATCTTGAAACCAATAATACAAACAA
>Ga0078972_1016519_pt1 | contig 10899 bp, 12 predicted proteins | sample YelNatPaOPGAMG01_FD_67568 | JGI IMG/M metagenome (GOLD analysis project Ga0078972, IMG submission 67568) | Hot spring thermophilic microbial communities from Obsidian Pool, Yellowstone National Park, USA - OP-RAMG-01 (SPADES assembly) (version 2) | ecosystem: Environmental > Aquatic > Thermal...
GCTCCCTTTCCGAGTTTTTGGCTAGTTCTGCAGGCAACAGCGTAACACAGCTTGTTTTGAAGCATTCCCGAGTTGAGGAGATCCACTAGAGGCCATATGATCCCGCCCGCAGTGAGCGAACCGAACCACTTGTCTAGCGTGCCGTGTCCAGCATAGACTATGAAGTCGGCTGGGTTCAGCAACTGTTGAAGCGTGAACAAGAGACGGTTTGCCTTCCAGAGGTCGAACCTGAAGACTTCAAAGCCCTTTTCTTCGAGCATGTTGGCTATGCGGTCTGCGACGTAGGCTGATGCTGAAGTAGCGATGTCGTCGATGGGATAGAGAACCAGCACTCTGGTCACAGTAGGATCCGCCTTAGCTTAACTGTGGCTGTCCCTGGAACTGTTGCAGGTGCTGTGTAGGGCTCGTAAAGTGGTGAACGCACTTTAAGCGTGTACGTCCCGGCTGGTACGTCAAATCGGGCCTGTCCGTTCTGATCGGTTGAAGTTTGGACGCTGTCAAGCCAGACTGGCGTGTAACGGATTGGAGCCCCAGTCTCCGAGTCGATAAGTCGTACGTTAAGGAGCGGCATTATCGCTTTCCTCCGTGTTTTGTGGGGGCCAGAGGTACGGTTTTATGTCCTTTTCAACTTCGTTTTGCAGCCATCGTGCTCCCTTTGCTGTTTCTAGGATAGGAAGGACATCTGGGCGATGCTTTTTGAGCCACTTAAAAGCGTAGGCAACGTTGAGGTATTGCTCCGCAAGGGGCTTTGGGAATTTTGAGACTATTACGCGGCTGAACCCTAAGGCTGCTAGTGCCATGCGTACTGTTTGTTTGCGCAAGGCTTCTATGCGGTCTTTTTCTTCTTGGCTGAGCTCTGGAGGATAATCAGGAGCTTGATCCGCTTGGTGCTGTGTTGTCCATCGTACCGTTTCGATGATGTACCAGTCGTGGTCAACCATGATTTGGAGATGCACGGCGTCGAAGGGTGCTATGAGCCCCACGACCATTCGCTCCAAGGTTTTCGCCAAGATTTTTGCGCTTGCCTTGCCGACGAGGCTCACGGTTCTTTCAAGAGACAGCTAAGACGCCTCCTTCGGCTTTTCTTCTTCGGGGCTAGAGGGTCGTTCTCGAGTGTACCGAGTTAAAGTCAAGTTGTGCAGAATTGGTTCTGGGGTTTGGGCTGTCGAATTGTTTGGTGGGACTTCTGTTCTTTCTGTGGTTTGCGGGCTTGTAGAAGACATGCGCGCTTCAACTGTCCCTTCGAACCATTGCTTGAGGAAGTATGTGAAGGGTTCCATGACTTTGTCGATGGCTTTGGAGACAACTCTTTCAGCTGCGCCTATTTTGGCTTCTTCCAGTCTGGTTTCCAAGTCTAAATCGTGCTGCTGTTGCCATTGCCGCTCAGCTTCTTGAAGCATCTTCTCAACTTCGCCTCGAGCCAGCCTCGTGTCCACAAGCTGGTAGCCCATGCCTTCCACAAGCTTCTTGGCTTCCTCCACACTTACGGGAGTTTCTGTGGTCACAACCTTGTAGCCTAACGTTTCCAAGAGTTTCTTTGCCTCATCCTCAGCCGCCTTAACCTGCTTCAGTGAGCCTTCAACGCCGTAGCTGGCCACAGCGGCTTCTGGCTGGGCTCCTTCACGTGCGGGCGGTCTGACGCCTATGGCGACGGGCATGCCTCTTCCGAAGACTCTGTTGAACTCTTCTTGATACCATTTTAGGGACTCTAGTGCTTCGGAAGGGGTTATTTTTGGGGGCTTCTTGGCTTTTGCTTCTGTGCCTTTGAGGGCCTCGTCAAGAGCACTTGTTGGAGGCGGCTTAGGCTTCTCTGCTTCTTCAGTAGATTTTGCTTGGGCAGGTTTTGCCTCGCTTTTTTGGCTCTGCTGAAGCCTTGGAAAGAGAGGTTGAGGCTTGAAAGCCGCCAGCTCTGGATCGCTCCATATCTCCGCGTAGTGTTTTCGGTACTTGTACTCTGTTAGGCCAGACTCTGCTATTGCTTTGTTGACGCTTTTTCCAGCCTTGACAAGGCTTTTGAACAGCTCAATTTTCTCTTCAACGCCATTGCCGCGCACCGTGTCTATGCTGCCTTGGTCCGTTGTCTCGACGTCATTCTGAGACATTTATTCACCACCTATGTAACCATGTGAGTATCCTAATTTAACTTTTCGCAAACAAAAACCATTCCAGAAGCCTTTCTGGGCTACTTTATCTCGTGACTGTAGCGTGGCGACGCGCTGGCGTGTCGTCGCGGTCTGTCTGAACAATATCTTAACATGCTCTGAACATGCGCTTAAATAGCGCTTAAGTACGTAAGTAGTAGACCGCGACGAACCGTGTTGATTTCACGCCAGCATCGCCTTGATGTCGCGTCGACGTCGGTTCTGTCTCGTCTTTGGCTCGTGTTGAAGTCTTGCTACGAGTTTAGTCACCAGACTTCTTTCTCAGTTCTTTGAAATCTATGACATCTGGGCTCATTTCAACAAGTTTCTGCAGCTTCTCAGCCGTCTCGATCATCTTTGTCGTGGTGCTGTAGGCTTGCACGACGTTCTCACGCTTGGCTGCTTCCTTCAAAGCGCCAACGTCAACCCTCAAGCTTGTGAGACCCGAGCCCACCCATTTCCAGCTAAACCTAGTCGGTTTCAGCGGCAGCTTCTTAAGGTATTTTTGCATGCTTTTCTCGAGGATTATGCCCTTAGCCTCGTCCACGACGATGGCGCGGTTGTCTTGCAGCGGCATGTTCCAAGCGATGAGGTCGTCGAATCGGGCTCGGTACGGCGTCGGGTCGATGCCCTCTTCTCTTAGTTCCTTGCTGAACTCTTTCCATAACTCTTCATACTCGTGGTCGCGGAGAATCTTTATGACGGGCTCTAAGCGTCTAGCCTCATGCATTCGCAGTGTTTCAGTCTTTGCCAGCAACCTTTCTTTGACGTCTTCAAGCCACTCGATTATTGATGTTACGTGCGTGTAGACGGCTACTGAGTTGCGTTTTTCAGCTTGCCTCTCCGCTGCCTTCAGCCATTCTTGAACTCTCTGAGCGATTGAGAATATCCATTTCCAGTCTAATGGTGCTGTTACCTTCACTTCTGGTATGGCCTCCTCAGCCTCCTTTACAGCTTTCTCAATTTCAGGTTCAGTTGGGGTTGGAACAGCAAGTTTTTCATACTCCTCCTTCAAGACGAGAACGGTCAGAACAGCGCCTCTCTTGTTGGTGATTTTCACGAGTTGATACTTTTCCAGTTCGGTGTAGGGATGCCCGTGGATAATTGCGACTGTGTCACATGTTTCTTCGTCATGGACTGGGATAACCCATGTGGGCTCCCTAAATCCTGGCAACTGCTTCTTCTCGGGCTTGGCAGTCACGTTGACATGCAAAAGCCTCACGTAGCCCCGTATTTCTTCAGGTAGCTCTTCAATAGGAAGCCCAGGCGGAAGCTTCAGCTTTCTTATTTCTTCACGCAGTTTTTGGATTTCCACTTCCCATTTTTCTCGTTCTCTGCTTATCCTTTCCTCTGCCGCCTCTTCCACAACTCCGAGCTCCTCGGCTAGACTCTTCACCTCTGCTCTGTAGCGTTCCCACTCCGACAGGGGAATAGCCCGCGTCATCAACAATTCGTCTCGGGCGCGTAGCCAATAGTTTCCTTCTTTAAGCTCGTCCTCTTCTGGAGTTGGCGCCTCAGGATTCTCTTTAAAGAACAGCTCTAACGCCTTGTCTAGGATTTCTCTGCGTGTAGGCATGTATCCTTGCTCTGTTGTTTCTGGGGCTTTAGGGCGAGTTTCTACCGATTTCTTGATTTCTTCAAGTCTTTTCTGAAGTTTTTCGCGTTGTTCAAGCCAATCGATTGTCTCTACTTTGTCGGCTTTGGGCTCCACTTTTCCAGCCCACAAGTGGGATTGAACAAGCTTTTCCCATTCTTCGTCGCCGTAGAATCTCCCAGCACCATAGTGGTACACCCTTTCTATCGATCCATGCTTTTCAATCAGCTCGTTTACGGCCTTGATGTTTCTTTCTAGGCGAGTAACCCATTGTTCGGGTGTTTCTGTTTCGAGCTGTTCTTTGGCTTTCTGCCAATAATTCCCTCTCTTCAGAAAGGCTTCCTCTTCAGGATCATGTATCCACCATATATCCTGCGTTTTGTCATAGAGGTAGTGAGCCTTGTTGCGGATTTCATCTTCGGTTGGAACTATCATTCAAGCACACCGTACTCGAGAAGCTTGTATTCCAATGTGATGGGCTGCTTTTCTTGTTCTATGAATTGAGTTTGAGGGTTTGACGAGCTGTGCATGCTGGCGACACCTTGTTTAACGACCTCTACATATCGGTGTTTTTCGAAAATCTCGGCGTGCTGCGTGGGGATGACTGCTTCTTCATGCGCTCTGAAGGGTCCGTACGTCTTTCGGTCTGTGCCTATGAAGCGCACCATGTCCCTTAAGAAGCGGACTTTGGCGTAGCCAGGTGAAACTGGAGATGGTGGGGGTATCTCGACAACGGGAGGCGGCACCTCAAACTCTTTTCTAACCTTCTCCATCTCCTTGTCTATTTCTTGGATTTCTCGTCTGTATTCTTCATCCGTGATTTCCTCTTTCAGCAACCGAATGTCAGCCTCGACTTTTCTTGCTTCCAATCTGCTTAAGGGGTGTTCTGGGGGTAGAAACTTGGTCGGGTCTCTCGGGTCTCTGACTCCTACTGTCTTGATTTTCTCTAGCCAAAGCTCTGATGTGTGAAGTCGCCTAATCTTTTCTTCAATATCTTTCACCCACCATTTTCCGGCGAGGTCGACCGAAACCTTCTCTTCCTTTCTAAGTTCTGCCAGCACATCACCAAGCTTGGTCACATCATAACCCTTATCCGCCAGCCTGCCAGCGATGTCATCAAAGGAAACTCTTGCCTTCACTTCCATGTTTGTATCTTTTAGTGTGGAAAACGCAACTTCCTTCGTGAGCGGCTTCAAAGGCTTCTCTTCAGCTTGCTTAACGGCTTCCACGGGTTCGGTTGGCTTTATCGTCCAATAGCCCCGCATGTCGACAGCATAGCCGCCTGGTCTTCTCGTAGGCCAAGGCTTGGAGTCAACCAAATCCTTCCTTTTTAGATTAAGGAGGATGTTATGCAGGGGTTCAGTGAGGTATTCTCTTGCCAAGAAGCTCTCAAGTTCGGAGTAGCCGACGGCGTCTGTATCCGCAGCTTCCAAGAAGTCTCTTATCGCATTTAGCGCAACGTCTTCGGTTAAAGGCTTCAAAACTGGAGGTCTTTCAGGCAGAAAATAAAGCTTCTTCCATCCAGCCTCTCTGATGTTCAGTCTTCCTTCTTTGATGAGTTGTCTAAGCATCTCTTCAACTTTGGCTATTTCGTAACCCTCTTTTGCCAAGGCTTCTTCAATCTCTCCAGACGAAACCGCAATCGGCGCTTTCTTCTCAACTTGCCTAAGGATGTCCTCTTTCGTCAAAACCCTAAGCAGTCCGAGCTTTTCTAAGAAACGCGCTGAATCGTCATAGTTTGGAGCCACATATGCCTTGAAATTGACTGTTCCAAAATCGTATTCTATTCCAAGGGGCATGCGATAGGCTCTGGCGCCTAATACTTTAACCACGGGCCAAGGCTTCCTCAGGAATATTGTTGGGGGAAGAAACTGTTCAATCAAGTGGATTTTGTAGCCTGCACCAGCGTCTTGAAAAATCTCTAAGCCATAGAGGTCTTTGAAAGTCAGCCAAACCTCCTCGTTGAAGGCTGCAACCACAGCTTCACGTTTAGCCAGTAGCCATGCGAAGCCTACAGCGTCAGCCCCTGCTTTTCTTGCTTGGGCTAGAAAGCGTTTGAGAGACCTCCCGTCGAAGGTTATTCTGTTGGGCAGGTCCATTTTGAGTTCTGGGACGTCGAACTCGGTTTTCTCCTCCTCAAATTCGCCTATTTCAGTGTCATCGAGCATTATTTTGTTGTCTTTCCTTCTGATGGCTGCCCTAGCCACGCCAGTAGCCTTGAGGGCTCTAATGACTCCTTTCACTTTGCTTCTGTTGGCGATTAATCCGAAGGATTCCTTGTCGATGCGGTAGGCGTAGAAAGACTTTGGAGGCGCTGAAAGCGTGTAGGCTGTGACTCTGTTTGTGTCCATGTTTCTTGCAACAATGCCATTAACTGTGAATTTTACAGTTGCCTCGTCTGTGTTCGTGAAAAGCAAATCGAAGAACTTTTCAAACTCGTCCAGGTAGTCCTCAATTATGAGGCTCAAATCAGCGTCTCCGCCTTTGCCAATCTAGCCTTTTCCCTAATCACTTCGTATTCCTGTTCATCCAAGCCCGGATTGGAGCCTGAAGAGCCGTGGCTGCTTGAGGATTCCATGTACCATTCTGATGGGCATTCTTCAAGCCTCTTGGCGATGAGCTCCATGGCTCGGCTTACAGCCGATTCGAGGTCCGACTCGCCTTTCTCCCTAGCCCGGGCGAGGAGAGGCTCCAAAGCTCTCAAGGCATGGTAGAGGTTAGAACAGCGGATCCTCTGCATTGTTATGGGCTCTTCTTGAGCCTTTGTGGAGGTTTCAAGAAGCTTTTTCGCTCTTTGAATCTCTTCGTCTGTTACGCCGTAGATTTCTTTGAGAATTTTCTCGCTTACTCCAGCTTTAAGGAGAGATGCCACCTCGTCAATCGACCTTGAGGCTTTTGTCTCTAAGAACCTAAGCAAACTGCGTATCTTGTCTAACTGGGCTCTCACTTCCGAGATCATGTTGGCAGCTAAGAACTTCTTTGCCTCGCCAACAGTCTTTTCGATGTCAATCAGTAGCGACTGAAGCTGACTGCCTGAAAACGTCCCATCAACTTTAGCTTCACTGACAGGTTGCTCAAAATACTTTTCTAGGCGAATTTCCCAGTCTGCCTTATCCTCTTCAGCCATAACCATATGCCTCCCTAGACTCATGCATGTCTTTAAGACGCTCAAACTCTCTCTGCCTGTCTTGTGTCAGCCTTTCAAAAGCGCGTTTAACAAGCCGAAACTCAACTTGATCCTTGGGATAGTAGGCTCTCATGAAGATAGGCATGCCGTCTGAGCCTTGAGCGAAGTCAACTGCAATGTTCTTCAAGGTTTTGGTTTCGCCTGTAAACTTTACAGGCTTGTTTCTCGTTGTCTTATCTTCCACGACCCAGCATGTGGAAGCGTCGTAAAGGACGGCGAACTCGCTTTCTTCGATTACTGTCCAGCCCCAACTCATGTTTGTTACATCTCCGTTTGTTATTGTAAGGGAAAAGCTTTATAATAAGATTACCTCTATGGATACATGTATGGTGATATGAATGGCTGAAAGAGCTATATCCGCATCAGAAGCCGCAGGCATAGGAAAGCAGACGCCAAGAGTCTACGTGCCAAGAATCATCCACGTAGACTGGGCAACAATCCACGTGCTCATAGGCGTGGCAAGCCACGTAGCGTGGAAAATCCTAGCCAAAAAGTACAAGGTGATAAGGCTTAGGGGCAAGTTCTCGGAGCACAAGAGCGTCATATCAGACTTGATGAAGAAGTGGTGCTGGGAGCTCGTCGAAGGACGGATAACCTAAGCGAGCCAGCTGAGGTGAACAATGCATGGCTGGACCCGGAGAGTTCACGCTAACCAGCTGGCTTGACCCTGTCTTCGACTACTTCGCCAAACAAGCAGACATACCCACCGCGGACTACGCTGCTGTAGCTGGAGCCGAAGGTATAGGCGCCTCCATCGAATTCATCACAGACCTTTTTACAAAAGGGCTATTGAACAAAGCCATCAACTTCCTCGTAGGCATAACTTCCGCGGGCTACGGCATATGGGGCAAACCAACACCTCAGAGACTGAGACGAGAACTCATCACCTTGGGACAGCACGCCTTAACAAGAGTAGTCGACATGAAGCCCAGCGACGCCCTCGAACTAAGACAAAGCCTCGACACACTCGTCGAAGGCCTCAGACTTGGAGACACAAGCAGAGTAGCAGAAGCCCTACTGCGCACGCCAGAAGAACTTCGACAAATGCTCGCAGCCCTAGGCGCACCAGTGTCGGCTACATCTCTTGAACTGCCGCCCACACCCCCTGCTCCTCCACTTGTTAGACCAACCCTAGAAGGCGCTCCTCCAGCAGCACCGTTTCCCGCACCTCCAGCCCCACCCCTACCGCCAGCTGCACCAATGTTCCGCGCAACTTCTGACAGTTACCAACCTCCCGCACCTTCTGTGGCTAAGAGACTGTTCAGAGAAACATTGGGCTAGACAACATCGCCAAAGGCAAAACTCAACGTGCGCTACGCTTGAAGATGCTTGCGATTAGTGCAGACACTTTCCCTTTCCTACAGGTTTTGCGCGTGACGGTGCCAAAGTGTTACCTGTTAACCAAGTCCTAGTTGGCGATTGCATTAATGTTGTGAAAGGTTTTCCAGAAGAAAGTATCGACATGGTAATGTTTTCGCCGCCCTACTATGGGCTTCGCAATTATGGTGAGGCTACAGAAACAGTGTGGGGTGGTGATGAGAACTGTAGCCATGAATGGGTTGAGGAACGAATGAGTCTTGTTCATGAGAACCGCAATTTTTCAAAGGGAACACAGGAAGAGGTCCATGGAGCAAAGCCGACGACTTACATTAAAAAGTATGACGACCAAGAGGCTGGTTTTTGTGTCAAGTGCGGTGCTTGGAAAGGGCAGCTAGGTTTAGAGCCTTCGTGGCAGATGTATGTTGAACACATGCGTTGGATTTGCCGAGAGATCAAACGTGTTCTCAAAAAGACTGGAAGTATGTATATTGTGCTTGGAGATACCTACGCTGGTTCTCATTGTGGGAGAGGCGATAAAACCCTTTTTCAGAACTATCGTAGAGTAAAAGTTGCAGGGAACTTATATGAGAAGCCTAGCCCTCAAGCAAAAGTGACTGATTATCAGCCTAAGTGTTTGATGGGGATTCCTTGGCATGTTGCTTTCAGTCTGATAGAAGACAGTTGGGTACTACGCAACGATATCATTTGGCATAAGCCTAATGCTATGCCCTCAAGCGTGAAGGATCGTCTAACACAAACCTACGAGCACATCTTCCACTTTGTCAAAAGTCGCAAATACTACTACTATTTGGATGCGATCCGTGAAGCGCCAAAATCATTACGCCCCTCTGGGAACAAGATGCGTAAGCCTTCATTACAACCAAACGGCAAAAGTCATGTAGGCAGATGTATCCCTTGGATCCCTTTCAAAAATCCCAAAGATCCTCTCTTGGGCAAGAATCTTGGGAACGTAACCTCTGAGCGTGTCAAGGCAAACATTGAGCATTTCGTTCCAAAGGGAAGCGGCGGACATTACGCATACGGAGGCTTAGACTCAAAAGAGGGTAAACATGATCATCCTTCAGGCAAGAATCCAGGCGACGTGTTTCAAACAAGCAAGGAGCCGTATGTGGGAAATAACCCGCATAGAATGCGACTTAAAAAAGAACAATACCTTGCATTAGACTCTTCTAGGCCGATGGACTTGTCACATCCCAAGGGTAAGAATCCAGGCGACGTTGTTCTGACCAAGCATGACTTAGCTGTTAACCGCGTTGGAAACCTTAGCTACACAGACCCTCTTCACGTTAAGGCATATAACATTAGGGGAAAGAACCCTGGTGATGTGATAAAATGGGCTAACGTCCCCGGACAAGCTCAGCAGGGCAATTTCGGGCATGGAGGCACGCATGGAAATCTTTTCAATCATCAAGACGGTAAGAACCCCGGAGATTTCTGGAGCATCAGCACTAAACCGTTTAAGGGCGCACACTTCGCCGTCTATCCAGAAGCCATCTGCGTTAAGCCTATTCTTTCAAGCTGCCCCACTAACGGAATAGTGCTCGACCCTATGTGTGGAAGCGGAACCACGCTGGCTGTCGCCAAAAAACTTGGCCGCAAATACATCGGGATAGATCTCAATCCTCACTATGTAGATATCGCTATCGAACGTTTACTCAAGATTGGTTCGTTCCACCGGTGGGTCAGTGCCTAAAAGCGTGTAGACGTTACAGTTTGCGGTCAAGAACTGTAACCTTTTCTATTCGGGCTACGTACGGAATGACGCCTATTTCCGCCAAGATCTCCTTCTCTATGTCGGCGTTTGTCTTACCTTCGTAGGCTTCTGGGTTCTCCACCAGCCGAGCATGGATAACGACTACTTTCTTTACTTTTGTCATATAGACCCTCACGGTTTTACTCATGTTGTGACATGTTGTTTGTGCTACTTTTAACACTTGTGTCACTTTACTCACCTAATCTTAACAATGCTTTGGAAAAAGATGATTGACGAGAGGTGTTACAAGTGGAGAAAGTGTTAGGAACAAGTAAAGTAGGCCCAAAATACAGGATAACCCTCGTCAAACCCGTCCAAACAAAACTAAGAATCAAAATAGGGGATCTGGTAGTCTTCGTCGAAGACGAAAAAGGCAATATTTTCTTGAAAGTTTCAAAATTCTCATAATCTGGAAGGCAAGCGTTACTCGCTATTTGCTGACTCTCACTTTTTGGTTTCTCTAAACAAGGGTTTGCGCTTGCCTCTCTCGACAATGTAGCCCTCAGCTGTTTTTATCCATACAATAACGTCGCCGTCCTTTAGGTCGAGTTCTCTGCGTATTTGACTTGGCACCTGCGTCTTGCCCTTTTGAAAGATTTTTGATGTGGCTACTATTTGCTCTGTCAGGGCTCATCCCTTGCGACGTACATCTTCGTATATGTTAGTACGGACAAGCTAATAAGACTACTTGTATGGATACATCTATGGTGAATAAGCATGCCCGGTTTAGGTAAAGGCTTGCCCGACATTCCTGAATGGATGGCCCTCCAGCTTGCAGCACTAGAAGAGTCGACCCTGACAAAAACAAAAGAGTGGAACCCTGTAGCGGACGGTGTCAGACCTCTCAGACCCGAGGACGTCGATCTACCCGAAGGCACGTATG
>Ga0078972_1016520_pt1 | contig 10899 bp, 12 predicted proteins | sample YelNatPaOPGAMG01_FD_67568 | JGI IMG/M metagenome (GOLD analysis project Ga0078972, IMG submission 67568) | Hot spring thermophilic microbial communities from Obsidian Pool, Yellowstone National Park, USA - OP-RAMG-01 (SPADES assembly) (version 2) | ecosystem: Environmental > Aquatic > Thermal...
TATACCAAATTACAAACATCCCCAGCGTAAGCTCTGGCTCACAATTTTACTGGGAAAAAATACGACGGCAAAATGCTGCGCAGCATTATCTTTTATGTACTCTTTTTTCAAAAGTAACTTAAGTGCTTACTTTTTTGAGTAAAATTTTAATAATTTGTTAAAATTTTCAAAAGATTTTTAAATTTTTTTGTTTATATACAGAAGCATGAAGAGGCAAAGACCGCGAAGACTGAAAGTGGCAGCGATAGATTCGCCAAAACGCGAACGACAGCGACCGTGCAGCGAGATTGTCATAAAAACCATAGATGAACCAAGTGATTTCACGCCAGAGAAGCAGTTGGATTGGCTTTTCCAGTGCCTCGGCTTTGAGAACGACGACGTGATTGCAAGGGAGATTTTGAAGGAACTCATAAAAAACAGCGACAGAGGGATTCGTTCTGCGGAAATATCAGCGAAATGCAATGTCACTCAAGGCGCAGTCGTCTACCACCTTAATGCGTTCATGCGCAGCGGTCTTGTCGTGAAACAAGGCAGGTATTACCATCTGAAAAAGCCAACGCTGTACGCGACGCTGAGCGATCTTGAAGAAGAAGTATTGAGGCATTTTGAAAAGATGCGCAGGCTCGCGAGAATACTGGACGAAATATTTTGAGGTGTTCCTATGGCTGATGAAAAAAACGCTTCCGAGGAGCAAAAACCATCATCGGAATCTTCGCAGAAAATAAAGGAACTCGAAGATCGTCTAATCCGCTTGCAGGCGGATTTTGAGAACCACATAAAGAGAAGCGAAAAGAGAAATGCAGAGACTGCAGATCTTGCTCGCGCAGATTTAATCTTGGACCTTCTTCCAGTGTTGGACCAGTTCGAGCTTGCCATTCATCATAAAGAAGATGCCGGAAACGAGGATTTCAGGAAAGGCGTTGAAATGATATACAAGAATCTTGCCGCGGCTCTCAAAAAGGCAGGGCTCGAGGAAATGAAAAATTACGATCGCTTCGATCCTTATTTCCACGAAGCGATAAAAATCGAAGACGGCGAGGACGGGAAGATATTGAATGTCGTACAGAAAGGTTATATTTTCAAGGGCAGGGTTTTGCGCCACGCAAAGGTGATCGTGGGGCGAAAGACCGCCCAAGAAAAAGATGATGCTACAAAATCAAAATGAGGTGATTTTATGGAAAAAATAATAGGTATAGATTTGGGAACTTCAAACTCTGCAGCGGCTTGTCTTGAAGGCGGAAAGCCGAAGATAATACCGAGTGCAGAAGGAACTTCGCTTTACGGGAAGTCCTTTCCGAGTTATGTCGCCTTCACAAAAGACGGCCAACGCTTGGTAGGCGAGGCAGCCAAGAGGCAGTTGGTTGCAAACCCAGAAGGAACGGTAACCGCGTTTAAGAGAAAGATGGGGACGACTTTTAAGTACAACATATACGGAAAGGAATACACGCCGCAGGAACTCTCGGCATTTTTACTGCAGAAGATAAAAAAAGACGCTGAGGCCTACCTTGGCGAACCAGTGACAAAGGCAGTCATTACCGTGCCTGCATATTTTAACGACAACCAAAGGCAGGCTACAAAAGACGCCGGAAGAATCGCTGGCTTGGAAGTTGTCCGATTGGTGAACGAACCTACCGCTGCTTGTCTTGCTTATGGGCTTGACAAGGCAGACAAGGAAATGAAGATCATGGTTTTCGATTTGGGTGGCGGAACCTTAGATGTCACCATTATGGAATTTGGCGGTGGCGTTTTTGAGGTAAAGGCAACGGCCGGCGACACACAATTGGGCGGCACAGATATGGATCGAGTTATTGCCGAGTTCTTGATAGACGAATTCAGGAAGCAGAGCGGTGTTGACATAAGAAAAGACAAGCAAGCGGTCAATCGTGTTTGGGAGGCTGCGGAAAAAGCAAAGATCGAACTCTCGACAATGCTCGAGACAGAGATAAACCTTCCGTTTTTGGCTTCGGTTAAAAACGAGCCAAAACACTTTACATACAAGCTGACGCGTGCAAAACTCGAAGACCTCGTTCGACCGATTATCGAGCGATGCAGCGGTCCGATAGAGCGTGCGCTTGCAGATGCAAAACTAACACCTTCCCAAATAGACAAGATAATTCTTGTTGGCGGTCCTACACGAATGCCGATCGTCCAGAAATTTGTCGAGGATACTGTCGGAAAAAAGGTCGAGCGTGGTATCGACCCGATGGAATGCGTGGCGATGGGCGCAGCAATCCAGGCAGGAGTTTTGGCAGGTGAAATAAAAGACATCGTTCTCTTGGATGTCACCCCGCTGAGTTTGGGCATTGAGACCTTGGGCGGCGTGATGACAAAACTAATAGAACGCAACACCACGATTCCGGTCAGGAAAACGCAGATATTCACCACTGCCGCGGATTTCCAAACATCTGTTGATATCCATATCCTGCAAGGCGAAAGACCATTGGCAAAGGACAACATCTCGCTCGGTCGTTTTACGTTGAGCGGGATACCTCCTGCACCGCGAGGAGTGCCGCAAATCGAGGTTACATATGATATAGATGCAAACGGCATCCTTCACGTTTCTGCGAAAGACAAGGCAACCGGCAAAGAACAGAGAATACAGATAGTCGCGCCGCATAAGATGAGCGAGGAGGAAATACAAAAGAGAATGAAAGAGGCCGAGCAGTACGCCGAGCAGGATAAAAAAGCTTATGAGCTCGTGCAGGCAAAGAACGACGCTGAATCGATGTTGTACACAGCAGACAAAATGCTTGACGAATTCAAGGACAAGATAAGCGAGGAGCAAAAGAAAGAAATAAATTCAGCCAAAGAAAAAGTATCAGAAGCAATTAAGGGAGACGATATTGCGAGAATACGCGATGCAGCCGAGCAGCTCAAAAAAGTTTTGGAAAAGATCGGTGGTTCGTTCTACCAGCAAAGCAGCACCGGCAGTTTCGGAGGTGGTGGAAGTGGTGGTGCCGAAGGACCAGGTGCCGGCGGTAGTTATTCGAGCGGCGAAGGGGAAAACACTAGTTATGAGGGATACGGCGGACAGAGAAATCCCGGCCAATAGCAGAACGATCAAATGACAGAACGATGAAGGAAGTGAATAAATGGCGCGCGATTATTACGAAATCCTGGGCGTTCCAAGAAACGCGACTAAAGAGGAGATAAAGCAAGCCTATCGCAAGCTTGCCTTGCAATACCATCCAGACAGGAACAAATCAAAAGAAGCAGAGGAAAAGTTCAAGGAGATAAACGAGGCATACGCAGTGCTCAGCGATGACGAGAAAAGAAAGGAATACGATATGTACGGCGCGGCAGGCTTTGAGCAGAGATACCGCCCGGAAGACATATTCAGGGGAGCGGATTTCAGCGATTTCGAAGATCTTTTCGAATCAATGGGTTTCGGTCCTTTTGGTTTTGGCCGAGACCCTTTTGACATATTTGGCTTCAGGGAAGGAAGAAGAAAGCGCGGTGCTGATCTCCAAGCAACGATCCAAATAACATTGGAAGAAGCCGCGCAAGGAATATCGCGCGAGTTCGAATTCTTTAAAACAAAAAGATGCGATGTTTGCAATGGAACTGGCGGGGCTCCAGGTGCAAAGCTCAAGATTTGCCCGCACTGCAATGGAACAGGGCGGATTAGGACAACGAGAAGAATGGGTCCGATGACTTTTCAGACAGTTACAACATGCAACCATTGCCACGGTGTCGGCAAGGTATACGAGAAATTATGCCCTGCCTGTGGCGGTAGCGGAATGAAAAGAGAAAAAGAAAAAATAACTATAAGCGTTCCGCCGGGCGTTTTTGACGGTATGCGTATGCGTTTTGAAGGTGCAGGTGAATACGGTCCTGGTGGTTATGGCGACTTATACTTGACCGTGCGAGTGAAGAAACACCCATTGTTTGCTCGTGATGGCGACGATCTGATTACCGAATACGAGATTCCTTTCACTACTGCCATTCTCGGCGGTGAGGTTGAGATAGAGACATTAACATCTGGAAAGAAGAAGGTTTCAATACCGGGCGGTATTCAACCAGGCGATATCATAACATTGAAGGGAGAAGGAATGCCAAAGTTGCAAAGAAGCGGGAGGGGCAATTTGTTGATAAAACTCAAAGTGCAGATTCCGAGAAAGATAAGCAAGAGGCAAAGGGAACTGATAGAAGAGTTTGAAAAAGAGGGGAAGAAAAAATTCTTCGGTTTATTCTAGTTTCTTCGGTTTATCCTAATTTTTTGATTCGTTTGTTTTTTCAAATTTTTTCAAATCAGAAATTTTTCAAATCAGATAATGTTTATAAATTTTGATATCTCAATTAAAACTATAAAGGTGACCGAATGTTCGAATGGCTTGGTATTTATAAGGAGGAAATGGTTAAACCAGAAGAAAAACCAGAAGAAAAAAAAGAGACTGCTAATTTTAAAGAATTCATGCAATCAGCAGAAGCGCAAAGTTTCATAAAGGAATGGACTACTAAGATTGACAAGGAAACCGGAAAGCCAATGTACACAAAAGCAGGCGTTACTGAACTTTTAAGAGTGTTGTACGAGAGCAAGAGCTTCTCAACAAATGCAAAAATGCTGAAAGCCGCAGGCGAGATATTGACGCTTCTCCGCGGCGGAGACAAATTAAAGAGTTTCTTGGCTGGATGGAAGGCAAGATCAGAAGGAATAATGAAAACGATAAAGTCCTTGGGCGGAGGCCTTTTCAAGGCTGCCTGAACTGCAAAGTGCTGATATGGCCGCAAACGAAAAGGAAAATGAAAAAAAAGTCAAAGACGATTCAGATGAGAGATGTCCTGTTTGCGGTGCAAAACTGATCCACCGCGAGGGTTGCTTGGAATGCCCTAAGTGCGGTTGGGGCGCTTGCGAGATCTAGTCAAAAATACAAAAATCCAAATTATAAAAAACAAAGGCGCTGCTGGGCAGATCGATTTTATAATGTCTTTCTTATCTTCGTTTTTTCCCGTATCGGTCTTTGCATTGCTCTCATTTTTCTTTGTTTCGTTTTTGCTCACGTTTTCGGTTGCTTGTTTGCTCTCGTTCTTGCTTTCATTTTTGATTGTGTCGCTTGCGTTTGTTTTGTTATCCAGAACAGAAACATTCCCCACATTTTCTGAACTTTCATTTTTCTTCGGCGGTTGGGTCTCCACGCAAGGATCAGGCAATACGAAACTCGCCCGTTTTGTCTTGAAACCGCTCTTTTCCAAAGTTATCGAAAAAACCCCTCGCATATTTTTCGGATTTCCGATCATCTTGTATTCGTATTCTCCTTTTTCGTTTGTTTTGCCGCTTGCCAACAAATTTACTACAGCTTCTTCGTAATAGAGAAAAACCGTAACATCGCCCAACGCGTTGTTCTCGCTCGTGGTCGTTATGCGGATGGTTTTGTTGCAATCGTAAGATACCGATAGATTGAAGACTTTTTCGCCAGTGAATGCAGTGTCTTTTTCTACGATCATCTTTATCTGAACTGCTGACGCGATGGCCAAAATAAGCAACAATATTGCGATATGTCTCATCCGAATACCTACTTTTTACCGATGGCAGTGAAATGCGCGAGTAACGCTTCTATCTGTATTCTTTCATTTGCGCCTTGAACAAGCCTGAAGTTGTATTCGCCTATTCGATCTATCAATACGACTTTTTTTTCTTCCGGAATCGCGAGCGACGGCACCTCCCTATATATCTGGAAGATAACATCTTCGCCGCTCAAGCCGTAATCTATCATCAGTTTGTCGAGTTTTTGCCTGGCGTTTTTGAAATCTCCGTTAAGCGCTGTTTCTATCATTTCTCTTATTTCCTTCGGTCTTGCCCTGCTGCTCACCTTATGAACGAGTTCTTCAGTGATGTGCTGCGAGTGCATTGAGGCGCCTTGCAATATGTTTATCGCCTTTCGCATATCACCTTCTGATACGTAATATATCGCTGATAGCGCCGCGTCATCAACTTTTAATTTTTCCTCCTTCGCTATTCGTTCCAATTCCTTTTTGACGTCTTTTTCTTCGAGTGGTATAAACCTGAATATCGCGCACCTGCTCTGTATCGGCTCTATTATCTTTGATGAGTAATTCGCCGATATTATGAACCGCGTTATCTTTGAGTAGCTTTCCATTGTTCTCCTCAATGCTTGCTGGGCATCTGCTGTCAGGGCATCGCCTTCGTCTAAAAATATTATCTTGAACGGAACACCGCCAAGCGAAATGCTGCGAGCGAAATCTTTTATTCTGCCCCTAACAACTTCTATCCCTCTCTCGTCGCTTGCGTTTAATTCCAAAAAATTCCCGCTTATGTCTTTTCCGTATATCTCGTGGGCAAGGGCAAGCGCACAGGTGGTTTTGCCGACACCCGGTGGTCCTGAAAAAAGCATATTAGGCAAATTGCCTGCCTTTACATATGCTTTCAACAGTTCAACTGTCTCTTTTTGCCCGACTACATCTGATAGTTTTTTCGGTCTGTATTTTTCTGTCCAAGGAAGATAATCGTTTTCTTCTGTCATAAATAGCACCGTTAAGGTATTTTCTTTAATATTTAAAAGCGCTAGGGGGGAGATTTGAACTCCCGAACGCTTACGCGCAACAGGTTAGCAACCTGCCGCCCTACCTGGCTAGGCGACCCCAGCGTGAACGAAGTGAACGATGGGGGCAGTGACAGCAAGCGCATGTCACTCAACCCCAGCATGAGCAACGCGAATGATGGGGGCAGTGAACGGATCGCCGTTCAATTCAACCCCAGCATGAACGAAGTTAACGCTTGTGTTATGTTTTTATCTTGCCGTAGGCCGTTAATCTCCATCGTTGGCCGACTCGCCTGCTCAACGCTATGTGCATATCAGGGTATATAACGACCGGCCTTTTCAATTGTATTGTGGCGATTCCTTTTTTTAAGTTTTTTATTATGCCTACACCGGCATATGTATGAACATTAACCACTACCAGTTCATTTTCTCTGAGTGGTTGGACTTCGATATCAGACCTTTTTAACATAGTGTATTCTACCTGAATCTCGCTCTGGGCTGGCGGCACCTCCCCTTCCCTGCCAATTATGTTACCGACCATTCCGTCAGATTTTGTGAAGGTCGGGTCAATATCTGTTGCAAGCGCTATTAAACCGCCAGGTCGTGCTTCTTCAAGGGATTCGTTTTCTTCCCTTATGCTTTCCACTGTAGTTATCACTTTTTCAAAAGGCGCGCCCTCTTTTTTCTGTATGCCTGGAACGATCTCTATCTTTTCTCCGCGCGCTATCTTGCCGCTCACTATGGACCCGCCAACCACTCCTCCTTTTAAGTTTTCTATTGATGTGCCCGGCATATTTATGTCGAATGAACGCGAGAGGTACATCCTGAGCGGTGCGTTTTCGTCTCTTTTCGGCGTCGGTATTGTTTTTTCTATCTCGGCAACCAACGCATCGATGTTCAAACCGAGGTTTGCCGCCACCGGGATTATCGGAGCATTTTCAGCTATCGTTCCTTTGAGAAATTCTTTTATCTGTCTGTAATTTTCCAAAGCCTTTTCCTTGCTTACCAAATCTACTTTTGTCTGGACCACGATTATGTTCTTTATGTTAGTGCTGTTCAACACGATCATATGTTCTATTGTCTGCGGTTGCGGGCAAGGTTCATTCGCGGCTATCAAAAAAAGAGCGCCGTCAAGAATGCTTGTTGCAGATATTACCGTGGCCATCAGTGTTTCGTGGCCTGGTGCATCAACGAAGGAAATCTTTCTCTTTATCGATGTTTTTTCACCGCACTGCGGGCAGTCTTTTTTTAATGTTATCGCGCCGCATTTTGGGCATTGATAAACAGTTGCATCGGCATAGCCGAGACGGATTGTTATCCCTCTTTTTATCTCCTCGCTATGCGTGTCAGTCCACTTGCCAGTAAGCGCCTTTGTCAGTGTAGTCTTGCCATGATCGACATGACCGAGAAGTCCTATATTAACTTCTGCTTGCAATCAAATCACTTCTTCTCCTCTTTTTTCTCAGGCATCTTGAATATTTGATCGAGCGGTGTTGGGCCGAATTCAACTACCTTTGAGTTAACTTGAACTATCTCTGCAGAGTAAGTATTCCCTCTTACTGTCTTTCTTCGCCTTTCGCCTTTCTCCTTTGCTCTAAAACCAACACCTTTTGTTAGCAGTACTTCTGCTCTATTAGGGCCCCTAATATCCCTTCTCATCGGAAAACCACTACCATCGCTTCCGCCAGTTAGCTCGATCTTATAGCCTCCTGCTCCCAAGAAGCCAAGCTCGATTATATCACCGATCTTTTTTCCGATTATCTCGTGTTCCCTATCCTTTGGGATATCGACTTTATAACTCTTGCCTGTTTTCGTATCAGAGACTATCAATTGCATCTAATCACCTAAATCTTATTATTTGAAGTTTATTATATACTAAGTATTAAAAGTGTTTTCAAAACAACCCGTCGTTTATTCTATTTGTTTCAAAAAAACAAAAAAAGAAAAAAGTGAACGGTTAGCCTTTGACATCTTGCGTTTGGCTTGCAAACGCGAAAGAGAGAAGATTACGCGTTCTTCATCTTTACTTTGTAGACATATCCGTCTGTGCCAACAAAGTACATGTAGCCAGCTTCTTTTGTAATCTTTTCTGAGCCGACCTTCTTTTTTCTGCCGCTCTTGTTGTGCTTCATTGGTGCAGCCCAAACATAGCCATCCTTACCTATATAATAAAGGTAACCCTCCTCTCTTTCAATTTTTTCATTTGTTACTTTTTCTCTTTTTGCCATACTTCCACCTTCTTGCCGCATACGCGACGTCAATATATCGACGATATAATTTATAATTCTATCTCTGCCTGTGCAGTAAATCCGAAAGTGAATAAAAATCTATTGGTCGGGAAACTGACAGATAACAAAAATTCAGCAAATTGATGTAATTTCTACTATTTCGACGTACTGACTTTTGAAAAAAGAGTACATAAAAGATAATGCTGCGCAGCATTTTGCCGTCGTATTTTTTCCCAGTAAAATTGTGAGCCAGAGCTTACGCTGGGGATGTTTGTAATTTGGTATAGAGGCAAAGCCAAGAATAGCTTTAGTAATATCTTTCAACATATTCAGAGAAATTTTCCAAAGAGAAGAAGTCTGAGCAAAAAGATTCATCAGTACCCAGAAGTTATGTAAAAGTGCCGACAAAACAAAGAAAAAATAACGTACCAATCCATTCGTAGAATTTATATGGAGAAACAGACAAAAGCAAAAAGAAGAAAAATTATTTTCTTTGCGGTTTTGAAATTTCTATTCTTGGCGGGATCAAAGGAGCGGCCAAGTTAAGAACACGAGCTAACAATGTGCCATTTGCACTTCCGCTGTAGTTTACCGCACTTAATATTACTGTCATATATTCTTCTGGCAATTTTTTATTTTTCTTCCATTCGTCGCTGATCTTCTTTGCCAGATCAGAATCTTCTACTGCTAATATTGTTCCTTTTATCCCCAAATTGCCAACCCCTTCCTCATAGTTGACATTATAGGTATAATCTATTTCTATGTTCTTGTCGTTTACTCTTATGTCATCTATGCCAATGTTCATGTTGAGTCCTTTTATCTGCTCTGATTTCTGTTTTCTTCCGCTGATTTCTCTTATTCTTTCTCCTACTATTGCCATATAAAAACCTCCCGTAAGTGTGTAAAATTAAAACCAAATAATTTAAAACCATTACGTGCAGATATTAGTTTACAAATTTTATAAAACAGGTGTAACTATGGCTGTAGATGTAGAGGGTTGTGTTTTACCATTTTTAATCATAGGTGGTTTAATTTTAGTGTCTGGTATAAGAATTATCTACGAATACCAACGAGCAGTTGTTTTTACTCTTGGAAGATTTTCCGGTATCCTTAATCCTGGTTTAAACTATGTTATTCCGATTGTCCAGACCGCCCGCATAGTTGATATGCGCATAAAAACAGTTGACATCCCAAAGCAAGAAGTTATGACGAAAGATAATGTTCCTGTGAGCGTAAATGCGGTTGTTTATTTCAGAGTGGAAAACCCACGAGCCGCAGTCATAGATATAGAGGATTACATTTATGCAGTCGCGCAATATGGCCAAACTGCATTAAGGGACGTTATAGGAAACAAAGAACTTGATTTTGTTTTAACTCAAAGAGAAGAAATAGCAAACGAGATAAAAATGATTGTGGACAAGGAAACAGCAAATTGGGGGGTTGATATAACAGCGATAAAGATACAGGATATCGAATTGCCTGCGGATATGAAAAGAGCGATGGCAAGACAAGCAGAGGCTGAAAGAGAAAAAAGAGCAACGATTATAAGATCAGAAGGTGAACTTCAAGCAGCAAACAACATTGCCACAGCAGCGAAACAGTTGGGAGCGATACCTGGCGCATTGCACTTGCGTACATTACAAACGATAACAGACGTTGGTGCTTTAGACGGAAACAGCGTAGTTTATGTGGTGCCAATAGAACTTCTCAGGGCGCTCGAAGGATTTGCGCAAAAAGCAAACGAAGAAAAAGAAAAGAAAACAAGTCGTTGATATGAACAACAAAGAGATGGTTGAGTATTTAGTGCGGATAGGCGCGATAAAAAGCGAAAATGTCAGAATGGCTTTTTTGGCTGTCGATCGTGGAATGTTTACTACAAAAAATTACGATGGCTCTGCTTATATGGATTACCCAATACCTATAACCGACGGCCAGACGATCTCTGCGCCGAGCGTCGTAGCAATAATGCTCGAATACCTTGAAATAAAAAAAGGACAGAAGATATTAGAAATCGGTAGCGGTTCAGGTTATAACACCGCACTGTTGTCTTATCTTGTAGGCGAGAGCGGAAAAGTCATCTCTATCGAATATTTTAGTTCGCTATATGAAATAGCAAAAGCGAATTTGAAAAAATGCACTTGGTGCAAAAACGTCTTGCTGATTAACGCTGA
>Ga0078972_1011619_pt1 | contig 10897 bp, 6 predicted proteins | sample YelNatPaOPGAMG01_FD_67568 | JGI IMG/M metagenome (GOLD analysis project Ga0078972, IMG submission 67568) | Hot spring thermophilic microbial communities from Obsidian Pool, Yellowstone National Park, USA - OP-RAMG-01 (SPADES assembly) (version 2) | ecosystem: Environmental > Aquatic > Thermal...
AGCTTTTCCCTTGGCCTGTCCTCCACCGACCAGGTCTTAATGGGCATATTGTACTCTGTCATATCCGGTTTTTTTACTATTAATACCGGAAAATGAAAAATCTCGCAGTTGGTTTAACCCCTTATTCTTTTAAAGGGTTTGTTCACAATAAACCGAAGTACTATGAATTAACAAATTCAACCAGGCTATAGCAAAATTATTTTTAGAGGAGATTAGTCAATAGAAACACAAAATATATATCTAAACAATGATCGGGATGTAAAACCTGACAAAAAATTTTTATTGCAAAGCGAATACAACAGGAAAGGTAATCTGCATTTTTACCGTTTTACCATCTTTTTTCCCCGGGGTCCATTTAGGACTTGACATTACCAACCTGAGAGCCTCCTTGTCGAGTGCCGGATGAACACCTTTTACCACTTTGGCGTCAACAACTTCTCCATCCGGATTTACAGTAAACTGAACATATACACGCCCCTGAATACCATACTCAGCAGCTTTCGAAGGATAGCGAAGATTTTTCTGGGTCCATTCCATGAAACCTTCCATGCCTTTTCCCATGAACCTGGGCATTTCTTCCACACCAGAAGAGACTTCTTCTTTGGCTGCTTCTTTCTCCGGCTGATTTGCATACTGCTGCTCCTGACGGGTAACAGGAATAGTTTCCTGCTCAACAGTCTGCTTTTCAAGCGATGGTTGGGAAATCACCGGATTTTGAGATATTGATGCAGACTTGTCAGAAGGGTTCAGATATAAGTCCTCTGTTAATGCCATTGAGATCCATGGTATTTGCTTTCTGCCTGTTCTTTGTACAACAAGTGCGGTTAAATTCAGAAATATTTGTGTCACTGATAAATCGGGGATTTTAAGAATTTCCAAAAGTGCTGCTGTGTAAGGACTGCTATTTCCGCCATCATCATGTGCAGTTGCACCGGGTGCTGTCGAGAAAGCTATTAAGGTTCCTGCAGGTGCACTCATAGATGCAAGCCCTCTGCCTGTTGAAGACCCGGTCCATATCCTTTCGAAGGGATTGTCTCTGCAGGCATCCAGAATCATAATGTTAGCTCTGGTACCTGATCCTTCCATTAAAGCAAGAACCCCGTTAACCTCAACACAACCGTCTTTAACCTGCCGTTCGGTTAGGAGGTTTGCATCAACGGGTATAAGGTAATTATTTCCGAATGCCTGTATTCCGTAGCCGGTATAGAAAAAAAGGCCCACATCGCATCCTTTAAGGCTCAGCCCGAAATCTTCAATGGCTTTCTTCATCTGGTTTTGTTTCAGGTTTTCATATTGATACACTTTAAATCCAAGCTGTTGCAGTGTTGCCGCAACCGCTCGTGCATCATTCTCCGGATTTGTCAGAATGCTTGAAGGATAGTTGCTGTTACCAATAATCAGTGCACATTTTCTTAGCTGCCGGGTTTGTTCCTGATTTTGAGATAGCAAGAAAGCCGGCATTAATGCAAAAATGATGAGTATTATTGTTCTGTTCATTTCCATTAAGTTTTTGTCAATATCAAAATTAGGGAAAAAAGAAATACGAGAGTTTCATTCTTATTTTGACTTATGTCAAAAATTGGTGTTTATAATCAAGGCCCTATAAATTAATACTCCCCTTTACCTTCTCGACTTTTATTTAGTGTTTATTTTCAAATTAGTTTTTGCTATTTTATAATCAAGTCAATAATAACCAGAGGGAAAGCTGTGTTATGGCTATTTTATATTAAAAATTTCTGCCCTACTGCCATCCATTGCACACTGATAATGTAGCACTTCTACGATTCTGGCGTTACTGCCATCGACATTCATTACCCAAATTGGACGTTTATCACCTGCTTTTTCATCGTATGTTTGTTTCATTTTTTTTACGTCTCGCCAGTAGGCTTCATTTGTAACTCTGAAAGTAATAAACCTACCATCTGGTGAATATGCTGGTGAACTACTAATTTGTTTTATATTTGTTAGCTGCCTCAAGTCAGACCCGTCAGCATTGCATGAGAAAATTTCTGCAATCTCACCTACTTGCATTGAAAATGCTACTCTTTTACCGTCGGGTGACCAAACTGGAGCAATTCCGCCAATTTCAGATTCATTGGGTATGATTTGTACACGATTTTTACCATCAGAGTCCATTATCCACACTCCCCAACCTTTTTGCCCTTTTTGTGTAAAAACAAATTTCTTACCATCTGGCGAAATACAAGCATCTCGACCCTCTGTTACTTCTTCCTGTTGCCTGCCTTCGGGTGTTACTCTATAGATCTTGGAAGTATTCCCTTCATTAAAATAAATCCATTTACCATCAGATGTGAAAGATGCCCAATAAGCAACGGAACCTTCAGGTAAGTTGGTGATCTTTTTAAGATGAGAACCATCTAAATTTGCTATGTAATAATTAAAGGTTTTGCCATCCTCACGATTTGATGTAAAAATTACCTGTTTACCGTTTGGATGCCATGCTGGATAACGCTCTTCTGACATTGGGGCTTTGCTAATATTGAATGCATCACCTGTAACAGGATTTACAGCAAAAATTTCTGTGTCGCCTGTGCGTACAGTTGTTATTAAGAACTTTGTGCGTTCAAGTTGAGCAAATAAATTATAACTTAATAAAATTAGCAGGATAGTAAGTTCTTTCATATTATTTATTTATGAACAGTTGCTTCTGATTTTAAAATTTCCTTTTCAATAATGGGCTATAAATTAATTGTAAGTTTCATGCCCAATTAAGCCTAACGGAAGGAACTATATGCAGTTGGGGATTGGGGGTTGCTTTCCTGTCGAACCCCGATGCCGCTGTTGCAGGCTGAAAACTTTCTTATCCGCACCGAAACCCCAATTGACATATAGTTGTTATTAGTGGTTTATCATCATAAATCCAGATTTTTCATTATAAATGTATTATTATTAATTTTCGATTATCTTTATTACTATTCCTGCTTCAGAAATATCCGTATCGGTGGCAGCTGATAGACCTACAGTTTTGATTAAATTTCCGCAAAAAGTGAGATTATTTCCTTTTTTTTCCACCATTTCGGTAATGTCATAAACAATATCACCTGCTAAATCCTGCGCTAATATTTTGAACTTTGCCGGTAATTTTTGAAAGTTAAGAGTCAGGGACTTGTATCTCCCGAAAGCAGCTATTGGAAACCGGTAATTTTCGACAGATACAGTAACATCGGCAAGAGGAAAATAGAACCCTTTGATGGTATCGTGCCTCATAAGTGTTGCAACTGAGATTGCACCTGAAATATGTTTTGAAGCAATTACATACGGTGCATCTCCCTCGCATTTTACAACCGGTAAGGGCATATTTCTTGAAACCCTTGCCGGAGCACTTTGTTTAATAGTTTGCCCGTATAACCAGGTAGTCCATGATTCTCCTTTTTTCACAGCCCATGTATCCGTTAATCTCACGCTGTCAATAAACATAGGAGTTAAACCGGCGCCAAATGCAGGAGCAATTCGTTGCCAGCGAACAGCTCTAATTACTTCATCAATTCTTTTTCTTAGCTCCAAAGGATCGTAAGCATAACTTTTTTGGGACAGAAATGCAGGGTGTCGCATAATACCCATCATGCAGCCCAAAGTAGCAGCAATATATGGCTCATCTTCGCAATTCAGAATTCCGGAAATTTGATTTTTACCAGCACAAGAATTCAGAATTTGCGCAACTCTGTCAAGGGTTGTAGGAACGGAAAGATAAGCAGTTACATCATAAGTACGTAGGACTTGAGCAAATTCTAATTGATCCACTGCGAATTTTAGTTTTCCTCCATTACACCATCTTATAAACTCACCGGACCCCGTAGCCTCACAATCCCATGGACATTCTACATCGTTAAGTGGTCCGCCACCGATACAATGTTCAACCCACAATTTTGGCGCTTCTTCCTTAGCAATTTTTGTTACTAATTTTCTAAACTCCAGATCGCCAAATCTTGAACCATAATCCATTTTCCAATATTCAATACCCGCCTCATTAGCCCATTTTGCTTTTTCACGAAAGAACGATTCAAGCTCTTTCCACGAAAACATTTTACCGCCTTTCCCTTCTTGCCAGGCATGTGCAGGTATCCATAATCCGGCACCTTTCCAACCGGCAGCTTTCGTAAGTTCATTTAACTTTTTGAGTTTTTCAACCGGCGTACCTGTACAGGATGGGAATTTATCTGTGGCTACATTCTGTGAGCCTAACTTCCAGCGACTATCGTCAAAATTCATATCCGCAGGTATGTCCCATCCCACATCGAACATGAGGTATAAATCTTTCTGAATTTTTTTATAACTTGCGGCCCAACCTTCTTTCCCAAAGACTCTTGCTTCCGTAAGATTTCGGGCAATTACAGAATGACCTCCGATACCAAATGTTGAATTCGCAATGGTTGCACTATCAACCGCATAATTCTGTGCCCCCCAGGTACACCAGTAACTGGGTGTGGCGCCGGGTGTTGAAGGAATCAGGTTCTCGCCTGCAACTATCATTTTTTCTGTTAATTTTAATTTCCTCTCTTCGCTATTTTTGCAGGAAATAAAAAGAGAAATAAAAATAAAATAAAGAGTTAAGTTTTTCATTAAAAATGTTTTTAATTCTACATTATGAGGTTAAAATATATTGAATTGAAAACGAATACATTCTTGTTTTGTAAATAAACGTCAACTCATTTATATATAAACCTCAAAACTAATAAGGGTATGTTTATACACCCAAATTGGAATATATTGAACACTTTTTTTTCTTTTTTCAGCAGTTGAATTGCATACGTCCCTGAAACAAATCTACCAAAAAAAATTACAAATCATCAAAGGTTGATTTTTTTAAAGAGATTTTTCAGTAACATGTGTGTATATCTCAGTAGTTATTCTGCTTTTATGTCCCGGTAATTACTGAAAATACCTGAGGTCAGTGCCCAAAGCTAATGCGTTGTATACGAGTATCGCAACCAGTGCAGAGTTACAGGTTTCTTTATTTCAGCAGTAACTATTGCACTGTACAAAACCTTCTGAATACCATATTCCGAGTGTTGTTCATGTGCTTTTTGTCCTTTAGCGATTACACCCGTATTTCGCATCAGGAGAGCAAACGAAGTAATGCATTAGTGCCGGCATCCGGGCAAACCCCGCTGAAACGCAGTGAAAGCGGTCAGCCCTGGGACTCATCCCTGTTCATCATTTTCTTAATACACCATAATTTTTTCAGCAAAATGATTCCATACCTCAACAGCTTTTTTACCTTTGTGTAGTTTGGATGGTTTTGCCTCTTGCATGAAACGAACCGCTGTCCTTTGGCTGTTTTTTCTTCTTTCCGCCCGGGTTTTATCGGGTCCTGCCGCCATTCCCGATTCGGTCCGCCTTGCCCTGGATAAAGCCCCGACTGATTCCCTGCGCATCGGAATTCTGCTGAACTACAGCCTCGCAGAAGCATCAGCGCGGCCTTCAGCGGCTGACTACATCGTTCAGATATCCGTTGAGGAACTTCAGAAAAGAAAACTGGAAAAATTCCTCCCTTCCTTTTATCAGTCGCTGGCCGCATACTTTGAAAAAGCAGGAGACTATTTCCGGGCTATTGACCTGCTTGGTCAGGCTGATGAAGCCGCTATGAAACTTAACGACCTGCCGGCCCGGAGCAGTATCCTCAATAAAACCGGCAATATGTACCTGTTTCTGGGCGATTTTACCAAAGCCCTCGAAAACCATTTCAAAAGCCTCACCATCAAGGAAGACCTTAAGGATGAAAAAGGCATTGCCGCTTCGCTCAGCAATATCGGCAATATCTATTTCCGCCTTGATTCGTTTGTTCAGGCCCATAATTATTACATGCGCAGCCTTCAGCTGGAAGAAAAAATCAGAAATGAAAAGGGAATTGCCAGCTGTTACATTAATCTGGGTGCCGTTTTTGATAAACTGGCCCTTTACGATTCTGCTCTGCTTTACCTCAGAAAAAGCATCGAAATCAACAGCCGTTTTGACAACAAAGCCGACATTGCCTCTTCGTATATCAACATTGCCAACATTTATGACAAACTGAACTATCCTTCCGACAGCATAATTCGTTACTTTAAAAAAGCAGAGGATCTTTATTCCGGTATCGGTCTGAAATCAGGCCTTGCCGAGGCCTGGCTTTCTGCCGGCGTATATTACAATGCAACCTTTGAATTCAAAAAAGCCATTGAATACCTGCAAAAAGCACTTGATGCCGGACGTGAACTCCGTTCAGCCGAAATTGTGCGAAGGTCGGCCAAAGAACTGAGTGATGCGTATGCCCACATTCGTGATTTTGAAAAAGCATATACCTACTACAAACTTTACAAACAGGCCGAAGACCGCATCAGCAACGATGAAAACATCAAAAAGCTCACCCAGCTTGAGATGCAGCACACATTTGACCGCAAACAGCGCGAGCAGGAATTCCTCCGGCAGCAGGAACGCCGCAAACAAATGATTCGCACAGGGTTTATCCTGATTGCCCTGTTGTTTGTCACTACCCTGGCGCTTGTCATTTACCGCAGTTACAGAATCAAGCAGAAAGACAACATCCTGCTGGCCCAGCAAAAGGAAGAAATTGCAGCCCAGCGCGACCTGGTGATGCAGCAGCGCGACCAGATCCAGCGGCAGAAGGAAGAAATTACCGCCAGCATTCACTATGCCAGCCGCATCCAGCAGGCTATTCTCCCTCCTGAAGATATCCGGCAGCAGATCCTCCCTGAACATTTCATTCTTTTTAAACCCCGCGATATTGTAAGCGGCGACTTCTACTGGATGACGCGCCGTAACGGCAAAACGGTTATTACTGCGGCCGACTGCACAGGGCACGGCGTGCCGGGCGCTTTTATGAGCATGCTCGGCGTTTCTTTCCTCAATGAAATCGTAAACAAAGAACACATCCTCCACGCCGACCAGATTCTCAACCGCCTCCGCGAACAGGTTATCCGCTCCATGCACCAGACAGGCCGCGAAGGCGAAAGCAAAGACGGCATGGACATCTCCCTGCTGGTTGTTGACGATGCTTCCAGAATGCTCGAATTCGCCGGAGCATACAACCCCTGCTACATCGTACGCAACGGCGATATTACCGAACTGAAAGCCGACCGGATGCCCATCGGCATTTATTCAGAAAAAGGAAATACCCCGTTCTCCTGCCAGACTTTCCAGCTTCAGGCGGGCGACGGTATCTACCTCTCTTCCGACGGCTACGAAGACCAGTTCGGAGGCCCTGAAGGAAAAAAACTGAAAGCCAAATCCTTCAAGGATATCCTCCTGAAAATCCATCCCCTTCCGGCCGGCGAACAGCTGGCTTATCTCGATGCATTCTTCGAAGAATGGAAAAACGGCTACGACCAGGTGGATGATGTGCTGGTAATCGGAATTAAAGTCACCTGAAAATTACCTGCTGGCGTTCTGCCGCATCCATTGTTTCGGCGTAGTCCCCTCAACTTCCCTGAAGGCCCTTATCAGCGTGCTGACCGACCCAAAACCCGAAGACTGGGCCGTTTCTTCCAGATTCATCCTTCCCTCCCTCAGCAAGGTCTTGCTGTGTTCTACCCGGTAGCGGTTCACATACTGACTGAAATTGCATCTATGCAGCTGATTAATCATTCGCGACAAATAAGTTCTGTTCGTATGAAGGGCAAGGCTTACATCCCAGATCTTCAGGTCCGGCTTCAGATAAGGTTTTTCCATCTCCATCCAAACCTTCATTGCCTCACTTAACTTTTCATATCCCTGCGGTTCTGACCCGTTGTCGCTGATGTTCCCGTCGTCCTGTTTTCCTGTAAACACTTCCTTCTGATTGTTTCCGAGTATTCCCAAAATCCATATAATGACCGCAAACAAATACAGCGGGAAAATCAGGTAGCGCTCATCTCCAAAAAGCTTTACCGGATTGATGGAATAGAAAGAAATACTTAGAAAGGCGGCCAGAATAAAAGTGGCATTAAAAATCCGCATCCACCCCAGACTAATTCCTGAAGGATCGGAAAACCATTCAGGAAGCTGTTTTCTGTATCCGGCCAGCACTTTGTAAATCAATACGGCATACAGGACAATCTGAACAAACAGGGCGGCAATATTGAAATACCTGACCCGGAAAAGAAAGCGAAGAGCAAAATTGTCATAGGTAGGATGAAGCCTGTACGTGCTGAGAAAGTAAACCCTTTGTTCGGGTGTAAGAAAAAAATAAAAAACTGTGGCCGATAAAACAAAAAAGACCAATCCCGGAACAAAATGCCGCCATGCGCTCCGTAAACTATAACCAGGCCGCGTAAGCAATAGAACGTAAATATACACCGAAGGATACACTGCCAGAACAGAAAATATATGAAAGCTGTGCAGATAGCTGTATGTATGATAGTTATGCGAAAAATACAGGTAGTTGCCCAGAAAGACCATCGATGCATTCAACATTGCCGCTGACAGCCACATCTTGGCCCTTTCGCGCAACCTGCTGCCGGCCAGAAGAATGACCGATAAAATCAAAGGAACGTACACAGGACTGAGTAAAGCAAGTTGTTTCGCCAGCGACATGCACCTGATAAATTTACTTTCTGCAAATTTATTTATACCATTTGCAAATACCACCTGCAAAAGGTTATTTATTTTGGCGTATCCAATTTATTCTTAAAATTCCCGATTATGCTAAAAAGACTCTCTTCTCTTTTGCTGATAACCCTTTATGCACTGAATCAGCAGGTATCGGCGCAAGAAGTATATTACGTTTCCAAACCATCCGGCGGTTTCTGGGAAGATACTGCTACCTGGCAGGGAGGACGTAAGCCCGTACCCGGTTCGGATGTTCTCCTCACAGGACCAGTTACCGTGCAGGGTAGCATTACCTGCCGCAATCTTTTCCTTTCTCCGCAAGGAAGCCTTTCTAATCTCACAGGCACGTGTGCTTCAGTTATGATAACTGACACGCTTTACAACGAAGGGCTCATTACAAATAATGTTCCTGACTATTGGTGCTATGGCGAACGGCTCACCCTGGTGCTGAAAGGGCACATCCTCCGGCTGGGCCGCTTCAAACCAACCCGATTGTACCTGAATGACTCCATAACCCATCATTTCTATAATCCCGGACATGACACCATATGGTCCTATGTGGAGTTCCTTGATTCCTCTGTTCTTGCCTGTCATGATCCCTTCATTATAGGAAACAGGGTAATTAATGCCATTGTTGATCTGAACAAAAATCCCCTGGTCGCCGTCGCCGGCTCATCCCTCGAATATGATTATTCCAAAAAACCGTATCGTTCCACCATCCTGAATGCCTGGCAAATTTACGCCGAAAAAGGCTCTCTGATAGGGAATAATGAAACCGACAAATTCAACATTTATGGCGATTCACTCTGTATCCATGGATATTTTACATCGGCCGGCATTTCTTTTTACGGCAATGTATTCAACTATGATACAATGGCAAATTATGGCGAGAAATGGAAAGCCATTTACGGTAATCTGACCAATACAGGGGCCATTGTTAACAACACCGGCTGGCATGTATCTCATAGCATCATGGTTTCGGGTAATATTCTCAACACCGGCAGCTGGTTTACCGCATGGCTGATCCTCTCGGGTAAAAATCCCAGAAATGTCCGGTTAAACAGCGGTGTTTCCGACGCAGTTTATTTTCTCGACTCGATGATTCTGACAGGATATAATACATTGCCGGGTCTCCGTCCTTATCCATGGTCTAACCAGGTAATCTGCACCATTGCGCCAGATGCTACCCTTGTTATCTCAAATCCCGAAATTGATCCGGGAATTGTCAGCTACGGACATATCCGGAGTTCCAATTCCAATAGCGATACGTGGTACGATTTGCCTTTGCCTCATGCCTCCATACGGAGAAAAAACGGATCAAATATTGCCAGCATCCAGTGCGATTCATACAGCCGTCAACATCATCCATTTGTAAAGTCAGGCCTCAAACATTGGTGGATTTTTAAAAATACTCCGAAGGATTATAACGACCTGCTTGAATACGCCTCCTTCGGATATACCGATGATGAAGCAGAAGGTCTTGATGAATCGCTTCTGAAAGCATTTTATTCCGTCGATGGAGGACTAACCTGGAAATGGTGCTCATCATACTTTGTAAATCCTTCATCCAACTATATCAGGGTGAACAATATTCCATCAGCCGCTCAGATAGTTTTCTCAACCGACCGGATCGACACCCTTCTTTCGGCAACAGCAGCAGTTTCTTCTGTTTCTCCGAAAAAAATCGCTTCAGCGAACAATAATCCTTCTCTTCTCACCATCACCGGAAAAGGATTTACTTCTTCTACCAGAGTTTTTTTCAGGAATAAGGAAAAAGTGCTCGTTCCAGATACAGTGATGCTTTCCGGACTTCACGGCACCTCTCTTCTGGTGGTTCTGCGCCCGGAACAAATCAGCAAACCCGAATTTTATGATCTGGTTCTTCAAAATCCCGGTCAGCCCGATGTAATTCTTCCGTCTGCAATCGAAGTGAATCCGTTAGCTTTTTCTTTTCCCTGGTTCGTTCTGGGAGGTCGTGACAGAACACTGGCAAACCGCTGGCAGACTTTTGAATTCAGCTACGGAAACGCTGGAACTGCTGACATCTGGGGGGTACCTGTTTTCTTTGCGATTAAGGAACAACCCGGCATGGAGGTAGCATTCCCTGATTTTACACCTAAAATTCCCGCCTACGCGCATGAAATGGAACATGCTTTTCTGGAGGATTCTTCCCTGTTTTTTCTCGTGGATTCATTATTCGAAGAACCCGGCCCCTGGCGTATTTATGGTTTTTATATTCCAAACATCCCTGCTGCAACCTCCGAAGCTTCCCGCATCAAAATTAAAGCCCCGTTTGATATTGACTTACAGGCCTGGATGATACAACCCTATAATCCTGCCATTTCTTTTACGG
>Ga0078972_1016521_pt1 | contig 10897 bp, 5 predicted proteins | sample YelNatPaOPGAMG01_FD_67568 | JGI IMG/M metagenome (GOLD analysis project Ga0078972, IMG submission 67568) | Hot spring thermophilic microbial communities from Obsidian Pool, Yellowstone National Park, USA - OP-RAMG-01 (SPADES assembly) (version 2) | ecosystem: Environmental > Aquatic > Thermal...
CACTCATATACTCTGTCAACCTGACCATCAGAGTTTACATCCTGGTCAATGTAGCATATCCTTGATGTCTCCTTTGGAAGGAGGTCATCCCAGAAGGGTGCAATAACCCATGTATTAGTGAGCCTTCCATCCTCAAAGTTTCCATTCGTTGGGGAAACATTGCTGGAACCGTTTCCAAATATTATAAAGCCATTATCGGAGATGCAAAGTATGTCTGTGCCAGCCCCATAAAAATTGAAACTGAAGGGAAGGTCTATATTGATATAAGAGTCGTCGTTGATTGCGTAGCATGTTCCTGCTCTCGCATCCACCCAATTGAAATCAGGCTTCGGGTCTGTTGTCTTGTTGTCAGTGGCGAGATACCCATACCTGTCCGGTCCCTTTATTCCAGAGAACAAAGAGACAGGAAAAAACATTAGCAAAAACGCGAGCCCCCATACACTTTTCTTCATGGTTTCCTCCTTGTTTTTAATCATATAAGAAATTATTTTACTATGTAAATTTTTAAAAGCAAGCAATTTTGAGATTTTTGAGGGTTATGAAAAAAGGTTATGAAGAAGATGAATCCTTCCCCCGCTCCTCCACCAAGTTTTTGGGAAGATAAACCCCTCCCCTGAGACTGTTCCAGAAAATTGGTTCTCATGATGTAATTGTAGTAAAGGTAAATAAGACTGAAAATTTTAAAAACTGGGGAGAAAATTCTTTAAACAGAAAAATGTCAATGAATCCATCTATAAACAAATTGATAATTTAAATTCACAATTGTTAATGACTATGTTAAAAGGGGATTCATATATTTTGTCTTTGATGTAGTTGAGCTCAAAGAAAAAAAAGATTTATAAATCCCCTTGTGATGAAATTTTAAATCAGATGTGGGTAAGTTTCAGAATAAATTCTGCTTGAAAAATGAAATTATAGTTGGTAAAATGGAAAAAATTGGGGAGTCGTCTAACGGCAGGACGGCGGACTCTGGATCCGTTAGTAGAGGTTCGAATCCTCTCTCCCCAGCCATGTTTAAAAACATAAATTGGAAAAAATAGATTTTATCGTGATAGGGGGAGGACCAGCGGGTTATTCCTGTGCAAAATTCCTTTCCCTTTCAGGGAAAAAAACCCTTCTTATTGAAAAAGAAGAAATCGGAGGAGTTTGTTTAAACAGGGGTTGCATTCCTACTAAAACAATTCTTTCATCCCTCAGGAGGTTCTCCGGGTTTTTAAGAGGAGTAAAGGGCGGGGAATTCATTGCAAAGGGGGATGTCCTTCTTTCAAGGGAAGAAGTCCTCAAAAGGAAGGAAAATGTGGTGAGGATTCTGAAAAACGGAATTCTATCCGAACTTCAAAAAGCACGAGTGAAAATTGTAAAGGGCTTTGCGAGATTTGAAGCTGAAAAGGTCCTCGCTGTTAACGGAGAAAGGCTTTCTGCGGATGGAATAGTTATTGCGGTTGGCTCATCACCCCTTATTCCGCCACCTCTCAAAAAAACCGATAGAATAATTTTTGCAGAAGAATCCTTTGACAGGATGAAAAATCCACCTTCCAGTATATGCATAATAGGAGGTGGAGCAATTGGTTGTGAAATGGCTCAGATATTTTCTGCCCTCGGCTCAAAGGTGACAATTGTTGAGATAATGGAGCACATCCTTCCATTCCTTGACAGGGAGATAGCAGATACATTGAGAAGGGAGATGGAAAAAACCGGAATAAAAATTTTGTCAAACAAAAGGGTTGAATCTTTTGAGGAAAATGGAAACTCTGTAAAGCTTCGTTTGAGCGGAGGTGAGGAAATCACTGCAGAACTGGTTTTAATTGCTGCTGGAAGGAAGGCAAACACAGAAGAGCTAAATCTGTCAGGAATTGAAACGGAAAGGGGATGGATAAGGGTTAACGAAAATTTTGAGACATCAATGAGTGGGATTTATGCAATAGGGGATTGTAACGGTATTTCTTTAACTGCCTACGCAGGATACCTTCAGGCAGTTGTCCTTTCGAACCTTATAAAGGGTGAAAAGAGAACTTACCCCAGAGACTTCATACCCGGTGGGGTATTCACAAATCCTGAGGTAGCATGGGTTGGATTGACATCAAAGGAGGCATTGAAAAGGGGATATGAAATTGGTGAAAGGACATCTCTTGTAAGGGAAATTGGAAGGGGTCATGCTGATGGTGAGATTGGAGGGATTGCGAAAATTACATTTGAGAAGAAGACAAAGAAAGTGCTCGGTCTTCAGATAGTTTCACCTCATGCGACAGAGATTATAAACTATCTCGGGACCCTCCTTTTAAAAGGAATAACAATTGAAGATATTGCATTCACCCATCACCTCCATCCAACCTTTTCAGAGGTTATATGGGAGGCATCGGTAAGGGAGATTTTTTAACAAACAGGCGGGGGCTTGATTTTGGTCGTGTGAGAGAGATAATATAACTGAAATGGCTAAGGGTTATATCTTCGCATGCACCAATGTTTCTGAAAAAGAATGCTTTGATAGACTGCTTTTCGGCACCGGTAAACTCTACGGTGAAAATGTTTTACAAATTAAAAAGGGCGATATTTTATTTTTATACAATTTAGACAAAGATATTCTCTACGGTATATTTTATGCCCAATCAGACGGTTCTAAAAATATTGTGCCCGAAGCATGGAATGGGAAATACCCCTATCAGGTTCTGGTAGAAAAAAATAATGAGGATGTAAAATTCATAAAAAATGCAAAGAAATTTTTAAATAAGTTAGGGGTCAGTAAAAACACTTTACTTTCTGAAGAGATAACCCTTTATATCTGGGAGTACCTGAAAAATCCAGATGGATTTGATTGGGAAAAAATAAAAAAACTGAAGAAAGAAGACCTTTTTGAGAAGCCGCCCCTTGAAACCACAACATTATGGGATTATCCAAAACAAAGTTACGGAAAAACGCCAAAAGGGGATAATAAATACCCTGGAGTTACTCCAGCCTTTATTATTTACAATTTGATCAAAAGATATACGGACCCGGGAGATCTGGTAGTAGACCCGATGGCTGGAAGCGGGACCACCCTTGATGTTTGTAGAGAGGAAGGAAGAAGGTGTATATGCTACGATATAGCTCCAACCAGACCTGATGTAATACAAAATGATGCGAGAAATATCCCGCTTCCTGACAATTCCGTTGACCTTATTTTTGTAGATTCTCCCTACGGAGACAACATAAGGTATAATGACAATCCTAATTGCATAGGAAAGATATCTGCTGAAAAAGAGGAGTTTTATGATGAATTGGAAAAAGTAATTCGTGAATGTCACAGGATTTTGAAACCCGGTAAAGTAATTGGATGGTTAATTGGTGACCAATGGGTGAAAAAAAAGTTTACCCCGGTTGGATTTCTGGTTTATCAAAGAATGACAAAATATTTTGAACCGATGGATATAATATGCGTGGTGAGGAGAAATCAATCGTCAAACACGCTGCTATGGCATAACAGGGCAATAAGATTTAACTTCTTCCTGCGAGGGTTTAAGTATCTTTTTATAATGCGGAAACCCGATGGCAAAAGCGATAAAAATACACCCAGAGAGGTCAAATGGACATTCTATTCCCGAGAGCGTAAAAGAAAATGAGCAAATTGAAAAAAAGGATAGAAGAAATAATAACTCAATTAAAAAACCGTAAAATAGATTTCTTAACTGCCTGGAATGAAATTAAGAAACTGAAAGATGAATATGTGGAACAAAAAGAAGCATTTAAAAGTGCGGAGCAATCGTGGCATTCCTTTATTGGTAAAAAATTTCAGGAGATGGTTCACCTTACAATCAAAAATTTTATTGAAAAGGAGAAAAAATCCTCTCCTTTGCTGAAAGGACTAACTCTTTTAACCGAAAGTGAGGTTAAAAAGGACGAAATTATATCCCGTAAACTTTCCGTTAAATATGGTTCCTTTTTTCTTTTGCCAGATGTGGATTCCGTGCTGGTAAACATAAATGAAGAAAATAGATGGAAATCAGAAATACTTGCTATCATCTCCTGCAAAACAAGTTTGAGAGAGAGGATTGCGCAGGCTTGCTACTGGAAACTAAAGCTTCTTTCTTCAGATGCAACAAAACACATAAAAGTATTTCTGGTCACTGTAGATAATGATAAAGATTTCACAATAGAAAAAGGAAAAAGAGAAAGGTTCAATGGTAAAAGTAGAAACCGTATAATTGCCGAATTTGAACTGGATGGAATATACATTTTGAGATTGGATTTCAAAGAAGAGTGGCAAAGCGAAAATGTGAAACTCTATGATAAAATTTTTGAGGATTTATTAAGTCTTTTTAAACAGGCATTATAATAAATGGGCGGGGCAGAGGTGAAGGCATTTTCCACAAAAATCGCCTGTAATAATTCCCGCTGAATTTTCAAACATCAGTTTTTCAAATGGCGATTGGCTCTCTCTTGCCTGAAGGAGGTCAAGAATGGTGACCTGCCTTTTAGGAACCTCAACATCGGTTCTTGCTCCAGAACCCCTTACAAGCCCGAATATTCCGTAACAGCACCTCAGTTTTTCTATTTTTGCGTATGTGAATTCCCTTTCTCCTATCTTACAATGGAAATTTTCGGTTTCCGAAAACGCACCTACGGGGCAGGTCTTTATGCATTTGTAATTGCATTTCTTTCCGCAGGGAATTTCCATTTCACACATTGGGTCAGGGACAAGCGGAGCATCCGTGATAATGGAATTCAGCCTCTGCCTTGCTCCGTTTTCTTTTGTAAGGAGAAGCCCGTTTACTCCGAAAACTCCAAGCCCAGCTGCAACCGCAGCATGCCTGTGGGAAAACTCTGCCATGGTTTCTCCGCTTTCTATTATCCTCTCAAAAAACCTGTATTGACTTATTATCCATGTGGGAGGAAAAATCCTCGTTTTGTATCCCATCTTCTCAAGTTTAACCGATATGCTTCTCACAATCCTTGATGTTTCAAGGTTTATCAGTCCATAGCCGTAAAAAAGGTATGGAGAAATGGTTTTCCCTTCTTCTGTATAGTCTCCCCATACATCGCATACTCCGTGAGGAATTTTTATCCCGATAGAGATTACTGCACGGGCAGAGGGAAGGTATAAGCACGGATGGGTTTCAGGAGGAGCGTGTTCAAACCTATCTATTGATGCCACCCCTACCATATCAGCTCCCATGGACAAAATTGCTTCTTTAATTTCCTGTGTGAGTCTTTTGTCTCCTTTCTTCATACTTTCATTTTAAACCCAGCGGTTTTGAAATTTCAAGCCAATGTATAAGCCCTTAACTTAAAACCCTCCTTCATATAAAAGATGAACATTAACCCAAAAATTGGAATAAAAGGGAAACCAATAATCAAAAATCCATTCCTTCCCGCAAAAACACATCCACTTGATTGCGGTGTAGGAACTGCTGGATTAAACCTTATCATTCCAACTGGCTTTGAATTGAGATATATGTAATCCCTTAAAAGATTCCCGGTATTTCCATCAAATTCTGAAATCAAATTCCCGAATATGTCATATATGTAGATTGTCTCAATCCCAAATGCTTTCTTCTTTATCCTCAAATTCCTGTAATCATAGGAATACTCGGAAATAGTTGCACCACCATCAAATCCAATTGAATAGCGGATAAGCCTGTTCAATGGGTCGTGTTCAAATGATTCATCACCTATCCTTATAACATTCCCATTCTCATCATAATAAACATCCGTCCCCTTGTTTATGAGATTAAATAGATTGGCTGACTGCGCGGACTTTATGAAATCCTTAAAAATAGAACAGAAGTTATCATCTATCTTCTCACCTGATTTTTTCTCAAATACATCAAGAAGGGCTATCAGTTTTTCCCTTATTTCCTCATCCTTCATTAAAAGTTTGAATAACTTGCTCCTCGTTATTCCCTTTTCCTTTAGACCAGATGAGTTAAAGATGGAATTGGTTGAAATCATAACATCAAGGGCATACAAATCCTTTATATCTTTGTTTTTACCGAATCCAGAGCCACATATATCAAAGGAAAATTCCTTCAGATTGTTTATAAATCTCTCATACAGAGCCTGAATAGAACCGCCAGCATTCGGTGCCCAGAACCATGCCCTCAATGGGTCTTCGTAGGAGATGAGCCTGTTTGATGTGTTTTCATAGGTATATGTTGTTTCCTTCTCAGTTCCATTTTTGTAGAGGTATAGATATACCCTGTTTGATGAATCATCATAGGCATAATAATACTCTAACTCTCCAAGTGATTGGAGGGATGGGGTATAGTAATCGTATATTCTCATTATAGGGTCGTAGGAAAAGAAATATTCCTTTATCTCGCTGGAATTGGATATATAGGTTATATTTCCCGCATAATTATAAAGATAATTCAAATCATCAATATCTGTCTTTATTCTCTTAACATTTCCTGAATAGTTGTAATCAATTGTGAATGTTATTCCATTTCCAAACCTTCCATAATTTGCCTCTCCGAATGGCTCGTATTTAATGTCTGAAAGAACAAGATGGGATACCCCATTCAGGGTTGTTATTACCTTTTCGGGCTTCAGGGCAGGTGAAAGTTCGTATTGGACTACCCTTCCTGATGGGTATCTTATTGATTTTATACTTCCATCGGGATGGTATTCATAGGATGTTACATAGTTCCTTCCCCCAATCACATTCACCTCTCTTATTATGTTCCCGAATCCGTCATAACCAAATGATTTTTGAGACCCTGAAAGGTAATCCATAACCCCTGTAAGCCTTCCCATTCCATAGGATGGATATTCGCCATTAACAGGGGTTGCTCCATCGTAAAAATACTCAAAGGCGATGTTTCCATTTATATAGACCCCCTTCAATCTGTTCATATTATCATAGGTATAATGGAAGATGTTTCCATTCGCATCAATTTTGAATATGAGATTTCCCCCTTCATCGTAGACAAATCTCGTCTCTCCTGAATCTGGCGAATTCATTTTTATAAGCCTTCCCATATCATCGTAGATATAGGTTGTGGTATTACCCCTTCCATCGGTTACCCCTGTTAAATTGTCATTATGGTCATATGTATAGGATGTCTGAATGGAAATCTCCCACGCCCACCATACCCCCTTCTCCTTAACCATAAGGAGCCTTGAAAGTGCATCGTATGTGTAATCCATATAATATCTGCCATATTCGTCAACTGGAATTACTTTTGAAATCATATTTCCTTCCTCATCATAGTTATATTGTGTGTATACAGGATTTGTTGGGTTGTAATAATCGGGGGTAGGATTTGTATCAGGGTTATATTCCTTTATCAACCTCCCTCTTGAATCATATTCATAATCTTTAAACCTCTTTACCGCTCCATACCTTCCCTCCCTTGTCTCTTCTCTTATGAGGTTTCCCGCTTCATCGTAATAATAAATTTTCGTCTCTATCCCTATTTCATTGACTAAATGAACTATTGATTTTATCCTCTCACCATCATATTCATACGCAAACCTTTCGTCCCCTCGGGAAACAGAAATCAATCTTCCTTTTCTATCATAGGAAAAATCACTTCTTTCCGAAACGGAACCAAATTTTCTGACCTGATAAAGCGTTCTACCAAGCGGGTCGGTTTCTGTCTGGATATTGAGGTTTGGTGTGTTGATTTCTGAGGAATATCTGAAAAGATTATAGCCTGAATATTCAATATAATCTCCGTTCGGATAGACTACCTTCTGAAGTAGCCCCTTATATGGGTGGGCTGTATAGTAATAAAAGAGTATTTCATCATCAGGGAGTGGACCATCTATCTTTGTAATCTGCCCGAATTCGTTGTATTCATAACGAATAATGGATTTATATGGAACTATATCTCCGTTTTCATCCATCGTCCATCCCTCCTCTATTATTCTGTAAAGCCTGTTTGTTGGAGATTCATTTGGAATATCAGAATTGTCCTGTGGGTTTGATGGGTCATCATAATCATATATTGTCTTCTTCCAGCCATCTGATTTCAGAAGGGATTTCCTTTTTATCTCAATGGGAACACCAGCGAGATATGGATGGTATTTGTAGTATGTGGTTCTTGACTCTGAAAGTGAGCAATCTATTGAAACCCCTTCATATCCATTTGGAGATAGGGAAGCCTGAGGTTTCAATCTTGAATCAGGTGGAGAAACAGGAGGGGATATCTGAGTAGCCTTACACCCCTCAGTAATAACCTCTGGATAGCCTTTCTCATCGTGCATTGAATATACAGTTGCATATCCGTTTTTGTTTATAGATAGTGCCCTTGCGAGTCTTCCATTATCTGTAATCCATGATGAATACATACTCCCGCCACAGTAGCATTCACCATATATTGATGTTGTTACATTATAGGTTGGGTCGTAATAAATGGTTGCTCCCTCATTGGTTTGAAGATTTGTGATGGAAGTATAAATAGTGCCATATCTGTATTCAAAACATATCCCATCCCTGCAATGGGTATTTACCCTTCCATCCCAGCTGTAATATGAAAAATTCATAATCTCTTTTCCGTCTTCATCAAGAACGGATGTGAGATTGTGCCCGTAAAATGGGTCATGATATAGATAATAGCCGTGATAGAAAATGCGAGAAAATTCAGAATTCCCAGTTCCAACCTTGAATTCTATAAGATTATTTTCTGAGGAATAGGAGTATTCTGCAACAATGTAGCAATCATATACAAAACTTCCGCTTTGAGAACATCCTCCCCCACCTCCTGGAGGCACTTCTCTGTAAACGCAGTAATAAATCCTTGAAAGGAGATGGGGTTCTTCCTCTGTGTATTGAAAAGAGAGCTTTGCAAGTGATAACGAATTCTTCACTTCCTTTAAAAGACCACCTTCATATATAAATTGAAGAGAAACATTTGCATCGTCCTTTATCTCAATGAGTTTGCCAGTTTCATCAAATTCATAACTTAATCCCCCATCTATAAGGGTATAGCCTGAAGGTGAGGGAATGAGCTTATATGATGAACCCCTCTGCGGAATGTAGCCACCATTTCCGTCCGGTGTGAAATAAATGAGTCTTCCATCCTTCCAGAAAACCGCTTTTCTTCCATCTTCAAGGTCTTTGAGGAAGATATTATAATTGTGTGTCCACCCAAATCCCATTGGACCTGAATAAACCATCCTGCTTCTGTATGTCCTTTCAAACATGAAATCAAACTTCGGACCCTTTATTTCAAAATCAAGGTCTGAATAAATTGCCTCGCCTGTGGTTATGTCAACAGGGTCTCCTGAACCCTTTGTCCCGCATTCATCCTTTTCAGGACCCTCTGCCCTATCCTCACACCCCTCATCAACTGAGCCATCACAGTTATTATCAACGCCATCACATATCTCATCAGAGGGAATATAGCGGTTTGAATCATCACAATCACCATAACATGTTGATATGCCATCTCCATCGTTATCAAATCCCTCGTCTATAAGACCATTACAATTATTGTCATATCCATCACAAATCTCAGGGGCACCTGGATACACATTGGGATTTTTGTCGTTACAATCCTGCATGCATCTGCTGTATCCATCATTGTCATCATCCCATCCCTCATCCACCAATCCATCACAGTCGTCATCCATCCCATTACACACCTCCTCATAACATCCAGGGGGATAAGCAAACATTACTGTAATTTTGGGAACTTTTCCACCAAAAGAGATTAGGTGTTCCGTTTCCGAATGTGAGCTACTATGACCCCCTGTTGGCTCTCCGTTCCTCTCACATGTCTCTGAATATGAAGTCATGACCTTCCTTTTCAAAAGGGGTAATTCGCCTTCTATGGTAACCGTTATTTCTCCTGCCCCCAATGAAGAAATGTCATAATAAAGCGCATTTCGGCACTGGGGTAAAAAATTGAGCACTTCCGTGACATTTACGGAGCTGCCGATGCCCCAGCAAAAAGTTGATAATCCAGTGCCACTCAGTACTTCTTTCGCATTGGGTGGTGTGTAACAGGATGGGGCGTTACCGATCAGGGTAGGCGAAATTCCATTTATTTGATATAAAGATGGGTCTTCTCCGTAAAAATCAACTGCGCTATCAAATCCAAGAATAGATATTGCTTGTCTATCTGGAGGAGGAGATGGTATATTAAATTTTAGATAGGATGATCCAAACTCGGTTGTGAATGAATAGCTGTTGCCGAACTCTGAATAGTGCAATTTAGCACTTGCCCCACCCCCGCATGGAATTTCCACAGAATTTTCTCCAGACCATGAGGAGACCCATTCGTGTGTGGAATGAATATACGATAGAGAGTACATTTCTAATAACCCGGAACCCTCGCTGCAATAATCATTTTCCGTTGTAGAACATACTCCTGATGTGCATCTTTCTATAATAGATGCCCAGCAGGTAGTTATATATCCATCCTTCCAATGATAGGAATATTCTCTATGTTCTCTATTAGTTGAAGAATATGAGTAGGAATAAGGCTCACAACATAGTATTCCGCACTCTCCCCATTCGCATTCACAGTCTCCCGCTTCTACATTCAAGTAGTGGCTTTCACTCTCATACATTGATGTATATTTATATTCCTTCGGCGTAACTATAATTACTTCCTGAGCCAATGAAAAACTGGGTTTAAAAATAAGAAACGAGAGAGAGAGAAATCTCAGAAATTTAACCCCTTTCCTTTTCATAATAAAATTCTACAGCGCAAAAAATAAAAAGTCAAGTCGCATTACCTGATTGCCACGCAAAAACTTTTGGGTTTTTTTCATCATTGCTTTTTGATTTTTGTTGTATTTTTTCTTTTTAGGAGTTATAAATATAAAGATGAAGAGGAAGGCAGAAATTTTTGGTTTGGTTCTTATCTTTTTAACCGGATGCGGGGAGGAAGGAATGGAAAGGGGTATAAGGGCTTTAACAGATGTGGAGAAAAGGTCGCCCGTGAAGATAAGGTGGGAGCCATCTCTTAAA
>Ga0078972_1016522_pt1 | contig 10897 bp, 10 predicted proteins | sample YelNatPaOPGAMG01_FD_67568 | JGI IMG/M metagenome (GOLD analysis project Ga0078972, IMG submission 67568) | Hot spring thermophilic microbial communities from Obsidian Pool, Yellowstone National Park, USA - OP-RAMG-01 (SPADES assembly) (version 2) | ecosystem: Environmental > Aquatic > Thermal...
TTCTTTGTCCTTATCCCTATCGGATAAATCTTTCTCTCCTCGTAGCTGACAAATTCAGTTGTTACTTTAGAATCTGAAGCGACAACTACTGCTTCTTTTATTCTTCCTTCGTCTTCTAGCATCCATTTTAAGGCAAGGAGTAACGTCATAATCGCTACCCGCCCCTTTTTATAATCTCTGACTTTCATATAAAATCTTTATCCTCAATAATCTGCAGATATCCTCCAAGTTTAAAAAGTAAATAAGAGCTGAGGAGAGACTCGCAGGTTTTGTCTAAGATAATCATGAAAGAGTTTCGTACATAAAAGATCTCCTTGAACAAGCTAGTTAAGTTAGGGAAATAAGAGACTGTTTCTAATAGTTTTTCTGCGGTGATAGGCCAAAATCTAGTTCATATTAGGCGAAAATCTTATAAATTAAGCCCTCGGTATTCTTAATGGTAATAATGGAAGTAGCAAAGATTCTCCTTAAATGCGAGGCCATAAAAGAATGCCTAGAACTGTTCCTTAAGCAACGTAGAGAAAGCCAGTACGATGCAGACAGTTTTGTAAACAAAGATCCTTTGGCGCCTATCATTGGAACAATATGCGATGAAAAAATTAAAGCAGAAGTAGCTTGGAATATCCCGCGTTTTCTTAATGAATTTTTAAAGCAAAAAGGTTTAGAGTTTAAGGCTAGTACAATTTGTAAGTTAGGAAAAGAGGAGTTAAGAAAGTGGCTCATCTCATATATGCATGATAAATGGCCCAAGAAACTGAGCGAAGAGGAACGTGAGAAGTGGTTAAATAAAATTTCAGAGTCAGTTATCGGCACTTGCGAGAAAATTTGGAAGGAATACGATGATGACCCAGATAACATATTTGTGGTAAACGGCGGAATTTTATCAATACCCATCGTTTACTTTGCATTAAGGCAGTTTCCCGGCATAGGACCTAAAAAAGCCTCCATGGTCGCAAGAGATTTTGGGAGAAATTGTGATTGGTTTAAGAGCGTTAAAGCTCGACTTCAAAAGAGAGGGATTGACCTCACGGTCACTAATATTCACTTCACAGAGATGCCTATTGATGTGCATGTAAGAAGGGTTTTTAAGAGATTAGGATTTTATAGATATGATCAACCGCAGGACTTTCAAAACCTGGCCAGAATAATATACCCAGAAAATCCAGGACTTGTCGACGACTTCATCTGGGAGCTTGGTAGAGAAATATGCAAAAATCATCCCATCTGTGTAAAATGTCTACTTTCTGGTATATGTGAATATTATAAGGTTAGAGGAAACGAAAATTCTGTGCGTGCAACTAAAAGCTGAAAAATTATTCCCTAATAGCTTTTGAAGGGCAAAGTTAGACTTCATACTTTTTCATCTCTTTGACCAATGCTTTGAGAGCTGCGCACATGCATTCTTAGGAAAAAGTTTCAAATGGAAAATCATATTCTCCTTCTCATTATCAGCAGATGTTCTGTTGGTGTTCTCTCATCCTCCAATCCTGTTGCCGGATTTCTATCAGATTTAAATAGCCTTCTGGCAATTATCCTATCTATCATCGTTATCTCGTGTTTCCATCCAAGATATTCTAAGTGTTCCATTAATATAATATCTATTGGTATTCTTATATTTCTAATTTTAACAGGACCTACGAAAAACGCTATAGTATCCCTGATTTTATCGTGATTATTGTTCAGAAATGTTGCCAAAGAGTTGAAGTATGTTATATATATATCTATAAGATTCTTATGCCTCAATGCTACTATTTCCTTCTTTAACTTTTCATATGTCACACTAGATATAGAACCGTCTCCAATGTTATTGTATGGAATTTCATGATTTGTTAAAAGCTTTATGAACCATCTCGAAAAGCCCAACCATGCTAACTCTAACTTAAAGCTTCTTATATATTCCTGTGCTTGCAGATACGGAGGGGATGTTATCATGACATTGACTTCTCTATCAAGCTTCCTCTTAATCGAGTCAACAATTATTTGTTCTCCAGTAAATAACCCCTCATCGCTTGCTTTAATCTCACAAGTTATAGCATACGGCTTGAGGCTCTGATATTCAGTAAGTTTATTAACAACTTCTTCTGCATATTTCCAGTACATTTCCTGCATTTTTGTTTTCCAGTCATCTGCAAGGAGCTTCCTGACTTTTTCCTCTGCATATTTAGACTTATATAACTTTGCTATTTTTTCATCAGAATAACTATAGTATCTCGTTATCTTGAGGAGGGGTATTGCAATTAATGGTTTAATCTTTTTATCTACAACTTTATGCCAGTATCCCCACGCTCTTGAAAGCACCTCATAAAATTCAGGCGGGTGCCAATAGCTTATCTTATTCCATCTAGGATTAAATGGCTCATCATACCCAAAATCCACGTAAAAATCTTTAAGAGATACTTTGTCCGTGTAAAGAGAAGCCTTAACAAATAAGTGCAAGATTGGATTTAAATCCCAAAGAACACAATTTCTGTTCGTTAGAGATGCCTCTATAGCAACAGTTCCATAACCAGCAAAGGGATCAAAAAGCCATTCACCTTCACGGGTATAATTATTAATAACATATCTAATAACGTGAGGAATAAATTTAGCTGGATACATGTATAAGCCATGCGTAGCATAGGTAGTTGATGGAATTTCATTAACAATATCTCTAAACAAAACATATTGCTCTCGCATATCCATTTTTCATCCCTCTACTGCTTTTAAATGTTAATGTTGCGATGACATAAGTTGCTGGAAGTGCCATTGAATAACATGCAACAGGCTAAATGTTCCGAAAAGTTTTTACTCCCATATGCACGTCGAAAATGTATTATCTCCCTTTATGTCAATTGTTAAGTATACTGATAAAATAGCAAGACAGAGCTGCTTCAAATACTCGTACATAGATATAATATCATTTGTTTCTAATAATCTCAGCTCAATTCCCTTCTTTTCATAAAAACCTAAAATTTCTTTAGCATACGAATCTATAATTCTATTTAATTCACTAATATATTTATTGATATCTATATTTCTGTTCCTTAAATCCATAAACTCCTTAAATATCTCCTCTTTCTCTCTTTTAAGATCCTCGTATAATCTCCTCACGTTTGTCTTTCCAGTCTCCTTAGCCACTTTCATTTCATTTATTGCCATAGAATAGAATAACCATATATCATCAGCCGTTACATAAGCGACCTCTTCTATTATTGTGTTTAGATCTTTGCCTGCATATTCCCTGAAAAACTCATCTCCGAGTAGTATCCTGAATCGCACTCTAAACTCATTTTTTCTGATACATACATCCCTCTTCCTCTTTAATTGTTCTTCGAATATGTTTTTGTCTTCCCCACCCTCCTCATTTTCCTCGATTCGATAACCTTGACCCAGAAGCCTCCTGACTTGACCCCATATATTCCTCTCCTCCATTATATAATTAACTAAAGAATTAAATCTTCCGACATCCATATTTTGATTATTTATTATCTCGTGTCTTTTATTAAATAATATTGCAATAACTAATTCTACTTCTCTTATATTATTATCTAACAATCTCTCCCTCAAGCCTTCTTCAAGTAATGGTAATATTACCACAAATTTATCTAGGAGAGACTCTTGAGCTGTTTTCCCTCCTGTATGTTCACTCATTCTGAGCTCTATAAACGAGATTTTTCCGCCTTTTACTCTATCTAGTACTAAATCGACTCTTTGCTTTCGATCACATTGAAAATCATAATGTTTTAGAATCTCTTTAAGAGTTCCATTCCTTTTTATTACCCTGAAGAGACCACTATTATCAATTACATGGCATATTAGCTCTTCAGCAAAGTTCCCGACTCTCGGACCAAAGGACTGATGAAATATCCTCGTGAAATAATACCAAAGAGAAGCCACTTTGCCCAAAATATTAACATTACTGGTGTTGTATATATTGCGTAATCCGGTTAAAATTCTGTCAAACTCATGAAGTCTTACATCGAGAGATCCCTCGTAAAGGCTCTTTAAAAGGCATGGAACTAGCGTTTTTATATTCTCCCACTGAAGTTCTAAAAATTTATTTTCATTTATCAAGTTATCCGGAAGAAGATATAGCACAAAATAGCGATTATCCATATTTATCCCTCTCAGCTTATTCCCAGCCTGCTTTCCACAGCCTTGTACTCCCTCTTCCTATTGTACAGCTCTTTAATATCCTCAACTGTGACTATCTTGAGCTCATCGAGGATCTCATGGAAGGCTCCCGATGCCACGCTATAGGCCCTTTCCACCATATCCCCTGTGGTAACTAACACAGGCTTTGAGTTCCATATATCCCTTGCGTGCTTCAACTTTGTCAGTGCTTCTTCCATATTTCCGTGCAGATGCACCTCAAAGACTATGTATGGATTTGCCCTCTGAAGCCTTCTCCACGCTACATCAAGCCTGTAGTTATCCAGCTCTACCTCCATTTCGCTTATCTTCCCCTGAAGGATCCCTATATTGTGGATCATCCTCTTCACACCCTCATGGTCCATTGGCATCTCCACTATATTTCTAGCATCAAATGCATCAAGTATCGCCCTGAATGTGCTGTACGGGTAGGTTCCACCCTCTCCAAACACAATGAGGGACCATCTGTCTGCCTTTGCACCTAAAATTCTCACTCCCAATCCCCTTAGCTCCTCCCTCAGCACCGGATTTGCCTTCTCCAAGGAGCCCTCAATATTCATCCTTATCTGAAGGGGATATCCAGTTGGCTCCCTCCAGTACCTAACTGGATTTCTGTTTACAAACTTCTCCGTAAGAACTCCCTTTAAATATACCCCTTTGTTTCCCTTGTGTTTACCATAGAGAAGCAGAATGCACCCTCTTTCTAAAAGCTCCCACCTTCTCTTGTTTACATTGTTCTCAGGAAAACCCCAGAGCCCTTCCTCAAATATCGATGCAACATGAGGATGGGAGAAATCCAGGACATTGATTATGGCCCCACAGAAACTTCTGCTCATCAAAGTTTCGTGAAAGTTTTCTTAATAAATTTTTGAGCGTGCATATGCAGAGGATATTTATAGGCAAAGATGTGACATTTCTGGTTTTGGAACTTAAGAACATAAGTATGAAAAGGCAGTGAAGCCAAAGAGGTTCATAACAATGGGAGGGAAATACCTAACAAAGCAGGAGTATGAGAGCATAATAAGGCCTCAGTAATTTATCGAAAAGTTTTTCTAAGTTCTGCCCTGCTTATTATAATGTCCGATGTATTTCAAGAGCTTCCAAAGGTTTCATTTAAATTCTCCCTTGATGTGGCCACTGTTTATGCCATAGAGATGGCTTTGCATGCCCATGAAATAAAAATGAGAACAGAAAAACAGTACTTTAGCGAAGAACTTCTTGAAGAATGGCGGGAGGCATTATCTTTACCAAATCTATTCTGGCATCTGAGGGCATTCATGTGCGGAAGGGGGAATTTCAACGTCAAAGTTAAGAGACTGGGAGAACATATTATCCTCCCGCTCCTGCAGAAGAGCATGAAAATCTATGAGGATCACTGGAAGGCCATCCTACCTTCCCTGAAAAATAACGTCTCCCCGCTCATAAAAGCATGGAAAATTCATGGAAGGGAGATTCTCAAGGGGATATGCTCGGCAAGCAGGCTTGAATGGAACATAAAGGAGATAAAGGTCTTCTTTTTGGAGCCTATTGCTGGCAGGAATGGCTCAGCGGTGGGTGATGCCTTCCCCGAGGAGGGATCAATCACCTTCGAGGCTGCTAAAGTCCCACTGCCAGTGTTTCTGCACGGCCTCACGCATGAGATAGCCCATCTGAACACCGCAGACATAATATATCAGGAGGATATACGCAGAAAGGTCTTGGCTGAATGTGCAAATGATTTAGTGGCTCAACAAGCCCTAATTGAAGCCAAAATACTGAACAAACTCGATTTTGACGATCCCATCAGGGATATAGAGAAGTGGAAGACGGAATCGAGGCAGGAGTTCCTATACGATCCGGAGGAGCTCAAGCAGATCATGAAAAACTGGTGGTCCAATCATCTCGAATCTAAGAAGAATCTACGTGAATCCATCAAGGATCTTTTCGAGGAGGCTTTACCCAAAATGCCACTAAAACAGTGAGTTAAAGCTGAGTTATTGTCAGTATCAGAGATCGGAAAAACTCTCGACAGCCTCAGTGAAAATTCTACATTATTTTTCTGCTACTATCAATATGTAACATTTCGGATTTTCAAAATTTACTTCAAAGATCGATGTCTTCTCCCTCCAAACATCTTTCTCAAAACCATATTTCCTCACATGAACAATGTTGAACCCTGAATTCTTCAAAATCCGTCTGAAATCCTCCTCTGTGTAGAAAAAGTGCGTTTCTCTCATCTCCTCCTGCCACCTTGATCCCTTATACTTGGTCAGGAATTCAAGGCAATCCGATATATCCATTATTATCCACTCACCCTTCATCTCATACCTCACTTTTCTCGGGGCGAATTCCTCCACAAATCTCTCAAATTTCATCCTGTAAACATCTTGCTTTATCCTGAACTCAACTTTTCGGGGATTGGGTTTGAGGTGATCATAGACTATTAGAACTCCATCGTCCTCAATTCTCCTCCTAAGAACATCATCCATCTTCACCTCTATACCTGCAAACACTCTGTCCAATCTCCCCTTGGTTTTCGCCTTGATCCTCCCCTTGACATAATTCCTGTACGGAAAATATATGTTCACAAATCCCACATAACCCTCCGCATCACTATATCCATCAGTGATCTGGCCACCTGTTAAGGAGCAGTTCTTGCACATAAATGATGAGGAAATCCATAGATTTCCCAGCAGAAGAGATGCAAGAAAACCCCTTTTCTCAAATTCAACCTTGATGCCCATCTTAGATAAAGCCTCCACTATAAGGACATTCGGAAGCCTTCGGAGGATTTTCTCCGGGATTTTCAGGCTTTTTATATAATCCGTTCTTTTAACAGCCAACCTCAGTGGAAAGTAATCTGAGTAGGAGATGCACTTTACTATTGAGCCGTATATAAAATATCTCTCAGGCTGCTCTATTACCTCATTCAATTCGGTAAGGGACATTCATGCCCCCTTCAGCCCGGAATCCAAAGCTTTTAAATTTTCTGCCTTTTCCCCTGCTTTCCTAGGTTTATCCAAAGAGTTAAATTGCAGCACAAAAACTGAGCAAAGTCGAACAATCCAAATCTTTAAATAAAACTAGGTTCCTCTTGATGTATGACCTACTGGCTCTGCATAACGACGGAGGAGAACTGGAAGGTTATAAAGGAGAAGAACATATGGGGAGTTCCTGAGAGGCATAAGAACACGATATCTAGGGTTAAGCCGGGCGATCTTCTCCTTATCTACGTGAAGCAGAGAAGTGTGGGAAAGGAGGTCGAGGGGCCTAAGATAGTAGCGCTATATGAGGCAGCTTCGGAGGTTTTCAGGGATTCCTCGAGGATATTCAGGCCTCCTCCAAAAATGGGAAGCGAGACATTCCCTCTGAGGATAAAGCTGAAGCCTGTCAAGATATTTGAGAAGCCTGTTGAATTCAAGAAGCTGATACCGAAATTGAAATTTATAGAGAACAAGAAAAAGTGGACTGGCCATCTGATGGGAAAGGCAATGAGGGAAATTCCGGAGGAGGACTTTAAGCTGATAACTGGTTAAGAAAAACAGGATGAAGTAAAATGGATACAACACTGTCCTATGCCAGTTATGTCCTAGATGAAGCTTATGACCGCTTGAGAGATGTCTGTCTGAATACCTCTGTTCTTGGCCCTGTCAGGTTGTATTCCGCCAGAGATACTGCTGACAGAGAGTTTTGGGCTCTATTTTCCGCTTTAATTGATTTTCAAATGTCCGTCATTGATATTCTGAATCCAATGCTCACTGGCCTGGCTAAGCACATCGAGAAGGACAATATAAAATTCCTTGACCTGATTTACGATGTAAATCTTGCGGATAGAGTTCTCAGGGAGTTTGAGTGGCTTTCCCCAAAGGGCCCCAGAAGAGGATTCACCCACAGGTTTGTCAAGGTTCATGATGTAATCAACCTGTTAACCATCTTCAGGAGGATCTGTGATACCCATGGATCCCTTGGAAACCTAGTTAAAGAATCATATGCCCAGCACAAGCATGATCCTGAACCCATGGAGGGAGTTCTCAGGGATTTTCTGAAAGTCTTGCTGGAATACGGTGGAGGGCCTCCTATAATACCCAAAAACATGAGCTCCTGTTTAAAGAGGTTTAACCTCTTCTTCAGATGGCTTGTCAGGCCATATCCAGACATGGGCTTGTGGAATTTCATTGATAAGAAATATCTGTTTGTCTCGCTTGACCAAAGCATGCAAAGAGTTATTTCAAGAGCCTTTCAGCTGGATGTAAACCTGAATTGGCATGGGGTTCTGAAAACAACTAGATTTCTGAGGAAGTTAAACCCGGAGGATCCGACAAAATACGACTATGTGCTGTCCAGAATCTCAATAATGGGTTATTGTACGAAGGATCCAGCCAGATCTTTATGCTGCTTTTGCCCGATAGCAAACCTATGCAAATCATCAAAGTTGCCAAAAACGGTGAAAGCAAAACCATTGACAAAAAGAGAGATGGAAATACTGGAGGAATACATTAAGATCCACGAAGAAGAGCTTGATAAAATCATAACTGAGTATCCTCTGGAAAAATACTCCGCAGATGCCGTGATACACATGAGAAAATGCGATGAATACGTGGTGGAGGTGGAGGAGGAGCTTAACTACAATGCCATAGGGCAGGTGATAACGTACAGATATCTTTATCACAGGATTCATGGGAAAGTTGTAAAGCCGATGATAATATGCAAAAGAGCTCCTCCAGCACTGAAGGAGGCAGCTCAGCTAGAGCAGGGAATAGAAGTTGTGGAAATACCAAATATATTATAAGGTGGCGATGCGATCACGGCATGAATTATAACAGGACAAAAACACTCAGGATGAGGAGGTGATTTGAAGACATTGCTGGATCTGGGGAAGCTTATAGATTCCTTGGAGAGGAGATGCGGAATAAAGTTGCCAAGGGAGGTCACAGAGGTCTACCTTGATAGGGATCATGGCCTTCTGTTTATAAGGTTCAGCAAGCCAGATGAGCAGGAGGTTGGAGAGCCCCTCTGCACAAGAACTTTGGTAACCCTTTTCACGGAGGAGAAGACCGGAAAAGTAACACCTCTTGAAATAATAGGGATAAGCGACCTTCTTGAAGAGTTAAGCGAGGAAAGTTCTGGATGACCAAGAAAAAAAGCTATGAGATCGCTCTTTTTATTGTAAGTATCCGGAGGAATACATTGGGATAAGAGCTCAATGAATCTTCTGATGATGTATTCCTTAAAGCCCTGCTCTCAGCTTCTCCAGCTCTGACTGAAGGTGAAGGGTGATCCACCTGACCTTCTTTGACTCCACCAGATCCCTTATCCTCCTCTCCCTTGGGGTCAGCTCGGTGCTCTTGCCGCTTTTCACCTCAACAAACCATATCTCCTCCGGATTCTCATTTGAGAGCCCTTTAAACACAATGTAATCAACAGGAGTCCCAAGAAACCTCATATCCTTGGGATTGACACCGTACTCCTGCCATATTAGCAGAGGGGCAAGGCTTTCCCCGACCTTACCGAGAATTGTAGATATCGACCTGCTTATAGCATCCCTCCTTATGTTCTCCTCCTCTATTTCTTTCCACTTCTCAAGCTCCGGCTTAAGCCTCATCTCCACCTGTTTCTCAAGCTCCCTTTCTCTCCACTCATTGAAGAGCTCTGTTGCCCTCCTCATCGCAATTTCAGAAATCCTCCCCCGGTAGTATGCCCATACAAGGAAGATAAGAAAGAGCAGAAATACTACAACCCACTCTAACATGAGGGCACCTCTAAAGACAGCTTGGGAGATATAAAAATTAAACATTTTAGGAGAGAAAAAGCTTATTTCTCATAAGCTACTTTTTGGCTTCTTGAAGGAGCCACTTCCATAGGGGTACCAAAAATATCCTGCAGTTCCCTATTCTCTCCTCTCCCTCTGCATCCCATGTCACTATAGTTGCCTCATCAACCCCCAGTTCCCTCGCTGCCTCAGCCACCTTTCCTGTATGTTTCTCCCAGTCCTCAAGGGCTACCTCAACCACAATTCTCTCCCTCATTGTGACGAAATCCACCTCCTTGCCAGCTTTAGTTACATAATAGCACGGCTCATATCCCCTCCTGACCAACTCCAAAAAAACTAAATTCTCAGCCCTTCTCCCTCTGTCCATCGGCTTCTCCAGAAGTGTGGCTATCCCCGGATCCACCAGATATATCTTCTTAGGCGATGCCATAGCCTCTCTCTCAGAAAAAGTGAACCTTTTAACAGGAAATAGCAGGTTTGCCTGCCTCATGTATTCCACATAGCTCATCACTGTCTTCACATCAACATTGACGCCTGTAGCTCTCATGGCCTTGCGAAGCGAGTGCCATGTGACAGGACATGCATAGCTTGATATCGCCAGACGGGCAAGTTCCAAGAAAACAGCGGTCTCCCTTATCCTGTGCCTCTCCATCACATCCCTGTAGAACATTGTCTCAAGAAGGGAAACTAATTTCTCCCTGCTTCTGTAAATCCACACCTCAGGAAATCCTCCCCATGTCATATAATCGTTGAGCAATGCCTTGATAGCACCTCTCTCCCTGAAGGTTGCTATGTCAATTTTCTCCTTAGAAGAAACCTCACGGAAAGAGAATGGCAAAAGGAGAACTGATGTATAGCGCCCTCTCAGCCTGCTTGGTATTTCAGAGGACTGAAGGGCGGAGGAGGATCCTGTCACATACAAAAAGAAGTCCTTCACATCGTGGAGCCAGCGAAGCTTGCTGTCCCAGTTATCCCATTCCTGAACTTCATCCAGAAACAGATGGATCTCACCTCTCG
>Ga0078972_1016524_pt1 | contig 10896 bp, 7 predicted proteins | sample YelNatPaOPGAMG01_FD_67568 | JGI IMG/M metagenome (GOLD analysis project Ga0078972, IMG submission 67568) | Hot spring thermophilic microbial communities from Obsidian Pool, Yellowstone National Park, USA - OP-RAMG-01 (SPADES assembly) (version 2) | ecosystem: Environmental > Aquatic > Thermal...
GCAATCACAAGGGTATGTTTCGACTTTATTGCAGCCACATAATCCTTGATTTGGCTATTTGCCAGCCAGTTGGCCGTGCTATTCGATTTTGAATCGCTAGGTATCCAGTATCCGAAATCTGTCTCTTTATCCCAAAAACCATGGCCGGCATAAAATACCAATAGGTTATCATACTTGGTAACTTTACGGGTTAGCCAATCCATGGCATTGATCATTTGCTCGCGGGTTGGGTTTTTCAGGAATATCACATTGCTTGGATCGAATGTGTAACGGTTAACCAGAACGTTGTATAGCTTTGTGGCATCCTGTATGGGATTATCCAAATCGGTAATGGCATCGTCGGCATAGTCGTTGGCTCCCATAATCAGGGCAAAGTAACGAGGTGCTGTTTTGGGTGAATCGAATACGATATCGAGTTCCTCGGTATCGCCTTTGGCAACCTTACCTGAAGGCGATTTTCTGAGAATAAAGAACTTTTTCTCAATGCTATTCTGGCGTAAGTCAATAGCCCTGATTACAATCTCATTTCTGCCTATTTCCAGCGGAACCTTTACCTGGAATACTCCATCCCTGGAAGGTTCGGTGGAAATGCCATTTACCGTTACATCGTAAATACCGCTTTCATCGGTAACCTTTGCCTTAACCATAGTAAACTCATCGGTAGTGGCGAGTTCCTCGCCGGTAGCCAATGAGCGCAAACGCTTATCGTCCATCCCAATCGACGACTGTGCGTAGGGGCGTCCACGGGTTGCCTCTTTACCAACAAGCGGAATGTTAGCAGGAGCAATAAGTTCAATAACCGGAGGATTGTTATCAACCACCTCAACCTTACGAACGGTAAAATGCTCAGGTGATGAGGCCACTTGCAATTTCTTGGTTTGTTCAACCCGCATCCCGGCAGTTTGAACAGTGCTAATGGGTAGATCGCGGAACTGTAGCTTGCCAATCTTAAGGTCAATGCCATAGGTTTCGTCGGTAATCAACTCAATACCCACATCAAGCCTCATGGCACGATCAACCTCGGCAGGCACACGCTCAAACAGGAAACGGGCTTTTACATTCTCGCCCTTTTTAAGGGTACGCTGTGGCGTAGAGTAACGTTCGTTCCCTTCAACCTCGGCAATTTTGCCTTTTTGGGCGTCGTATTTCCGCTTGTTAAAATCGGTAATGGTGATTAACCCGTTAATCATCTTCAAGTCGCGGGTGGGTCCGTTATTTGTGATGGAAAGGATAAGCTCAATATTACCGTCGGGTGTTCGGTTAAGGCTCTCCAGCTTAAATACCACATCACGGAAATCGTCCTGTAAGGGCACTATACTCTTTGAAACGGCTTCGAGCTTAAACACCACATCGGAATCGAGTTCCTTGAGATCTTTTAAAACATCCCAAACAATAATCTGATTTCTACCGCCAGGTATGTTGCTCCCCACATTACCCTTTACGCTTTTAAGCGGTAAAAACGATTTTCCGCCATCAAGCGAATAGAATGGCGAAACGGTAAATTGCTGCCCCACAGCCTCACCGGAAATGGCGTATTCAAGCGTAATCTTATCGCCAATTTGCTTTGGCGTTAGCTTGCTAAATTCCTGCGCCTGTATGCCGGAAAGTAAACCTACGATACTCCATGCTGAGAGTAGCATTCCTTTGATAAATGTTTTCATTGTGCTAACTATTTAAGTTTTACATATAAAACTCTTTTACCACATGCTATTGGTTTGACCTTTAAGAATAAGGTCGAACTTCAAGGTATCATTAACAAATTTAATGCCGTTAATTTCAAGTGTCGAAGAAAACGATGCTATTTCGCGCGCCAATCGGGTTATACCATTGCTATACTGCTGGTCAACATTTTTCAGTTTAACGCTGTAGGGTTGAGTGTTCAGCATTAGTGTGAAAAGCATTTGCCTCGAAAGGAGGCTCCATAAGCCGTTATAGGTAACCAAAACCTGGCTTCGGGATGTGGCATCAGGTGAGGTATAGGAATAGGGAAAAGCAGGGTATTCCAATGGCTCACCGTTAAAACTCGATACGCTAAGAAATTTATTCCCTTTTTCCCGAAAAAGGAATTCGGCCCCAAAAACTTTCTGATCAGGGGCAAGCAGGTAGTTTTTCATTTCATACTCTGCCTGATTATCCTCGGCGCCATCGTAACTTGCCGACACAAAGAATGCCGAAGCATTGGTCATTAGCGGGTAAAGAGTATCGTTTTCATTAACTTGCTGTGGATTGTATCTAACCAAAACCACATACTCGTTATAGCGGGTAACATGGGTATCGAGTACAGCAAACATGGCATCGGCAACCTTACGTTTGGCTGTCAACTTAAAGTATATATCAAACCGCTCATTCAGGTTGGTGTAGCGTTGCACTTCCTTGGCGTTGGTGTAAATATCTTTAAAATACTGAATTTTACACTCCTCATTTAAAAGCGCTAACGATTTTGCGCGAAGAATAGCCTGTTCTTTAGCCTCATCAAGAACCATATCGGGGTCGGAAACGCCAATTGTATAGTATCCTGCCCCATTTTGCAAGGGGTTAAAAAACCACGAGGGTAAAGTATCGGGGTAGTAGCTTAGGCGGGTTACATTCTTAAAACGCTTTTGGCTTTCGAGTTCACCTGATGTTTCCTTCTCGAAAATCTTTTGAAACCGCTCTTTATCCTGAGCATACGCATTTATGCCGATATTTATGAGCAGAATTGTGGCTATTCCAATTTTAAGGTTCATTGCCTTAATTATTACAGTATCTAAAATTACAAAAATATTGTTGCTCAAAGAATAAAACCTGTTCTTTTTTACCACTACATGCAAAATAAGTGATAAACGGATTGTACCTGTTGACAACTTTCCAAAATAAATCCAAAAGGAATAGGTGATTTTAGTAAATTTATGGATTGGTAGTTTAAATTCAACAATTTGATAAACATCGATTTATGGAAGTAATTATAGCAATTGCCGGGATTGGAGTGGGTGCAGTACTGGTTTACTTGATACTAAAAGGTAAAACAACTAACACTGCTCAGCAGCAAAAGCATATTGAAGAGTTAACCGCAAAGCTGAATCAGTTGAACTCCGAGGTGGAAGTGTTAGCCGACAGGAACCGTCGTGCCAACGAAACCATAAACACACTGCAAGCTACGCTTGCGCAACGCGATGATGAAAGGGTTACACTTACCAGTAAGGTATCGGCGCTTGAATCGTTGCTGCAGGGCTCCAGCAAAACTGTTGATGAGTTAAAGCAAGAAATGGTAAAACTCCGAACGGAACTTGATACCAAGCAGCAATTGCTTGAGCAAGCCCGTTTTAGAGGAGTTGAGCTCGAAAAGGAAAACAACTACCTGAAAGAATCGCTTGAGAAACAGAAAAAAGATTTGGAAGCCATTGGGGAGCAATTCACCAAAGAGTTTAAGCTTTTAGCCGACCAAATCCTTGAGGATAAATCGCAGCGATTCACCAAGATGAATGTTGAAACCATCGATAGGCTTCTAAAGCCTTTAGACGAAAACATCAAGCAGTTTCAGAAACAGGTTCAGGAGGTTTACGAGAAGGAAAGCCGGGAGCGTTTCTCGCTGGGCGAGAAGGTGAAGGAGTTAAGCGAACTGAACCGCACCATTAGCCAGGAGGCTAAAAACCTTACCGAAGCGCTGAAGGGTCAAGTTAAAACTCAGGGGAACTGGGGCGAAATGATTCTTGAATCCATTTTATCGAAATCGGGACTGGTAAAGGGACGCGAATACACCGTACAGGAATCGATAACCGACGAGGAGGGGAAGCGTTTTCAGCCCGATGTTATCATTTCATATCCCGATAACCGCAAGGTGGTTATCGACTCAAAGGTCTCGCTACTTGCCTACGAGCGCTATTGCTCGGCTTCAACTCCATCGGAGCAGCAGGCTGCAGTAAGCGATTTGCTACAATCGGTAAAGCGACACATCGACGGTTTATCGGCAAAAAACTATGCCGATATGGTTGAAACCCTCGACTTTGTGATGATGTTTATTCCAATTGAACCTGCATTCATGCTTGTGATGGAACGCGACCCATCAATATGGAACTATGCCTATGAGCGACGGGTGCTTCTTATCAGCCCAACCAATTTAATTGCTGCCCTTAAGCTGATTTACGACCTGTGGCAACGGGAGTATCGGAATCGCTACGCCGAAGAGATAGCCAAAAAGGGAGGTCAACTTTACGATAAGTTTGTTAATTTTCTGGAGAATTTCCGTCAAATAGGCGATAGCCTAACCAAGGCGCAAAAAACCTACGAGCAGGCCCTTGGTCAGCTAAAGGAGGGCAAAGGAAATATTATTCTTCAAGCCCAACAGTTGCGCCAACTGGGAGCAAAAACCAAGAAAAACATCCCCGAGGAGTTTAATAACATTAGTAGCGAATTAGAGGAGTAAGGCAGAACAAAATTCTAAATCTATCGTATTATTTAAAGTTTTGGTATTACCTTAGAGGTCTAATTGATTTAGAATGATATCCATTTGCATACCGGTTTACAACTTTGATGTTACTGAATTGGTAAATGAGCTTTTAGCTCAGGCCAACCGGTTGCAATACCCCATTGAGATTCTTATTTTCGACGATCACTCACACAGCTACTTCCGTAACCGTAACGCTCATCTTGCATCGCATAGCCTGGTTAACTACCTTGAGTTTGATTTTAACATTGGCCGATCCAAAATACGAAACCGTCTGGCCGATGTAGCCACTGGGCAGTGGCTACTTTTCCTGGATTGCGACGTAATGGTTGACGACCCCAACTACCTGAAGCGCTACATCGAAAACATCCCCAACGCCAAGGTGATTTGCGGCGGCCGAAAATACGGTCCAAAACCATTCCGTCCAGAGCTGTTGCTCCGTTGGAAATATGGAGTTAAGCGCGAATGCCGGTCGGCTTACGCCCGACAGATAAACCCATACAGCTCTTTCATTAGCGGAAATTTCCTTATTGAATACGATACCTTTCAGAACATCCGATTCAACGAGGAACTATCGGGATATGGACATGAGGACACCCTCCTTGGCCTTGACCTAAAAAAGCATAAGGTTGACATCCTTCATATCGACAACCCAACCATTCACATGGGACTCGATAGCAACCAGGAGTTTTTGGAAAAAACCGATCAGGGCGTTAAAAATCTTGTCAAAATATTACAGATAATGCCATGCATGCGTAGGGAAGTTGAAAAATCGATAACACTTTTACGGGTGTTCCGTTTACTCCGAATAATTGGTATGCTCTACCCGCTCCGATGGGTATCGCAGGTTTACACTCCCCTACTCCGTAAACAGCTATGCGGCAAGCACCCATCAATCTTGCTAATGGATATTTACAAGCTATCGCTACTGGCTAAACTATACACAAAAGGCTGGCGAAATACCAGCCAGCCTTAGGTTAACTTTTTTACTTTTCCCTAAAATAAATTTGGATAGGCACACCGGAAAAGTTAAACCTTTCCCTGAGTCGATTTTCAATAAATCGCTTATACGGATCCTTGATGTATTGAGGCAGGTTGCAGAAAAATGCAAACTGGGGGGTTTTTGTGGGCAACTGTGTAGCATACTTGATTTTCACAAGTTTGCCTTTATAAACTGGCGGCTCCTTAATTTGCAGGGTCTCCTGAAGGAATTCGTTCAACGCCGAGGTAGGAATACGCCGTTTACGGTTCTCATAAACCTGCATGGCGGCCTCTATAACCTTAAATACGCGTTGTTTAGTTAAAGCCGATGCAAATATGATGGGAACATCGTTGAAGGGAGCAATTCGTTCCTTGATGAGCTCAGTGTACTCATCAACGGTTTTGTTATTCTTTTCAACCAAATCCCACTTGTTGACAACTAAAACCAATCCTTTTTTATTCCTAACAATAAGGCTGAAGATATTCATATCCTGCCGTTCAATGCCCTGGGTGGCATCAACCAGCAAAAGGCATACGTCGGAGCTCTCAATGGCTCTAATGGAGCGCATTACAGAGTAAAACTCCAAATCCTCATTAACCTTAGTCTTACGGCGAAGGCCGGCGGTATCAACAATAATGAAATCATGGCCAAACTTACGGTAGTGTGTATCGATGGCATCGCGCGTGGTGCCAGCTATTGGTGTAACTATGTTTCGTTCCTCGCCAATAAAGGTGTTGATTAGCGACGATTTACCTACATTGGGGCGACCAACAACGGCAATGCGGGGTACCTCGTTTTGCTCTGCTGACTCATCAATATCGGTGAAATGCTTAACCATATCATCGAGCAAATCGCCGGTGCCAGAGCCATTAATGGATGAAACACACCAGGGATCGCCCAAACCCAAGCCGTAGAACTCACCCGTTTGCATACGAATGGCGTTATTATCAACCTTATTGGCAACCAGATAAACCGGTTTTGATGTCCGCCTTAGAATCTCAGCCACGGCAATATCCATATCGGTTATGCCCTCCTGGGCATCAACCAAAAAGGTGATAACGTCGGCCTCATCAATAGCAATAAGCACCTGCTTGCGAATTTCCTCCTCAAAAATGTCATCGGAATTCTCAACCCATCCGCCAGTATCAATCACGGAGAACTCCTTACCGTTCCAATCGCTTTTTCCGTAAATGCGATCGCGGGTAACACCGGCTACCTCATCGACAATGGCATGGCGCCAGCCGACAAGGCGGTTAAAAAAGGTCGATTTACCCACGTTGGGCCTTCCTACAATAGCAACTAAATTTCCCATTGCCCTAAATATCGTTTTAAATGAAATACAACTAAATTCGATTTACAAGGGGTAGCCAAATCGCTTAAGCTTACCCTCGTCGTTGCGCCAGTTGGGGTCAACCTTAACGAAAATCTCCAGAAAAACTTTCTTACCCAGGAAACTTTCCAGGTCGAGACGTGCCTCGGTTCCCACTTTTTTGAGCATTCGGCCCTGACTGCCAATAATAATAGACTTTTGCGACTCACTATCGACATAAATGGTTGCCCTAATACGGTCGATAGTTTCGGATTCCTTGTACTCCTCAATCTCAACCTCAACCGAGTAGGGGATTTCCTTTTTGTAGTTCAGCAGGATTTTCTCCCGGATGATTTCGGCTGCAAAAAAGCGTAGAGTTTTATCGGTTAGGGTATCCTTGGGGAAATACTCAGGGCCCTCGGGCAGTTTTTCTACAATCATTTTAACTAGCACATCGGTGTTAAAGCCGTGCAGTGCTGATATTGGAAGAATATCGGCCTTGGGCATCATCTGCTTCCACTGGTCAACTAAAAGGGTAACCTTTTCCTGGGTTGATAAGTCAACCTTGTTGATGGCTAAAATAATTGGAATATCGAGCTGCTGGAGTTTATCGAGAAACTCCTGATTCTTATTGGGTGTTTCAACCGTATCGGTTATGTAGAGGATAACGTCGGCATCCTCAAGGGCTGACTCAACAAACCTCATCATGGCCGATTGCAGCTTGTAGGCGGGCTTAAGAATACCAGGGGTGTCGGAGTAAACAATCTGAAAATCATCGGAATTGACAATTCCCATAATGCGGTGGCGGGTGGTTTGTGCCTTACTGGTAACAATGGAAATCCGCTCGCCAACCAGGGCGTTCATCAAGGTTGATTTGCCAACATTGGGGTTGCCAATGATATTTACAAAACCCGATTTGTGCGACATAGCCTAAGATGATTAAATTTTAATAGAACCTATTCATCTTGAGCATGTTTACCTCTTTGTCAGTAAGAAAGCGCCACTTCCCGCGGGGCAAATTCTTTTTGGTTAAACCGGCAAAGTAAACCCTGTCGAGCTTGGTAACCTTGTAACCCAACGACTCAAAGATACGGCGAACAACGCGGTTCTGGCCGCTATGTATTTCGATACCAATTTCCGAACCATCGCTATCGTCAACGTAATCGATGGCATCAACCTGAATTTTTTCACCATCCAGCTCAACGCCTTGGAGTATTTTATTCAAATCGTCGGGTTTAACCTTGCGGTCAAGGCCAACATGGTAAATTTTACGCTTTTTGAAGCTTGGGTGGGTAAGCCTGGTGGTAAGGTCACCATCGTTGGTAAGGAGCAGCACGCCTGTGCTATTGCGGTCGAGCCTACCCACCGGGTAAACGCGAACATCGCAGGCCCCCTCAATTAACTCCATTACGGTATGCTTGGCATGGGGATCATCAACGGTGGTAACATAATCCTTGGGCTTGTTGAGCAGGATGTAAACCTTACGCTCAGCGGTTAGGCGCTTGCCCTTGTACATTACCTCATCGTCGCGGCGCACCTTGGTACCCAACTCGGTAACCACCTTGCCGTTAACGGTAACCATGCCGTTTGCAATAAGCTCATCGGCCTCGCGGCGGCTACATATGCCTGAATTGGCAATATACCTGTTAAGGCGAATGAGATCATCGGGCGATTTTTTGGATACTAAACCCTCGGCCTTACTGTTATTGCTAACGTACTCCCTGTCTTTCGATTCACTGTAACGGGTATGCTTAACCAGCTTGAAGCTACTGTCCCGTTTATCGCTATCCCTTCTCCGCTCGTCGCGGTAGGGTTTTGAGCTGCGCTCTGGCTTGGTTTCGTAGGAATCATGTTGATTTTCGTCGGTATCCTTTTTCCACGAACGTGGACGATACGATTTAGGTTGATCGGAATGGTCGGTTTTTCGTTTGCGGAAATCGCTTTGGCGGCTATCCTCTGACCTGCGCTTTGGTTCCGGCTTGTATTCATCGGAACGGGGTGATACTCTTTTCACTGGCTTAGAATCGTCTTCGTCGGTAGGTTCAACCTTTTTCAACGAAAGGGTTCGTGGCCTGTAAACCCTGGCGGGTTCATCGGGGGAGTTACTCCGCTTCTCGCGTTTAACATCCCTGTTCATACTCTCTTTTCTCATTTACATGCTTAATTATTAACTATTTACGGCTAACGTTTTAGCCATTTTGGGCTGCAAATATACAAATAAAAATTGATTTACACGCTGATTAAGAGAAATTTGTGTTTGGGGTTTGGTTTTTGGTGTTTAGGGTTTGGTTAATTTTAAATCTGGGCAAAGCTGGGGCGAACGCGTCTGAAAGATGCGCTCGAACAGAGTGCTAATACTCATATTGTACTTCGTTCACTCGACACTCTAAAAGCATGCGTTCCCCTGTCTTCTCAGGAAAGGGGTTGGGTTTAATTTTTCTTTTATCACCAATGAATAACTTTTTTTATTAGGTAAAAGATAGTAAGCAAAAAGTAAAAAGTCCTTTTGATGATTTATGAAAATATTTTATCTTTGAATAAATAAATCTTACAAAAAGTACGGTTATACACCCAAAATAGATGTATATAATTACTTTTGGGACGGTTATAAACGAGTTATAGCCAATGGTAGAACAAAAAACGAAACAACAGAAATTTTACAAAATGGAAAGTATTAAATTGAACGAAATACTGCGATTTGACAACTTAAAAAATGTTAAGATTCGTTTCAATTTAATGTTTCGTCAAAATTGGAATCCAATAGAGCTTTTTAAAAATGGGGACATATCAACAATGCTTGAAGGACAATATTGGAACTACAATAAACATAAGTCATACAAAGTAGGACAAATCACGGTTGGATTTGTTAAGATTAAGCCGAACGAAGATTTTTGGTTGCTATTTCATATCGGACAAGTGACGAAGGATTTAAATAAATTGAATGGTGTTGGTTACGAGTATCAAGATTTGCCTGAATATCAAAAATTTGTTGGACGGTTAATCATAAAATATAAGAACAAATCACAAACAATGATTCGTAATGCTGAATCTGTAATTGACGACTGTTACGTATGGCAAATTTTGCCCGACACTTTTGACAACGATTTGTTCCCTGGTTATGAAAAAGTGAATATTTCCTGGGAAGAATTGAAACGAGTATTGGATAAGGAAAGCTGGAAAACTGCCTTACAAAATCAAAAAGGGGTTTACCTGATTACTGACAAATCAAATGGAAAAATGTATGTTGGTTCGGCTTACGGTGAAAATATGATTTGGGGACGTTGGAAAGCTTATATCGAAACTGGACACGGCGGAAACGTAGGACTTAAAAAACTGACCTTTGACCATATAAAGCAAAATTTCAAATACTCGATACTCGAAATTTTTAAATCAACAACAGACGACCAAATTATAATTGACAGAGAAAACTGGTGGAAAGAAGTTTTGCAGACCCGACAATTTGGATACAATGAAAATTAAAGAATGCGAAGAACCACTGGCTATAACAGCGTATTGCCGCAATTGGCAGTGACGTGTAAAATTGAAGCTGAGTATAATGAGCCCTGGAAACTGGGCCAAAAAGATGTAAACATCAACACCCCCGCAGCAGGTTGCGGGGGTGTTGGTTGCGCAAGGAATTTTTATTGTATGCAGAAATACCCACCAGCTTTTGCTGGAGGGTATTTCTGCTTCGCAATAAGGTGGTAGGAGTACATAATACACCTGCGAATCAGGAGGAAACTACCATCATGAGAAAACGATACGATAAGGCCTTTAAAGCGAAGGTAGCACTCGAAGCCCTTCGTGGTGATAAAACGGTCCAGGAACTGGCAGCTCTCTATGAGGTTCATCCAAACATGGTGACCCTCTGGAAAAAACACCTTCTTGAAGGTGCTGAAATGCTCTTTGAAAAGTCAGGGAAGGATACGGAACAGCACGAGTTGGAGCGGAAGCAAGATGAACTGTATAAGCAAATCGGCAAGCTCCAGATAGAAAATGATTTCTTAAAAAAAAAAGTACAAACAATTGTACGGGACCGAACCGCCGCTATAGAACCAGATCATCCAGCATTATCGATACGAGAGCAGTGCCGAATACTGGGAATCACTCGTGCGAGTTACTACTACAAGGCTGTAGAAAAGGACGAGGATAGAGACCTTGCCATTTTGAATGCCATCCTAG
>Ga0078972_1016525_pt1 | contig 10896 bp, 8 predicted proteins | sample YelNatPaOPGAMG01_FD_67568 | JGI IMG/M metagenome (GOLD analysis project Ga0078972, IMG submission 67568) | Hot spring thermophilic microbial communities from Obsidian Pool, Yellowstone National Park, USA - OP-RAMG-01 (SPADES assembly) (version 2) | ecosystem: Environmental > Aquatic > Thermal...
AGCGTGTGGCCGCGCTCGCCTCCGGCTCGCGGCTAAACGGTCTCTTTTCACAGCGTGTGGCCGCGCTCGCCTCCGGCTCGCGGCTAAACGGTCTCTTTTCGCAGCCAACCGCGTTGCACCAACACTTCGGCGATTTGCACCGCGTTGGTTGCTGCGCCTTTGCGGAGGTTGTCGGCCACCACCCACAGGTTCAGGCCGTGCGGCACGGTAGGATCGCGGCGGATGCGGCCGACGAACACTTCATCGCGGCCGGCGGCGAACAACGGCAAGGGCACCTCGCCTTTGCTCGGCTCGTCGAGCACGACGACCCCGGGCGCACGGCGCAGGGCCGCGCGGGCTTGTTCCGGAGTAATCGGATGGAGAAATTCCAGATTGATCGCTTCGGAATGGCCGATGCGCACCGGAACGCGCGCGGTGGTAGGGGAAACGAGAATGCTTTCATCGCCCAGGATCTTGCGCGTTTCCCGGACCATCTTCCATTCTTCTTCCGTGTAGCCTTCCTCGCCGACTTTCCAATCGTGCGGCAGTACGTTGCCGGCCAACTGGGCGGCGTGGGCCTTGACCGGCGGCACTGGCTCGTTGCGGCCGACAGCGGCTAGCTGAGCATCGAGTTCGAGCATGCCCGAAGCGCCTTTGCCCGAGGACGCTTGATAGGTGGCCACAACCACACGCTTGATGCGGGCCAAATCGTGCAAAGGCTTCAGGGCCACCACCATCTGAATGGTCGAGCAATTGGGATTGGCGACGATGCCTTTGGGGATGTTGCGCAACGCATCGCTGTTCACTTCAGGAACCACCAATGGTACGTCTGGGTCCATGCGCCAGGCGCTGGAATTGTCGATGACGACGGCCCCGGCCTGGGCGGCCAGCGGGCTGGATTCACGGCTGACGCTGGCTGGCGTGCTCGACAACACGATGTCTACGCCGGCGAACGCTTCGGGACGGATCGGCTCGACCGTGTAGGTTTTCCCCTGGAAGGAGAGCGTTTTCCCCGCGCTGCGCGGAGAAGCGAGGAACTTGATGGTGCGGAGGGGAAAGGCCCGCTCTTCCAACACTCGCCGCATGATTTCGCCGACGGCGCCTGTCGCACCGACTATCGCAACGCTTACACTCATGGTCCTGCTCGGGGTGTTTACGCAACCCCGCTCGCTTGGGGTTTGTGGTCCAAAACAACAGATTAAGAATACGCGATCCGAAGAGAATTGACTACTCTTGCTTGCTGCCCCGCCTTGTCCGTGTCTGACAGAGCGGACCCCGAACTCCTCCGCGAACTGCGCTTGCGGAGCCGTTTCAGGCAGCCGGCGACCCCGCCCTTGCCGGAAGAATAACGGAACAAGGCGGCTTGATTACTTGCGATGACGGATGCGCGAGCGCATGCGGCGCTTTTTGCGCCCTATTTTGCGCCGTCCATGACCGCGACGCCGACTGCCCATATTTCGCTCTCCTTTGTGTCAGTCCCATCCCCCCTCTTTCTCGGAACCGGTTCCGCCGGGGGAAAGGCTCATTGTAGAAGTCCTGGCGCGGTAGACAAGCCCCTCGACGGCGAAATTCTTCGGACGCAGACAGGGCGGATGGACGCGGACGACTGGACGCGCGAGAAACAGACACCCACAAGGGCGAGGGGAGCGCCCCGCGCTCGACAAAGGGTTCCTATATGCGAGCAGGACAGTGGGACGGAGCTTCGGCAGCAGATGGCGACGCCGGCACGGCCAGGGCGGGCGAGGGCGAATCGGCCAACTCCGCCTCCAGGTCCAACTCCTGTTCCGGTCCTTCCTTGATGAGCAGCGTATACAGAATCGGCACCACAAAAAACGTCAAGCAAGTCGAGGTCAACAACCCGCCTACTACCGCTCGCGCCAACGGCACATTGGCCTCGCTGCCCCGCTCCCAACCTATCGCCATCGGAATCAAATCCAGAAAGGTTGCCAAAAACGTCATCAAGATCGGACGAAAGCGAATGCCTGCCGCCGCTATGATGGCCTCCTTGACCGTGCGTCCTGCCTTACGCTGCTTGTTGGCAAACTCCACCAACAGCACGCCGTTGTTGACGGCAATGCCTACCAGAAAGATAAAACCCATTTGCGATTGCACGTTGAGCGTGGTTCGGGTCACCAGCAGCATGGTCAAGACGCCGATCAGGCCCAGGGGCACAGTGAACATGATGATGAACGGCCCAACCCAGGAACGAAACAACGCCACCTGCAACAGATAAACCAATACGGCAGCCCCGGCCAAACCAAGGGCCAGGTTGACGAACGATTCATTCATACGTTCATATTCGCCGCGCATCTGCCAGCGGATGCCTTCACTGATGACTGCGTCGCCTTGGGCATCCTTGACGAGTTTGACGACGCCGTCGCGGCCGCGTTCCCAATGCATGCCGGCGGGCGGTTCTTGACCATTGTGCAAATCCTTGGTCAGTTTGGTGATCTCTTGTTTGGACGTTTCGTCGATTTTGGTTTCCCAATGCAGGCCGGGCGGTGTTTTCAGCCCTTTGAGGGCTTGCTTGATTTCCGCACCAGCGTGGCCAATGTCGCGGCCCTCCAGGTTCATCTGTACGTTGAAAACAGGAATCAAACTGTCGTGACTGATCTCCACGGCCCCGTCCCGGCGCTCAAAGCTGGCTACTTCAGACAGTTTGATCGGCGTCCCCTGGTGGGTGCCCCGTGCCTCAATGTTGAGCAGGTCATTGATGTTCATGCTGGGGAATTCGGGATATTGCACGGCCACAAAGTATTGATTGCCTGTCTTGGTATCCACCCAGAAATTGCGATTGATGGAGATACTGGAGTTCATGGCCGCCACTGCCTGATTGATGACGTCCGCAGGCGAGAGACCTAACTCCGCCGCCTTGGCGCGATTGACATTGATGAACAGATAGGGCGCATCCAAACGCTGCAAAACACGAGCGTCCACCACGCCCCGAACCGTGGCAACCCGATTGCGAATCTGCTTGGCCAACTCCAAACAAGCCCGCCGCGAACCGCCAAAAACCTGAATATCGATGGGCGAGGAAGCGCCGTTATTCAGAGCATTGGAGACCAGGCCGCCGGTGTCAAAACTGACGCGTAGATCAGCGAAATGGGTCGTCTCGGCAAACGCGCGGCGCAGGTCGGCGGCATATTCCTGGGCGCTTTTGCTGCGTTCTTCCTTGAGTTGGATGCGGACCACCGTGTCTTGTTGGCCGGAGTTGGCCGTGTAGGCCGCCGACCAGTCGGGGTCCAGGCCCAACTCGCTGACGATCATTTCCATTTCCTCGGCGGGGATGACGCTTTTGATGAAATGCTCGAATTGGGCGACCCGTTTTTCGGTGGCGTCCAGGCGCATGTTGGAAGGTGCGCGAAGGTAGACGGTGATCTGTCCGGCGTCCACCTGGGGGAAGAACTCGCGGCCGATGAAGGGGATCAGGGACAGGGCAGCGAGGAACAGGCTGAAGACGCCGCTGAGCACGGCCAGGCGATGCCGCAACGCCAGGGCCAACAGGTGTTGGTAGGTGCGCGTGGCATTATCGAGGAAATGTTCGATGCGGTGATGGATACGGCCGAAGAAAGTCTTGGGCGCCGAAGGACCGTGACCGTGGCTGGGGCTGCCCAAGGCAGCGGTTGGTCTGACGCCGTGGCGGTGCTCGTCGGGCAGGAACTTGGCACACATCATCGGCACGAAGGTGCGGGAGAGCAAGAAGGAACTGAACATGGCGAAGGTGACGGCCAGGGCCAACGGCCGGAACAAAAAGCCGCCCATGCCCGGCTGCAATGCCACCGGCGCCAACACAATGTTGGTCGTACAGGTCGCCACCAACACCGGCACCATCACCTCGACACAACCGTCCAGGGCCGCCCGCACACGCGATTTGCCCAGACTGTAGTTGCGGTGATTGTTCTCCAATTCGACGATAGCGTCATCGACGAGCGGTCCAATGGCTAACGCCAAGCCACCCAGCGACATGGCATTGATAGTGTTGCCAGTGATGTACAAACAGATAATGGCGCCCATGACGGCCAGGGGAATGGACATGCTGGCGATCAGCGTCATCCGCCAATTGCCCAGAAAGATGAGGATCATCAGCGACACCAAAAGCGCGCCGACGATGCCTTCCTGCACCAAACTCTTAATGGCTTGACGCACAAAGATGGTCTGGTCCATCACAAATTCCAGCTTTGTGCCTGGTGGACATTGCAGATCCTGAATATCTTTCAGTTTGCTCTTGAGATCGTCCACCACGGTCAGCGAGCTGGCACCCTGCTGACGATAAATCGGCACGTAAACTTGGCGTTTGCCTTCCCAGCCGGTCTCCTTAGTGGCAATGCGGACGCGCGACGTCTGGATCGTGGCTGAATCGAGGATCGTCCCGATGTCACGCAAATATACCTGGTTGCCTGGTTCCATGCGAATGGGCAGGTCCATCAATTCATCGATTTTGTCCGCCATCATGTTGGAATCGAGCAACAACTGATTGTCGCCGAAATAAGCGATGCCCGGCGTGGTCATCATGTTGCCCTTGCGCAACGCCTCCACCACGTCCGTGGCGGAAATGCGACGCGCTTCCATCTCGCTGGGCTTCAGGTAGATAAGGATGGTGCGGTCCTTGCCGCCCACCACCACCGGCGCCACACACCCCTTGACAGCGCCCAGGGCATTGCGTACCTGAATACGGGCCAGGTCCTTGACGTTGGCCTCATCCATCGTGGGATTGCTGACGGTCAGCACCCCCAAGGGAATGGTGGCCGTAGGATCAAATGGCAAGACTACCGGCGGCAGGGTGTTGGGCGGCAGGGTCGGCAGCGTGCCCAGGGCCAACTGCCCAGTCATGGTCAAGGCGCCGTTGGGATCGATGTCATCGCGGAAGTAGACGCGGACAATGCTGACGCCAGGGACCGATTTCGAGGTCAGGCGCATGGCGCCGGGCGATTGATTGACCCAGCGTTCGATGCGATTGGTGATGGTCTTTTCGATGGAGGAAGCCGGCATGCCCTGATAGTAGGTGATGACCTGCACCGCAGGCGCCTTGAACACGGGCAAAATGTCTTTGGGGATGTTTTCCAGCGAAAGGATCCCCAAAAAGAGGATCATGAAGACGATGGTAGCCACCATGTAGGGGTTACGCAGCGACGCCTTGATTAACCACATTCCGAAAATTCCTTTCGAACGAGGTCCGCACGGTCGCTTGGGGAGGGAGAGTTATGCGTGCCGACGGCGAGCGCGTCATGGACCTTGCTTGCGGCCTACCATCTCGAACTGCCGACCTAACCGATTTGTAATCTTACGATGCACTTCCAGATTACGCCACAGTAATTCTGTTACTTTTTTGTAAGGTTACAACTGTTCGGGCCCAGTATGGCCTTCAGGAGGCAGGGCCAAACTCTTGTGCATTGCACGGAAACGGCCTGGCCTGTTATACTGCGTCCCCGTGTCGGGCCGAGGGACCAGAGGTGTTGCGAGTTGTCCCGCGGACAGATCGGAAATACACGCGTTATCCTTGAGACCACGCTCGGCGTTGGAAGGCGAGGACAGGATTGAGGGATGGCTGTAGGAACGCCACACACGCTGCTTCGCGGCGGCCTGGTGTTTGCGGCGCTGAGCGTCTTCGGCTGCGGCCATGACGACGCTTTGACCCCCGTTCACGGGCGGGTTTTCTTTCGTGGCCGACCTCTGCCCGGCGGCACGATCGTCTTCACGCCCGATGCGGAGCGTGGCGGCCACGGTCCTTTGGCCACAGGCGAAATTGACGCCGAGGGGCGCTACTCGTTGCACAGTGGCGACAAGCTCGGTGCCGTCCCTGGCTGGCACCGTGTCACCATCGCTCCCCCCACCCTCGCCGTCACGCCCGGACAGGCCGTCCCGCCGCCTGCCGTCGAATTGCCCCGCAAGTATCGGGATCCCGAACAGTCCGGTTTGCTTCGTGAGGTCCGACCCGGCAGAAACGGCGAGCACGATTTCTATTTGGAATAAGCAAGGGACCACAGAAGCACAGAGACACAGATGAAGAAAAGACAGAGAGAAAAATTACGAAGAGAGCATAAGAGGAGTATTATCGTAGAGTTTATAATTTGAAAAAGCCTCATTTTTTCCGCGTTTTTGCTGTGTCTCTGTGCCTCTGGGGCCTTTTTTTTAAAGGATCGAGGCAATGAACGCCATCTTGCGCGGTCTGGTGCGAGCCGTGTCCGAGACTTTCACGCTGCCCGGCCCCATTCTGGAGATTGGCTCCTATCAGGTGGGGGGGCAGGAAGGCGTCGCCGACCTGCGGACGTTGTTCTCCGGCCGTTCGTATCTGGGCGTGGACATTCGTGCCGGGCGCGGTGTAGACCTGCTGGCCAACGTCGAGGCGTTGCCCTATGCTGCTGGCTCGATCGGCACTATTTTGGCCATCAGCACCTTGGAGCATGTGCCGCACTTTTGGCGCGCCTTCGACGAGATGTACCGCGTCCTTCGGCCGGACGGCGCTTTGCTTGTCGCTTGTCCGTTTTATTTTCATCATCACCCACACCCCAGCGACTATTGGCGCTTCACTCCAGAGGCACTGGAAATGTTGTTGGCACCGTATCCGAGCAAGATCATCGGCTATCACGGCCCACCCGCACGGCCGGCTAACGTATGGGGACTGGCCTTCCGCGAAGGGCGTGCGGCCATCCGCACCGAAGAGTTCCATTTGTACCAGATGCGCTTGCACCAGCACGCCCGTATGCCGTTGCCCCTGGGGCGTTACCTGCGCTTGCAGCTCGGACGCTGGTTGTTCGGTCCTGGACATTTCGCTCCCTACCTGCAACGCGAACACCTGGGGAATAAATGCCTCAACCGCGACGTCCCACGTCTGCAATCCGAAATCCGAAACGAACCAAGGAAGGAGAGACATGTCCACGTTGCCGCTTAAGGCTCCGATTGCGGATTGCGGAGTGCGGGCCTCCGATTCGGCGATCGAGGTTTCAGTCTGCATCGTCAACTGGAACTGCCGCGATTATTTGCAAGCCTGTTTGCAATCGCTGCGGGAGGCGGCGCTGGAGGTGTCGCTGGAAGTGCTGGTCGTGGACAACGGTTCTCGCGACGGGGCGGCGGACATGGTGGCCGAACTGTTTCCCGAGGTGGTGCTGATCCGCAACGCCGAGAACGCCGGCTTCGCGCGGGGCAACAATCAGGCGGCCGAGTTGGCGCGGGGCCGTTATCTGTTTTTTTTGAACAATGATACCATCGTACCGGCCGGTACTCTGCGTGGTCTGCTGGATTATGCACGAGCGCATCCGGAAGCGGGTATCCTGGGGCCGCAGCTACGCGATGAGCAAGGTCGGCCGCAGCTCTCGTACCGTACCCGGCCAACGTTGCCGGCGCTGTTGCACCGCATCACTTGGCTGCGCTGGCTCGGCCTGTTTCGCCAAGCGTATCGCCGCTACCGGGGCCGAGACAGCGTCCCTCCTTACCCCTCCCTAAAGGGGAGCGGGACGGACGCTGAGCCACGGCCCGTCGAAATCCTCATGGGCGCCGCTTTGTTCATGCCGCGGGCTGTCTTCCGCGCCTGCGGCGCCTGGGACGAGGGATATACCTTCGGCGGCGAGGACATCGACTTGTGCATCCGGGTCGGCCGGCGCTACCGCGTGATCTATCATCCGAGCCTGGAAATTGTGCATTTCAACCGCGTCAGCAGCCGCCAGCACATCGGTTTTTCCTATTCGCACACGGTCATCGGCATCACGCGATTCTTACGCAAGCATGGCTGCTCGCCGGCCGGCTTGTTGTTCTACAAGCTGGCCCTGACGCTGGACGCGCCGCTGCGCTGGGTTGGCCATGCCGTGCGCTATGCCTGGCGGCGCCTGCGCCGCCAACCCCATCGCGCCGCCAAGAGCCGCATCGTCATGCGCGGACTGGAACATTTCCTGCTGCACGAATTGCCAGCACTCTGGCGCGTGTGAATCCCGGTCTGCCGCCCAAGAGCCGGCTTGACGCTGCGCGGGAGGGCCGCTATCATCAATCCCGGTTTGGTGGAGGCGGGCACGGTGAGCAAAAGCGGATCGCTTGTCTCCTCCTTCAAATCGCGGAAAAGGACAAACATAGGGCAGTGCCGCTGGACTCGTCAATTATCCATGGACGGACGCCTCTCGTGCAGCAAACCTCATGATGATGCAACGCTCGGCGTCGGCCGTCCGTGTGTGGGCGCCGGCCAAGGTAAACCTGTTTTTGGAAGTGCTGGCGCGGCGACCCGATGGATACCACGAGCTGGCGACCCTGATGGTGGCCGTCAGCCTGTATGACACTCTGGAGTTCACGGAGCGTTCCCAGACCGGGTCTGGGAACGAGGAAGGAGTAACGACGCTTCGCTGCGATCACCCTTCTCTCTCGACCGGACCGGACAATCTCATTTGCCGCGCCGTCGAACGGGTGCGGCGCGAGGCGGGGCGAAGGGAGAGTGTAGGCATTCGCCTGTGGAAGCGCATTCCGATGGCGGCGGGATTGGCCGGCGGTTCCAGCGATGCCGCCGCTACTCTTGCCGGACTGAATCGCCTATGGCGTCTGGGCTGGGACCGGGACAAACTGATCCGGCTAGGCGCCGAGCTAGGAAGTGATGTGTCGTTTTTTTTCGCTGCGCCGGCAGCTTGGTGTACCGGACGCGGCGAACAAGTCGAGCCGCTGCGGTTGGGCCGGGCGCTCGATTTGGTACTGATTGCGCCGCCGCTAGGTTTGTCCACGGCGGCGGTGTTTCGCGGCGTGACGGTCCCCCGCTCGCCGCGATCCGGCGCAGCCATTCGCCAGGCTGCGGCGGAAGGAGATGTAAATGAACTTGGCCGGCAGCTGCACAATCGTTTGCAGCCTGTGGCCGAGCAGCTGTGTCCTGCTGTGGCCGACCTGTCCGCCCGACTGGCCGGCCTGGGGCCGGCAGGCCAGCTGATGACCGGCAGCGGCAGCACCGTGTTCGCTCTCTGCCGCGACCCCGGCGAGGCCCTGAGGCTCGCACGCGCCCTGAATTCAGCACGGGAAGAGCTGGGCGGCGCGCGTGTTTTTGTGGTTCGGAGTTGCCATTGAGTGTGCCACAGAAAAAAAGGAGAACAACTGTGGTCATCACCGAAGTCCGTATTAAGCTCATGGAAGACAGCAATGAGAACGAACGCTTGCAGGCGTTCTGTTCGGTGACGTTCGATGATGCTTTCGTCATCCGCGACTTAAAGATCATCGAAGGCACCAAAGGCTCGTTCGTGGCCATGCCCAGCCGCAAGCTGACGGATCGTTGTCCCGCGTGCGGCTGCAAAAACCATTTGCGTGCCCGCTTCTGCAACCAATGCGGCAGCAAGCTCGACGAGGACCGCGCCACCCGCGACGCGGACGGCCGCGTCAAGCTGCACGCCGACATCGCGCATCCGATTAATTCGGCCTGTCGCGAAGTCATTCAAACGGCCGTCTTGAAGGCGTTCCATGCCGAAAAGGAAAAGGCCAAGCTGCCTGGCTATGTCTGCACCTACGACGATTACGACAGCGATTACGACGGCGCCGCCAGCTACACGCAGATCGTCAGTGAAATGAGCGGTTCGCGTGGCTATCGCACGGGCGGTAATCGCAAGGAAGCGCCCAGTTCCGTCGGCGCCCGCGAAGACAAGCGCGCCGAGGGCTTCGGTGCAGGCATTCTGTGAGGCAGTTAGCCAAGCTACGCCCTAGGGAGCCGCCAACCGCTGTTCCCTAGGGTGTGGTGCGGATTGGTTCGCCTGCTTCACTTCGCCAAGAACGGAAACAGGCGAGCCAGCTCCTCTTTTTGCGGCTGTCGGCCATATTCGCAGATCTCGAACGCTTCGGCGTACTGCACTTTGTCCGCTTTCTCCTTGCCGTACCAGTCGGCCAATTGGGCACGATAGCGCTGAGCGATAGCGCGGTTGCGCTGGGCGAAGTTCTCGCGCACCTGGCGGCGGCGCGCGGCCTGCTTTTCGGGATCGCTCGGCAGCAAGTCCGCCGAACCATTGGCCCCGCCCTCGTAAAACTGCGATACCAGCGCGTCCAGGGCATCGAGCTTGCGATCGATCACCGAATCGATAGACACCGCGATGTCGGGTTGGAACGGATTGGGTTTCTGAAAGCGGTCGGGATAGAAGAGGAACACGGGATTGTTCGGCAGGATCGGCGTATCGGGACAGAAGAACGGTACCGTGACCATGTACGCCGAATCCTGCACGAGGATGCCCGTGTAGCGATGATCGGGGTGGTAATCGTTGGGCCGATGGCTCATGACGATGTCGGCCTTCCATTGGCGGATGAGGCGCGTGATGGTGCGGCGATTTTCCAGGGTCGGCAGCAACTCGCCGTCATGGATGTCGAGCACCTCGGTGGTGATGCCGAGGATGTGGGCGGCACGTTCGACTTCAGCGGTGCGTCGTCGCGCCAGCGGACCGCCAGCTTCGCGCCAGTGGCCGATGTCGCCGTTAGTCACCGAGACGAACTTGACATGATGGCCTTGCGCCGCCCACAGCGCCGCTACGCCCCCGGCCTGCAACTCGCAATCGTCCGGATGGGCTCCGAAACAGAGGATGCGCAGCTTGCCATCCTCGGGCGGAGCTGCACGGCGGGTAGGCGGCTGCCCCCGCCCTTCATCCGCCTTCACGACCATCGGCGTCGAACGCTGAAACCAAGCTCCGGCTAGCACTCCCGCCGCAAAACATCCCACAACGATCAGTTCGATTCGGTATCGCTTCATCACTATGCCACCTTTCTTAGGGCTAACGGACAAAACTCCCTCCTCCTTTGTGGGGGAGGGAGAAAAAAGCTCCCTCCCCCCTTGTGGGGGAGGGTTGGGGTGGGGGGGGAAGTACAATGCAGACAAGGAGTTCTAACCCCCCCCCCCCCCCCCCCCCCCCCCCCCCCCCCCGGGGGGAAAAAAAAACACACCCACCCCCCCCCCCCGGGGGGGAGAAAAACAAACACCCCCCCCCC
>Ga0078972_1016528_pt1 | contig 10895 bp, 8 predicted proteins | sample YelNatPaOPGAMG01_FD_67568 | JGI IMG/M metagenome (GOLD analysis project Ga0078972, IMG submission 67568) | Hot spring thermophilic microbial communities from Obsidian Pool, Yellowstone National Park, USA - OP-RAMG-01 (SPADES assembly) (version 2) | ecosystem: Environmental > Aquatic > Thermal...
GGGTGTGCCCCCCCCGGTAGTTCTGGCGAGCGGGGGGTGTGAACCCCCCGGTTGTGCTACCGGGGGGTTCACACCCCCCGCTCGCCAGAGAGTTTGTGTCAATTTCTGCTGCGGCCAGTATATACTGCTATCTGTCGCACCGGCTGTCTGCCCACTGCATCCGCCAGGGCCTTCCAGGGGACGCGACGGTTCGGGAAGAGATCAGGGTTCTTCTGTTGTAGCTCCTTGGGGATGAATGATGTTGCTCCCTGCCTTTACGAGTAGTCGGGCTGTTTTGGAAGAACTGCTCTCGCAACGCATCTTGCTGCTCGATGGCTCGATGGGCGCCTTCATCTACGCTCGCGGTCCTCAAGAGGAAGATTACCGCGGCACCCGCTTTCGCAACCATCCCAAGCCGCTTAAGAATTGCACCGAGGCGCTGGTGCTGACGCAACCCAAGCTGATCGACGAGATCCACCGGGCCTATCTCGACGCGGGGGCCGACATCATCGAGACCTGCACCTTCAACGCCACGCCGCTGGCCTTGGCCGAGTTCGGCTTACAGGAGTATGTCGCCGAGATCAACCGGACGGCAGCCGCAATCGCTCGCCGCGCCGCCGATGACTTCACGCGCCGCGATCGAGACCGGCCGCGCTTCGTTGCCGGCAGCATCGGGCCGACCAACAAGACGCTGTACATCGAACCCGGCCATGAACCGCCGGATACCCGTTCTTTTTCTTTCGACGACTTTGTAGCGAACTACACCGTCCAGATTGAGGGGCTGATTGCCGGCGGCGTTGATCTGTTGGCGGTCGAGACCGGTAACGACATCCTCATCCTCAAGGCGTGCCTGTTCGCCCTGGAGAAATATTTCGCCGAACACAACGTCCGCTTACCGGTAATCGTCTCGGGCACGATTTACGACAACGGCCGTACTCTGCTGGCTCAGACGCCGGAGGCGTTTTATGTCTCGGTGGCGCATTTCGACGCTTGGGCGGTCGGTTTTAACTGCGGTGTCGGGGCCGACCTTCTTCGAGGCCCTGTCGAAAGTCTCGCGGCGATTTCGCGCAAGCCGATCTGCGTTTATCCCAATGCTGGCCTGCCGGACGGCATGGGCGGTTTCAGCGGCGACCGCGACCGCACTGCGGCCCTGCTCGGCGAGTTTGCCCGCAACGGTTGGGTCAACATTGTCGGCGGCTGCTGCGGCACCACTCCAGAGTGGATTGCCGCGATTGGCCGCGCCGTTGCCGGCGTCGCCCCAAGGAAAACACCCGAACTGCCTGCCTGGTCGTACTATTGCGGCAACGAAGTGCTGGTGGTCCGGCCCGAAACTAATTTCGTCATGATCGGCGAGCGCTGCAACATCACCGGCTCACTCAAGTTCAAACGCCTTATCACAGAGGGCAACTACGAAGCAGCTGTGCAAGTGGCACGCGAGCAGGTGCAAAATGGGGCCAACATTCTCGACATCAACATGGATGCCGACCTCATCGATTCCGAGGAAGCGATGACGCGCTTTCTGCGGCTTTTGGCCAATGAGCCGGACCTGGCGCGCGTCCCTCTCATGATCGACAGCTCGAAATGGTCGGTGATCGAGGCCGGCTTGAAATGTGTGCAGGGCAAGCCGATTGTCAACTCGATCAGCTTGAAGGAAGGCGAGGACAAATTCCTCGAACAGGCCCGTCTCCTCAAGCGTTACGGAGCTGCGGTAGTCGTGATGGCTTTCGACGAAGAGGGGCAGGCCGTTACCGCTGACCGCAAGGTAGAGATCAGCGCGCGAGCCTATCGCCTGTTGACCGAACAAGTCGGCTTCGCGCCTGAAGACATTATCTTCGATGTGAACATCCTGACGGTTGGCACCGGCATGGAGGAACATGCCAACTACGCTGTCGAGTTTTTCGAGGCCGTGCGGCGGCTCAAGCAAATGTTTCCGCAAGCGAAAACGTCCGGCGGCGTCAGCAACGTCTCCTTCGCCTTCCGCGGCAAGGAAAACGAGGTGGTGCGCGAGGCAATGAACTCCGCCTTCCTCTATCACGCCATCCGCGCCGGCCTGGACATGGGCATCGTTAACCCTGGCCAACTGCAAGTCTACGAGGAGATCCCCAAGGATCTGCGGGAGCGCGTCGAGGACGTACTGCTCAACCGCCGCCCCGACGCCACCGAGCGCCTCGTGGAGTTCGCCAAATCGCTGGAGGCAAGCAACTCCTCCTCCCGCAGCGCCGGCACGGGACCGTCCTGGCGCGAACTGCCGGTGCAGGAACGGCTCAAGCACGCCCTTATTCATGGCATCATTGATTACATCGACGCCGACGTGGAAGAGTGCCGCCATCTGTACCAACGTCCGCTGGAAGTCATCGAAGGGCCCTTGATGGACGGCATGAACGTGGTTGGCGACCTGTTCGGCGCCGGCAAAATGTTTCTGCCGCAGGTGGTCAAGAGCGCCCGCGTCATGAAAAAGGCCGTGGCCTATCTGTTGCCGTTCATGGAAGAAGAGCGGCAAAAAACGGGTGGCGAACGCAAGCCGCGCGGCAAAATCCTGATGGCCACCGTCAAGGGCGACGTGCATGACATCGGCAAAAACATTGTCGGCGTGGTCCTTTCCTGCAATGATTTCGAAGTTATCGACCTCGGCGTCATGGTGCCGTGCGAGACCATTTTGCAGAAGGCCCGCGAACAAGCCGTGGACATGATCGGCCTGTCCGGCCTCATTACGCCGTCGCTGGACGAGATGGTGCATGTGGCCCGGGAGATGGAGCGCCAAGGTTTTCAGCTGCCGTTGCTGATCGGCGGCGCTACCACCAGCGCCAAGCACACCGCCGTCAAAATTGCTCCGGCTTATCATGAGACCGTCATTCACGTCAAAGACGCTTCGCGCAGCGTCGGCATCGTCGAGCGCCTGATGCGACCGGAAGAAAAACACAAGCTCGATGCGGAGAACCGGCGCAACCAGGCCCGGGAGCGTGAAAATTTTGCCCGTCGCCGCCAGCGCAAACTCGTCTCCTACGCGGAAGCGTGCAAGCGCCGCTTCCGCATCGACTGGGAGAATGCACCAATTGCTGTGCCGTCATTCCTCGGCGTGCGTGTTTTGCGCGATTTCCCGCTGGCGGACCTCGTGCCCTACATCGATTGGTCGCCGTTTTTCATGGCCTGGGAACTGCGAGGCAAATATCCGCATATTCTCGCGGACGCCAAGGTCGGCAGCGAGGCACGCAAACTCTTTGAGGACGCCAACCGCTTACTGGAGCGCATCCTCGCTGACAAGCTGTTGGCAGCCAATGCCGTCTATGGTTTCTGGCCGGCCAACAGCTGGGGCGACGACATCATCGTTTTCGCCGACCAAACTCGACAGCGCGAATTGCTGCGCCTGCCGATGCTGCGCCAACAATGGGAGCGCGAGGGCCAAACGGCGTTTCGCAGTCTGGCTGATTATCTCGCTCCTCTTGATAGTGGCCGGATTGATTATCTCGGCGCCTTCGCGGTAACAGCCGGCATCGGAGCGGAAGAACTGGCGGCGCGCTTCGAGGCTGAGCAGGATCCCTACAGCGCGATCATGACCAAAGCGCTGGCCGACCGTCTCGCTGAAGCATTTGCCGAGCTGTTGCACGAACGCGCCCGCCGCGACTGGGGCTATGGCCGTGAGGAACACCTGACCAAGGAACAGCTGATCGCCGAGGAATATCGCGGCATCCGTCCAGCCGCCGGCTATCCCTCTTGTCCCGATCACACCGAGAAAGCCAAGCTGTGGGCCCTTCTCCATGCCGACGAGGTGAGTATCCATCTGACCGAGAGCTTCGCCATGACGCCTGCGGCTTCGGTGAGCGGTCTGTACTTTTCTCATCCCGAAGCGACCTACTTCGCCGTCGACCTCATTACGCGCGACCAAGTCGAGAACTATGCGGCGCGCAAGGGTATGTCGCGCGCCGAAGTCGAGCGCTGGTTGGCGCCGAACCTGGGATATGATGCAGAGTAAGAGTGCTACCTCGGTTGTTCTCTGGCGAGCGGGGGGTGTGAACCCCCCGGTAAAACCGGGCGAGCGGGGGTGTGAACCCCCCGGTAAAACAACCGGGGGGGTCACACCCCCCGCTCGCCAAGACAACAATTGCACCAGGGTATTGTACTCATAGGGGAGGCGAATATTCGGCTGCACGCCGACCGCCGAAGGTGATGAAGGCCGTGAGCATCACCCGTTCGGCCTACCATGCGGGCTGGCCGCACGCGGAACGTCTATCGCTTACGCTTCCATTCGTTATTTTTTCACCAGCCGTCGATAGCGGCCGGGGGTCTGGCCAGTCAGGCGCTTGAACACGACATTCATGTATTCGGGATGCTTGTAGCCGGCCAGCCGAGCGATTTGCTCCAGCGGCAGGTCGGTTTCCGCCAACAACTGCTTGATGCGTTTGAGCTGAACCGCCCGGATCTCGGCCTGCGGTGAATGACCCAGGTACTTGCGAAATTGGCGTTCCAGTTCGATCCGCCGCAGCGGTACGCGTTTGAGCACTTCCGGCACGGTGATCCCCTCGCAAGCGTGCTCGCGGATGTAACGCACAGCGGCGGCAAGGGTGGAGTCGTCCAGGGCCAACACATCGGTGGATTGGCGGGTGGTCACGCCGAGCGGCTCGACAAGCAATTCCTGCTGCGGAGGCTGGCCGCCGGCCATGAGGTGGTCCAGCAAGGCTGCTGCCTCGTAGCCGATGCGCTCCGGATTGGGAGCTACACTGGAGAGCGGCGGCCGGCACACAGAACAGAGTAACTCATCATCATCAACGCCAAGAACGGCCACTTCATCGGGCACAGCAACGTTGATCCGCTGGCAGGCCTCCAGGACTTGATAGCCCCGCGCATCATTGCAGGCTAGCACACCCAGCGGCCGCGGCAACGCCGCCAGCCAGCGGCCAATCGCCTCGTATTCCCTCTCGCTGCGATGATAGGAGCTGGAACCTCCCCACGGAGACTCATAGACGCCGCACCATTCGCCTCGGTTCGCCAGAGCGGCGGCAAAGCCTTCCCGCCGTCTCTGCGACCAAGCCGGCTTGCTGTAGCCGCAAAAGGCGAAGCGGCGGAAACCGCGTTCAAGCAGATGCTCGGCGGCGAGCCGGCTGATGGCATCATCATCGGAACGGATACGCGGCAAGCCAAACGGACTTTGGAAATAACTGCTGAGATTGACAATAGGAATTTTCAGATGACGTAAGCACTCCGCGAAGTGAGGGAGGATGGAGCAACAGATGATGCCATCGCCGCGCCAGCCGTCCAGCCAGCGCGGCAGCGTGTCTTTCTGTTGGCGATAGGGATCCATGTAAATCGACCAGTACGGATGCGTGCGGAGGTACTGGTTGATGCCGCGCAGGATACGCCGGTCGTAAACGTACAAAGTGCTGAGGAGCAAAGCTACGTGGAGTCGGCGATACATGGCTGTACTCTCTCGCCGCGCTTCTTGCTGGTGCAGTCGTGGGGGATTTCTCTTGATGGTAACACAAGGGCGATCGTTGATACAAGTAAAGGTTCTCAAAAAAAACGATGCGGGTTCTCAATGGACGACAGAAGGCTTCCGGGGGTACGTTAAATTTTATTAATCGGGCTGGACTCGTTATCGGGACCGCGGTCCTGACGGCCCAAGAGTAATTTGCGTGGGAACAGCAGGGAGCCGCTCTATGAGGAACTGCTGATCGGTCTTAACCAAGTTTTTCTTCCGGGGAGACAGTCATGCCAGCACTTCGTTTGCTCCAGCGTTTTCGTGCGTTCACCTTGATCGAGTTGTTGGTGGTCATCGCCATCATTGCTATCTTGATCGGCCTGTTGTTGCCGGCGGTGCAAAAAGTGCGCGAGGCCGCCAACCGCGCCCAGTGCCAGAACAACCTCAAACAGATCGCCCTGGGAACCCTGAACTGCGCGGACACCAACCAGGGCAAGTTGCTACCCAGCTACGGGTGGTATCCCAACCCCCAACAACCGGGGCAGAACACGGTCATCGCTTATGGAGGATTATTGTTTCTCCTCTGGCCTTATGTCGAGCAGCAAAACCTTTTTAATGCATCTTTAGGCAGCTGGTGGGCTGGAGAAAATGGTTATAATGCAAACACCACGATCTACACGGAATGGAGCAACGCAGTGGACGGCGGCGGCGCCAACACCAATCTAAAAATTTACGCTTGCCCTTCGGACCCTACCTATAGCGCCCAGGGAAACAACCCTTGGGGTAACAACTGTAGTTATGCACTCAACGGCCAAGTGTTCACTTCCACCCATGCCGGTAATAGCCTCAGTCGTTACCCTGCCAGCATCGTGGACGGCACGTCGAACACCATCTTCTTCACGGAAAAACAGTCCAAGGGAATGGGCAACGGCAACTGCGGCAGCGCCGGCGGATACAGTTCGTCCGTTGGCGGAGACCCCAACTGGTACCCCAACTGGGGACCGACGGTTTATGCCCCGGAGTGCGGCGAGCCTAAAGGTCCGACAGCCTACTTCCAGATTCAACCCTTGCCCGTCGGCAGTGCTATCTTTGCTCTGCCGAGCACTGGACATACCGGGGGGATCATGGTGGCGATGGGCGATGGCAGCTGCCGCTTGGTCGCTCAAGGCACCAGCCCCAATACCTGGTGGTATGCCGTGACACCGGCCAATGGCGATCTTCTCGGTCCCGATTGGTAGGAGGTGCTTGACCATGTTGAGAAAACAGCTCCTCTGGACCTGGCTGCTGCGATCAGTCCTCCTCCCGGCGTTTCTCACGTTGTTTGTGGGTTGCAGCTCCAAGGGGACCGTGTCCGGCAAAGTTTTCTACCAGGGCAATCCGCTACCGGGTGGGAGAGTAACCTTCCTGCAAGAGCATGGGGCCTTTCATTCGGTGATTCACGAGGATGGCAGTTACCGGATTACCGGCATTCCACCGGGTCCAGCCACCATTACCGTCTCTTCTCCCGACCCTCCTGGGCCGGCAACTCCGTCGCCGATGGAGAAGGCGGCGGAAATGGCAAAGGCCCGCAAGGTTGAAATGTCTCCGGAGATGGCAAAGCTAGTGGAGGAAGGGATGAAACATATAGGCGATCCCGAAGCAGGGAAGCGCAAATATATGTCCATTCCTCCTAAGTACAAAGATCCGGAGCAATCGGGCTTGAAGTATACCGTGAAAAGCGGCGTGCAAGAATACGATATCCAGTTAAAATAATTGAGGAGAAATAGAGAAGACGACTTCAAAAAGGCCAGAACCATGAGCGAAACGGTGCTAGCCTCATCTCCGCCCTTGCCTCCGACACCGATCCACCGTCGTCGGCGCCCTTTGGTCATCGTCGCCCTGCTCCTCCTTATCGGATTAGGCATCGCGTTAGGCACCGGGATGGTCGGCACTTATCTCTGGGCCGCTTACCATCTGCGGGCTGCCCGCGAAGCCGTGGAACGCTACCACACCCACGAAGCCCTGTCGCACTTGCAGGCTTGTCTGACTGTCTGGCCGCGCGATCCTGAAACATTGTTTCTGGCCGCCCGTGCTGCCCGCCGCACAGGAGAGTTTGATTGGGCCGATCACTATCTCGATCAGTACCAGGAGCTGCGCGGCAAGGACGATGAAGACCTCTTCATCGAGCGTGTTCTCGTCAGTGCCGAGCGCGGCGAAGTGAACTCCGTCAGCCGGTTCTGCCAAGCCTTGGTCGAGCGGAACCATCCAGCCACGCCCCTGATCCTGGAGGCGCTGGCCAACGGCTATCTGCGGCGGGCGCGGCCAGGGGATGCAGAGCAGGTGCTGAAGGAATGGCTTAAGCGCCAGCCCGACAATCCTCAAGCGTTGCACATCCGAGGGCAAGTGTATGACGAGGAGTTGCGCCATCACGACGCTATCACTGACTATCGGCACGTTCTGGCGATTGACCCGGACATGGAGGAGACCCGCCTACGCTTGTGCGAATCTCTCGTGCATTTGGGTCTAACGAATGAAGCACTGCCGCATTTGGAGCACCTGAGCCGACGCCGCCCTGGCAACTTGAAAGTCCAGGTATATCTAGCTCGCTGCTACGATCGGATGGGGCGCTCTGATGAAGCGGAGCAAATCCTCACTGTCTTACTGGATCGCCAGCCCGACTACGGCCCTGCCCTCGCCGAGCGCGGCAAGCTAGCCCTACGCGCCGGCCGGACCCGGGAAGCGGAGACATGGCTGCGCCAGGCAGTCGAGCGGGGATCGGGCGATGTCATGGCCCATTACCAGCTCGCTCTGTGCTTGGAAAAGAACGGCAAGAGCGAGGAAGCTCAACAGGTGCGAGCCTACCTGGAGGAACTCGAAGGCGACATGCGTCGTATCCAAGACATCTCGCGAGAGAAGATGCAACAATCGCCTCATGATCCGAACTTGCACTACGAATTGGGCGCGATCGCCCTGCGGTATGGTCTGGTCGAATCGGGGCTGCGTTGGTTGCACCGCGCCCTAAAGGAGGATCCCCACCACGCGCCTAGCCATAAAGCCCTCATGGAGTATTATCAGCGTACCCACGATTTCCAACTGGCGGCGGAACACCGCCGCCAGTTGGAGAATTGCAAAGAGGGCAGGATGGCCTTATGGCCTTGACTTTTGACGCCGCCTTGAAAATCTAGGGGGCGGGACAGTCCCCAGGGCTTTCTGGCCCCTTTTGAGCGATCGCTGCCCGAGCCGGTGAAGCTGCTCAACGTCGATCTGTCTCCTTCTATGGGACCGCTTTACCCGTCCGGACCCAAAAGCACAAATGGACTTTTCACCACGCGGAGGATCTGCTAAAAATAAGATTATGGGAAATCGCCGTCCCCGCGTGTGGTAGAGTAGAGCAGCCGGAGAAACTTGTTAGGAGAGTGTATGCCCTTACGGATGCGCGTCCATGACCGTGAGCCAATCAGTCTGGCCCTGCGACGATTTAAGAAATTGCTCGAACGAAGCGGAATCCAGAAAGAGTTGCGGAAACGGAAATACTACGAAAAACCCTGCGAAGCCCGCCGCCGCGCGGAATTGCGCAAGCAGAGCGCGATTCGCAAGGGCAAAACCGGCACACGCTAAGCGTCCACCAGGAATGGGCCTCTTTGTCGGGGCCTGAAGCGAAGGCGCGGAGAGCCCATTCGCTACACTTGAGGCCCAGACAAGGGCAAAGATTTTTTTCAAGCCACAAGGAGCGTTTCATTAGCACGATCATCACTTCCGCCGTTCGCCCTTCCGTCCTTTTGCCCAAGCAGCCCGCGAAGTCTGGCATCGCGATGGTCCCCAACTGGCTCAAGTGCCTGCCGTTCATCGGTTTGCACTTGGCTTGCCTCGCAGTGCTCTTCACTGGCGCCGATGTCGTCGCTCTCATTCTGTGCGCCTTTTTCTACTTCATCCGCATGTTCGGCGTTACCGCCGGCTATCACCGTTACTTCGCCCATCGGTCCTACAAGACCAGCCGGCCGATGCAGTTTCTCATCGCCTGCCTCGGTTGCAGCGCCTTACAGAAGGGACCGTTGTGGTGGGCGTCGCACCATCGGCGGCATCATCGCTACTCTGATACCCCGGAGGATCCGCACTCGCCACACGTCACCAGTTTTTGGTGGGCGCATCTGGGATGGATTCTGTCCGAGGAACACACGGAGACCCCCTGGGAAGACATCCGCGATTGGTCGCGCTATCCGGAATTGCGTTGGTTGGATCGCCTGCACTGGCTGCCGGGGCTGTTCCTGGCTGGCGTCTGTTTGCTGATCGGTTACTTCACCGGCGGCTGGGCCAGCGCCGCCCGCGCCGTGGTATGGGGTTTTGTTATCAGCACGGTGCTGCTTTATCACGCCACCTTTTCCATCAACTCGCTGAGTCACTTGCTCGGCAAGCGCCGCTACGCTACGGATGATGATAGCCGAAACAACTTTTTCCTGGCGCTGCTGACGCTGGGTGAAGGGTGGCACAACAATCACCATCACTACCAAAGTTCGGCCAATCAAGGCTTTTTCTGGTGGGAGATCGACATTAGCTATTATCTCATCCGCACGATGAGCTGGCTCGGTCTGGTATGGGACATCCGTAAACCAGGCTCTAAGGCATTGGCGTACCGTAACCTGGAACTTACCCCGCCGCGCCATTGACATGCTCCTTTACCCGCTTGTTGAAAGAAACCGGGAGCAAACGCCATGCCGGTCAAGGAACGAAGCGTGGCCGCGAGTAGTCTTTCCGACGTTTTCTGCAAGGCGCAGCGCCATCTCAGCCGGCGCGATCCCTTGCTGGGGCGGCTCATCCGGCGCGTTGGTCCTTGCACACTCCAGCCGGGCGGTGAGGCTTTTCCTATGTTGGTGCGCGCGATCATCTCGCAAATGCTTGCGACGAAAGCCGCACTCACGATCACAGCTCGCGTCGAAGCCGCCCTCCAGCCGCACGGCGTCACTCCCGCGGCAATTGCCGCGGCAAGCGCGGAGGGGCTGCGTGGTGCTGGGCTTTCTAGGGCCAAGGTGTTGGCCCTCAAAGACTTGGCCCAGCAAGCGCTGAACGGCGGCCTCTCGTTGGAGCGTCTGGCGGATAAGAGCGATGAGCAAGTGATTGCCGCGTTGGTGTCGGTGCGGGGCATCGGCCGTTGGACGGCGGAGATGTTCCTCATCTTTTCCCTGGGCCGACTCGATGTTTTGCCGGTAGACGACTTCGGGTTGCGGGCGGGAGTTCGTGAATTGTACGACCTACCGGACCTACCAGGTCGAGCCGAACTGCGCGAACGGGGTGAGATTTGGCGTCCCTATCGCAGCATCGCCACTTGGTATTTCTGGCGCAGTCGCGGAGCCGTGCCCCAATCGCAATAACATCTGAGTCTGCTGCTAGATCGCGGCGAGTGGGGTAGCGTGAGCGCCCCGAGGGCGAGCGGGGGGGTCCCCCCCCCCCCCCCCCCCCGGCGGACGCCCCGGGGGCGCCCCCCCCCCCCCCCCCCCCCTGCCTGCCTCCGGCCCCCAGCGGGCGGGGG
>Ga0078972_1016529_pt1 | contig 10895 bp, 10 predicted proteins | sample YelNatPaOPGAMG01_FD_67568 | JGI IMG/M metagenome (GOLD analysis project Ga0078972, IMG submission 67568) | Hot spring thermophilic microbial communities from Obsidian Pool, Yellowstone National Park, USA - OP-RAMG-01 (SPADES assembly) (version 2) | ecosystem: Environmental > Aquatic > Thermal...
CTACAACAACTGCTTTTCCCCTTCCTTCTTCAATTACTGTTCCCATATAAACCATATTTTCCCTATCTGCCAAAGGAGTATCTTCTGGTAAAACGTCAGTGTGTTTCAAAGAAGGCCAAAACTCTCCTGTCAAAATCATCTCATTTACTGTTAAATTTTGACTTTCAATTACTCTGGCATCAGCGGGGACTTTGTCTCCAGCAGAAAGTAAAATTAGATCCCCTGGTACCAATTCTTTAGCATCTACAATTTTTTCTCTTCCTTCTCTAATTACCTTAGCTTCAATTTTTAAGATTTTCTTTAACTCTGACAAAATCTTGATTGCCTTTTTCTCTTGGTAAAAGCCCAAAACCGCATTAAAAAGTAAAACCAGAAAAATTGCCAAGGCATCTAAAAATTGATGGAAAATCAAACTCAAAAAAGCAGCAAAAAGCAAAATTATAATAAAGAGGTGCTTAAATTGAGAAAAAAATAAGGAAAGGTTAGAGGGTAATTTTTCTTCTGGAATTTCGTTTTTCCCAAATTCTCTTTTTCTGATTTCAACTTCCTTTTCGCTCAATCCATTCCTCAAATCAGTTCTTTGAATTTCCTCAATTTCTCCAACTTTTAAATTGTGCCAAAAAACTTCTGCCATTATTTTGTCGATTTTTCGATCCAATTTAAAAAATCTTTGTTTCCCTTCTCAATATCAAAAGAAATAATACAAGGCACCGAGTAAGAATGAATTTCCTTTACCCTTTTTATTATTTTTCCAACTAAGCTCTTTTTCGTTTTCGCAAAAATTCCGTACTCACCAGTTTTTTCAATTTTTCCTCGCCACCAATACACTGAATCAATTTTAAAGATATTGCAACAAGCAACCAACTTTTCAGAAATCAAAACCCCAGCAATTCTCTTTGCCTCTTTTTTATTTGGCGCCGTAATATAAACAAAACTAAACTTTTTCATTTTTCGGAACTCGATCTATTGATCTATTTATTTTACCAAAATATATTCCAGACCGAAAATCTGTATTTGACCCACAAAGAAAAATCCCTCCGCCAACCCATATACAAGAATATTCTAATATTCTGCAGAATGTTAGAATATTTGTTTTGTAAATTTTACTTGTGTGATACTTTAATAAAAGCTGGAAAGAGAAATTGATTTTTTTCAAATTGAAAGTCAAAATGGAATTTTTAGTTGCGAGCCAAAAACGGGTATTTGGCGCGCAAAATTGGAATTGCAAGAGTATAATCAATGAGTGGCGCAAGAGATGCAGGGATCGTAAATTCTGATTAAAGACCGAATTTTTCTGATTTGTTCTTTCTTTTTAAGTTTTATAATTTTTGGTAAGAATGTCCTTAAATCTTCTTCAATATTGTGCAAAAATTGAGCAGTGGGAGTAATAATGTTGCAATTTGAAATTCTGCCGTCTTTGTCAATTTCATAATAGTGAAAAAGCGTTCCTCTTGGAGCTTCTAAAGCACTCAACCCACTTGATGGATAAGGTTTAATTTCAAGTTTTTCTTCTTTTAGTGGAAGTCTCAAAATTTCTTTCAATAGATCTTGAGAAACTTTTAAAAAGTGCAAAACCTCGATTGCCTGAGAGAAAAGATTGTGAAAAATGTTTTTGAAATAATCTTTTTCTGAAATTTGCTTTTCTTTTAAAAATTCTTTAAATTTCTCTTTTGCCTCTTTTTCTAAAAATTCTCCATTATTTTTTATTCTTGCGATTGCTCCCAACATATAAGCCTTTCCCCTAAATTTTACTCTTTTTACAGGTGGCGATTTCAAATCTTCTTCAATTTCCACTGAGTAAAAATTTGAAAAAGTGAATTTCTCTTTTCCAATCTTTACAAATTTTTCAAAATAAAATGGATAATCTTTGCCATTATAAACTGAGGCAAAAAGGGTTTCTCTTTCAAATTCTGGGTATTCAATTTTTTTGAAAGTTTCAACTAATAAATTTGCATCTTCGATTGTTTGGGGGATCTTTTCTAAAATCTCTTTCAATTTTTCTTTTTCTGGTAATTTTGTAAAACCTCCAACAATTGGAGTTATTGGATGAACCGCCCTCCCTCCCACAATTTTTATTATCTCTAGTGCCAAATCTCTTACCCTTAATGCTGCTTTTGATTCTTTCTTAAATTTTTTCAAAAGATCTAAATCGTTCTCGATGTTGAAAAAATCTGGCAAAGAAAGGAAAAATAAATGCAAAGTATGAGAGTGAATTATATTCGCTGCCAAAAGCAATTTTCTCAAAAGAGTTGTTTGTTCTGAAACTTTAATTTTTAAAGCATTCTCTAGAGCGGTTATTGCTCCTAAAATATGAGGAACAGGACAAATTCCACAAATTCTTGAAACAACAATTGGTACTTCAAAATATCTTCTTCCAACTAAAATTCCCTCAATTTGTCTTAATCCCAAAAGAGTTTGAAATTTTAATTCTTCAATCTTTCCAGTTTTTGTTACTCTTGCCCAAAATCCTGCTTCCCCCTCAATTTTGTGAATATGGGGGATAGTAATTTTTTTTGATTTTTCGGAATGATGTTCAACTTCCCAATGCATAAATTTAAAAAATTTATTTTAACCTTTGCTCAATATCATCTTTTATTCCAAAAATCTCTAAATTATCTTCAATTTCTTCTGGTTTTTTAAATTTTTTCAATGTTTCCAAAAAGCCTTTTGGGTTCACATTTTTCAAAATTCCCCGACAACCATAACAAAGCTGACCATTTTTTGGACAAATTGCGCCACATCCTGCCAAAGTTATTGGTCCTAAACATGGTTCTTTTTTTCTTAAAAAGCAGGTTTCTTTTCCTTGATGAGGACACTCTGTACAAACTGGTTTTTGCGAAATTTCTGGAATTTTTCCTTGAATTAATTCTTTTGCATATTTTAAAAATTCCTCGCCATTAATCGGGCAACCTGGAATGTAAAAATCAACTTTGACAAAATTGTCGATTTCTTTAATTTCTGGGTTTTCCACATTTAATTTTTTGTAAATGTACCTTATTGTCTTTTCTTTTCCTTGATAATTTTTCATTTCTGGAATTCCTCCCAAGGAAGCACAATTTCCCATTGCTACTAAAATTTTTGATTCTTTTCTAATTTTTTTCAATAGCTTTACTTCTTCTTTTTTTATTGGCAATCCTTCAACAAAGGAAACATCAATCTCAACTTTTCCCTTTGGAAAGGGAATTTCTTCAATTAGAGAAAAATCAATTAAATCAACGCCTCTCAAAAAATCAAAAAACTTTTCTCCCAAATCAAGTAATACAAATTGACATCCCTCGCAAGCCGTTAAAGAAAAAAATGCAACTTTGGGTTTTGGCATTTTTTTATTTTCTCATTTTTTAAAATATTTTGCAATTTTATCTTAACAAAAGGCTCTGCCGTTTGGCAGAGCCTAGAGATTATTAAGTGCTTGAAATGTCCAAAGAGCCATTTCGTGGAATTTTTTTGAAGCAAAGCAAACAACACAGTTTTTTATTTTGCTTTCTGGCGTCCAGTAAATCTCAGAAATTTCAGAAGATGGAGAAAGTAAGTTAAAATTTTGAGGAGAAACAAAATGAAAAACTATCAAAACATTTAGAGTGGTTAAGTCTGAGTCGTGTATTTCTGGAAAAATCCTATAACATAAATATTGCGGAGAGTTTGGCAAGTTAATCCCAAAGTCTTTAAAGAAAATTCTTTTCAGAGCTTGATAACAAGGCAAAAAGAGAGATGAGAAATCTTCAATGGAACGAGCATAAAGTCTAAAATCGGAGATTGAAACTTTGCCACCTGGCAAAAAAAGTCCTTCTTTTCCTTTTTTCTTGATTAACAAAATCTCGTTTCCCCTTACCACTCCTCCAAAAGACAATACCTCTATCTTCATCTCGCCTCCTTTTGAATAATTTCAGTTTAACAAATTTTTTAAATTTTTCAATGAGTGCTATTCTAATTTTCCAATTGGCATTAAATAAAGTGGCAAAACATTTTCTGGTAGTTCCAAAATTTCTTTTACTTTTTCATCGTCAAAAGCTCCAACAGTAACAGTTCCCAAATTCAAAGCTGTGGCTTGCAAATAAACATTTTGGGCTGAATGCCCTGCTTCCATATAAACATATCTAATTCCTCTTTCTCCATATTTTTTTGTTGTCCTTTCAAAAACTGCGCCAATTACCAAAACTGCAGGAGCTTCTTTTACCCAACTTTGTCCCAAGGCTGCAATCGACAATTCTGATCTCAAATCTCCATCTTTAATTTTTGAAAGAGAGTGATTTTCTGGATTGTATTTGTAAACAGCGGCATCTAATTTTTCAACTTTTCCAACAACTAAAAAAATTTCTAAAGGATACAAAGCTCCTGCTGAAGGAACAGTTCTTAATCCTTCTTGTGAAGTAATTCCCTGAGCTGCCCATAAAATCTGTGAAATTTCAAAAAAGCCAAGAGCTTCTTTTTTATAGGATCTATGAGATCTTCTTTTTAAAATTGCTTCTTCCAAAGAAATTGACCCTTTTGTTTTTGGTTCTTCGAGTAAAATTGTGTTTTCTTTTAAATTTTCTTTTTTTGACTTCATATTAAATTTTTGAGGAATTTTTTCTTTAAAAACAAAGTAAAAAATTAAGGCAAGGAGCGAAAAGGCAAAAATTAAGCTCCAAACCTTTTTCATTCTTTGATTTTAACAAATTTAATTTTTGACTCAAATTGAATTACTTTTCGCTAGCAAAAATTATTTTTAAAATTTCGAGTAAAATTGTAGTCAAAATTCCAATGCCAAAAACAATAATCCAGTGAAAAATTTGCAAAGGTACAGTGTTTAAAATTTTTTGAAGAGGTGGAAAATAAATTGCAAAAAATAAAAGTAAAAATCCATAAAGAATGGCGAGGGGTAAAAATTTGTTTTTGAAAAAGTTTTCTGTTTTAATGATTGGCTTTCTCAAATTTTTAAAAGAAATAACATAGATTAAATCAATGGCTCCCAAAGTTGCAAAAACTAAAGTACTTGCTAATTTTAAATTCTCGCCCCTTATTCCAAAATTGAAAAATAAAAGAATTGAAACTAGAGAAACAAAAACAGTTATTGAAAAAATCAAAGTGATTAAAAGCTTATCCAAAATTGGTTCTTTTCTAATATCAATTGGTTTTCTTTCCATTAAATCTCTTTCTTTTGGCTCAAAAGCAAAAATCAAATCTGGGGGACCATCACAAATTAAATGCAGGTACAAAATTTGGGGAATGGTCAAAGGTGGGGAAAATTTTAAAATTCCAGCTAAAAACAAAACTGCAATTTCCAAAAAAGAATTCGATAAAACATAACCTACACTCTTTTTAATGTTTGATAAAATCAACCTCCCTTCTTCGCAAGTTGAAATTATTGTCTTAAAATTGCTATCCAATAAAATCAAGTCTGCTGCTTCTTTTGCAACCTCTGTTGCTTCGCCTACTGCAATTCCAATATCTGCCTCTTTTAAAGCTAATGCATCGTTGACTCCATCTCCTGTCATTGCTACAACTTCTCCTTTCTCTTTTAAAACATCAACAATTTTTCTTTTTTGGCGTGGCAAAACTCTTGTGAACAAAACAATTTTATCTATTTTTTCTTTTAATTCTTCTTTTGAAATTTTTTCTAACTCTTCAGACTCCATTACATTCTCTTCCCCAATTTCCAATCCCAAAGATTTTGCCACTCTTTCTGCTGTTTTTCTATAATCTCCGGTCACAATTTTTACTGAAATTCCTGCTTTTTTTGCTATCTCTATCATTTCCTTTGCCTCTTTCCTCACAGGATCTGAAATCCCAACAACTCCTAAAAACTCAAAATCTTTTTTCTCTTTTAAATTTTCCCTTTCTTTTTTTGCAAAAGCTAAAACCCTCAATCCTTCCTCTGCCCATTCGTCTAAAATTTTCAAATATTTTTTCTTTTTTTCCTCGTCAATTTTACAAAAATCAAAAACTATTTCTGGAGCTCCAGCCAAAAGAGAAACTTTTTTTCCTTCAATTTCCCAGATTGACATTGAGTATTTTTTGGCACTATCAAAAGGCTCTTCAAAAATTTCTCTTCCTTCTTTTAAAAGCTTTTCTGCCGTTTCTTTTAAATTCTCTTTTGCAAAATTAAAGAGTGCAACTTCCAAACTCGTTCTTTCTTCATTATTTAAAAGCATAACTTTTAAAGCCTCTTCTTTGTTTTCGAATTCAAATTTTGTGACCCTCATTTTTCCTTCAGTTAAGGTTCCGGTTTTATCAAGACAAATTACAGAAGTTGATCCCAAAACTTCAGTTGCTAAAAGCGTTTTTACCAATCCTTGCTTTTTTAAAATTCTTTTCATTCCTAAAGCTAAAATTACTGTGATTATTACAGGCAATGCTTCTGGAATTGCTGCCACTGCCAAAACGATCGAGGTTTTGAAAGCATGATAAATTTTCCCACCCCCTAAAATTCGAGAAATAAAAATCAAAAAGCAAATTGCCAAAACTAAAATTGCCAAATTTTTTGAAAGATCTTCCAATTTTTTTTGCAAAGGAGTTTTTCCTTCTTCAATTTCAACTAAAGCTTTTCCAATTTTTCCAAATTCAGTTTCTTTTCCAATTTTTTCAACCTCCATTATTCCCTTTCCAGAAAGTACTGTTGTTCCCATAAAAACTTTATCTCCCTCTTTTTTCATGATTCCCTCTTCCTCCCCTGTTAAAATCGCCTCTGAAACTAAAATTTCACCTTGAATTAGTTTTCCATCAGCTGGAATTTTATCCCCAGAAATTAAAACAACCAAATCTCCAGGAACTAAACCTTTTGCCTCAATAAGCTTTCTTTTTCCTTCCCTAATTACCATTGCCATTGGCTTTAAAATTTTCCTTAAAGCATAAAGTGTTCTTTTTGCGTTATATTCTTGAAAAAATCCCATTAAAGTATTCAAAATCAAAACAGAAATTATTAAAACAAAATCAAAAAATTCGCCAAAAAAAAGAGAAATTCCAGCTACAATTGCCAAAATTAAAAGAAGATAGCTCTTTAATTGAGAAAGCAAAATTTTAATTAAAGAGATTTTTTCTTTCTCAAAAATAACATTCTCTCCAAATTTCTTCTTTAAGGCTAAAACTTCACTTTCAGAAAGTCCTAAATATTCCATAAATTTTATTCAATTCCCAATTCTCTTGCCCTTTTAATTTGAATTAAATTTTCAGGTGAAATTTTTGATAAAGAATTTTTTGGAAAACTTTGAATAATTTTTACTCCTTCAATATCAATTTCTATTCTGCTTTTTGATGCCAAAATTAAATTAGGTTCTTCTTCTTTGCCACTTGCTGGTCCTCCTGAAATAAAACACTTTCTTGCATCCATTAAAATCAAATCTGGTTTATAAATTGTGTTTAATTCAGCTATTTTCTCTTGTAAATTGAAAAGATGAAGTTTTATTCTTTCTGTTGGTTTCATGAACCCTACTGCCAATTTTAAGGCTCCAGTATATTGAGCATATTTGTGAGTTTTTAAACATGGCAAAAGAATTATTTTATCTGCTCTATCTAAAATTTCAGTTACAGAAACTGATTTTAAATATTTTCCATTTGGTATTTCTTTTTTAACCCATTCCCATTCCTCAAAAACATAAATTCTAGGTGGAGGGTCTAAATCTAAGAGTTTAAAGATTCCCAATTTCTCCATTACTTTTTTTGTATTCAAACTCATTGTTGAACTCTCCCCTATCATTACTAGTTTTGGTTGAGCACTATAGACTATTTCGACAACATTTTTTAAAAATTCAGGATCTGTTGAAGCTGGAAAAGGATCTGCAGTATTAAAATTTGGTTTTATCAAAACCACATCGCCCTTTTTCACAAAGCTTTGAATTCCTCCAAAAAGTTCTAATGCTTTTAAAATCGTTTCTTTTAAGTTTCCTTCAAATTTTACCTTAACTACTTTTTCCATAACTTACTCAATTGAGTATTTCTTTTTTATTTCTTCAAATTTATTTTCAACTTCTTTTAACCTTTTTTTGCATTTTTCAATTAGCTCCATTCCCCTTTCATATTTTTTTAAAGCTTCGTCCAAATCTATATCTTCTTTCTGAAACCATTTATTAATTTCCTCAATTTCCTGATAAGCTTTTGTAAAATTAAATTTTTCTTCGGCCATTTTTTTCAATTTTTTTAACTTTTGAAATTACTTGACCTTTATAAAATTTAGTTTTTATTTCTTGCGAAATTTTCAAATTTTCTGGATCTTTAATTATTCTTCCAGTTTCATCAAAAGTAATTGTGTAACCTTGCTTTAATTTCAAAATTGGGTTTGAAAGAGAGAGTTTTTCTTCCTCTTGGCACAATTTTTCTTTGATTTTCCTTTGCCAAGTAATTTGATTTTTGACTAATTCTTTTAAAAATTGCTCAATTTTCAAATTTTCTCGCCAAATTAAATTTTTAATTTTAAAAGCATTTTGAAAAAATTCTTTTTCCAAAATCCTGAAATCTTGGAAATAATTTTCCAAATAAAGGTTCAAATTTGTGATTAATTCTTTAATTCTTTTTTGCTTTTCCAAAATCTCTTTTTCTATTTTTTCAGTAAAACTTTTTTGAAAGGAAATAATCTTTTCTCTCACTCCTTTGAAAGTTTGCAAAAACAAAATGTTCAAATTCTTTTCAATTTCAAAAATATCACTCTTTGCTTTTTTCCAATTCTCACTTAAAATTTTGGCTGCATGGGTTGGAGTTGAAGCCCTCAAATCTGAAGCTAAATCTGCCAAGGTTTCGTCATCTTCATGACCAATCCCAGAAATTATTGGAATTTTTGAAGAAACAATTGCCTTAACAATTTCTTCTGTATTGAAGGGCCTCAAGCTTTCCCAATCACCACCTCCTCTAATCAAAACTAAAACATCCAAATCTGGCATATTTTGATTGAACCATTCAATAGCTTCTTTGATTTCATAAACTGCAAAAGATCCTTCAACCTTTACTTCAAAAAAGAAAATTTCAAATCCAAAATTACCAATATGGGTCAAAAAATCTTTTAAAGCTCCTCTCCCAACTCTTGAAGTAATCAAACCAATTTTTTCACAAAATCTTGGAACTGGCTTTTTTCTTTCTGGATTAAAATACCCTAAATCGGTTAATTTTTTCTTTAAAATTTCATATTGTTTTTTCAAAATTCCTTCTCCCAAAAGTTCAATTTTTTGAACTTGAAATTTTAACTCTCCCCTATCTTTTCTAATTTCAGGATAGCCCAAAACTCTAATTTCCATTCCAGGCTCAATCTCGACCCCCAAACTTTCTATAACCTCTCTCCAGGCAAAGCATCTTAAAACCGAACCTTGGTCATCCAAAATATTAAAGAAAACATAATTTGGGTAGCTATTTATTTTTTCTCCAACTTCTCCCTGAACAATTGCATAGCAGGGGGAGATTAATTCATTTAAAAAATCCAAAAATTCAGAAACAGTAAAGACTTTTTCTTCAACTATTGGCTCAACTTTTAGAGTCTCTGTTTTCATTTTTTTAATTTTATCTCATAAACGCTAAATTTACAATTTAAAAAAGTTTTCCACAGATTTAGCTCTTGACAATGATTTTTGCAAAACAATAGAATTAAAAAAATGTTTTCAAAACCAAAATTGAAGAATTTTTTGAAAAAAATCGATCGCCCCAAATGGGGCGATTTTTTTTATTTTGAAAAGTTCCCGGTCATTGATTTGCATTGTCATTTGAGAAACGAAATTTCAAAACATACTTTAGAAGCCAAAAGAGCAGGAATTGATGCTTTAGTTTTTATGGCGAACTCAAAACCACCATTGGATAATTTAGAAAGAATTAAAAAAGTTTTAAAGAAAAAAGCTTTTTGCCAAATCTTTCCCGTCTCTGCAATCACTAAAGGGTTAAAGGGTAAAGAGTTGGTTGATGTAGAGAAAATTAAACCTTATGTTGTTGGTTTTAGCGATGATGGATATTATTTGGAAAATTTGGATTTGTTAAAACAAATTTTAGAAAAAAATGTTTTAGTTTTGGCTCATTGCTCACCAAAATATGAAATCGGACTAAAAAAACCTTATTTGGAAACAAAATATGTCGAAAGATACTTGAAAGTTTTTGAAAAAACTGGAGGAAAATTGCACATTCAGCATGTCAGTCAAAAAACAACTGTTGAACTTATTAGAGATGCAAAAAAGGATGGTTTAAAAATAACTTGTGAAACTTGTCCTCACTATTTCACTTTCACTAAAGAAGATTTAGAAACAAAAGTTAATCCACCTCTCGGAACAAAAAAAGATGTTTTAGCGGTAAAAGAAGGATTAGCTGATGGAACAATAGATGTCATTGCATCAGATTATGCGCCTTTGCCAAGAAAAACTGGAATTTCAAACTTTTTTGCCTTTTTATGGCTTTCTTTTGGTTTAGTTTTTGAGGGAGTTTTGACAAAAGAACAGTTAAAAGAAAAACTTTATTTAAATCCAAAAAGAATAATTGAGGCTCAAGGTCATAAATTAAAAATTTAAAATCTATGAGACATATAATTTCAATCTCAGATTTTACGAAAAAAGAAATCGATGAAATCGTAAAAGGTGCCTCAAGAATGATAAAGCATGCAAAAGAAAAAATTGTCCCCCCTCAAGCTAAGACAAAAAAGAAGCCAAAAGTTTCTCTTTTATTTTTAGAACCGAGTACCAGAACTTTGGGTTCTTTTGAAGAGGCTGCAAGAATTTTGGGTTGGCCAACAAAAATAATTTCTGGCAAAGAAGGTACTTCTTTAATGAAAAAAGAAAGTTTAGCTAACACAGTAAGAATGATGGCAATTCAGGGCACAGACATTTTGATTTTAAGGACAAAAGAAGAAGGAACAGCTCGTTTTGCAGCTGAAATTTTGGAAAAATCTGGTTTTGAAAAAATTTCAGTAATTAATGCTGGAGATGGGGCTAATCAACACCCGACTCAAACATTTTTGG
>Ga0078972_1016534_pt1 | contig 10892 bp, 10 predicted proteins | sample YelNatPaOPGAMG01_FD_67568 | JGI IMG/M metagenome (GOLD analysis project Ga0078972, IMG submission 67568) | Hot spring thermophilic microbial communities from Obsidian Pool, Yellowstone National Park, USA - OP-RAMG-01 (SPADES assembly) (version 2) | ecosystem: Environmental > Aquatic > Thermal...
TGATTGCATCTGGGGTCAGTCATAAACCAACAACGAAGCGTTGCCCCGAGTGAAACGAGGGGTCTCATATTCACCCGCATAGTTTTGGTTTTTGAAAAAACATTAACACCGCACCAAAGCAGTCAATATGGGATTGCCACGCACCTTTAAGGTGCTCGCAATGACGACTTTGTGAATGGCGAATAGGATTAATGGGATCGCCACGCCTGCATTCCGCAGGCTCGCGATGACTTTTTGGGTTGTAGTCAATATGGGATTGCCAAACTCACTTCTTTCTCAATGAAAATTCTTCTTGTCTCATTCTGAAAAGGGAATAGTTGAAGAATCTTATATATTTTAAATTGTTGTCTTTTAAACAAATTAACAATATCAAAATTTACATTTTATAATGTAATTTTTCTTGAAATATTTATATTTTATTTATAATGATAGGTAAAAGGATAAAATTATGTTTAAAATCTTTTGTTATAGATTTGTCTTGGAAAAAGAAGAAAAATTTATAAAAAATCCAGTTTATTTTGTCATAAGAGGTTTTTTAGGAAGTGCATTAAAAAAATATTTTTGTGTAAGAGAAGGAGATTGTGAAAAATGTATCCTTAAAGATACCTGTATTTATAGTGTTGTTTTTTCACCAAAAAATATAAAAAGAGAAGAGATAAATATCAGTGATATACCAAGACCATTTGTGATTCATAATATTGAACTGAATGAGTTTTTGAATGTTGATATGATTTTAATAGGAGAAAAGAATAAAGAATATCTACCATATTTTATTTTCGCATTTGAAAAGATAGGAAAACTAAAATCTGTTGAGACAATTAAAGGGACAATTGTTTATAATGATGGGAGATTAATCGAAGATATTGATTCAGAAATAAAAATTCCAGAAGAAGAAATAAAAGAAAACTTTATAATACTGAATTTTATAACACCAACAAGGATTAAATATAAAGGGCATTACACGGAAAATATAGAGTTTCACATTTTAATAAGTCAACTCTTGAGAAGAATAAAAATGTTAAACCTCTTTTATGGTGATAAAGATAAATTTTTATTTGATACAAAAAAATTACTTGACAATTCAAAAAATATTATGATAAAATATAGAAAAATAGAATGGTGTGATTGGGGTAGGTATTCAAGAAGGCAGGATGAATATATGAAATTAGGTGGAATTGTTGGAGAAATAGGATATGAAGGAAATTTCAAAGAATTTTCTTATTTTCTCCGGCTTGGAGAATATATTCACATAGGGAAAAATTCAACTTTTGGTCTTGGAAGATACATCTTAAAAGAAGGGAAAAATGGATAGAGAAAAAAATACCATTATCCTTTCTGGACTTTTACACGACATTGGGAAGTTAATGAACCGCATAGAAGGCTACCAAAAAGCCCATCCACTTTTATCTGGTGAATTTGTATCAAAACATGAAAATATCTTTGAAAGATATGTTGATATTAAACTTTTGAAGACATTATGCGAAAGGCATCATGAAAATTTTCATAATAAGAATTGTTCAGTAGAAGAAATTTCAGATGATAGAATAAGGGCATTAGCATATATAATCTCAAGGGCAGACAATTATTCATCTTCGGAAAGACCTGATGTTGATGAGGAAACAAAAACTTCAGAATATCAGAAAACAAGATTGTTATCCATTTTCTCAAAAGTTGATTTAGGAAGAGATAAAATAGAAAAAAAGTTATATTACAATTTAGGAAGCATCTATGAAGATTTTAATCCTGTGGAAGAAATAAGTTATTTAAAAACATACAGGGAACTTTATAATAAATTAAATGAAGAGATTGAAAATGTTTCTTCTTTTAATTTTAACATACTCCTTTCAAAACTTATTTCAATATTTGAAAAGTATCTATGGTGTATTCCTTCTGACCCAAGAACAGAAGAACAGGATATATCCCTATTTGACCATTTATATACCACATCCGCTATTGGAACTTGTCTTTATGATTATCATAAGGATAAACTTGATGAAAGAGAAATAAAGAATGATAAAAAGGAGAAATTTATACTTATAGGTGGAGACCTTTCAGGTATCCAGAAATTCATATTTGAGATAGAAAGAACAAATCCAAAACATCTTAGTAAGATATTAAGAGGTCGTTCATTTTATCTTGGACTATTAACAGAAGCAATATCTTTAAAGATTCTCAACACATTAAATTTACCAATCACCTGTAAGATAATTGATGCCGCTGGAAGATTTATAATCCTTGCACCAAAGAATGAATCTGTTTTGGAGAAAATGAAAGATTTGATAAAAGAGATTGAAATCTGGTTCCTGAAAAATTTCCTCGGTAAATTATCACTTAATTTAGATTATTCAGTTTCTCTTTCTGGTGATGATTTTTCAGCGGATAGATTTGTTTCAAAAATGGAAGAAGTTAATGAAAAGATTGAATACAAAAAGAATCAGAAATTTTTATCAGAATATTTTATAAAAAGAGAGATAGACCCTTTCAAAGATTTTTACGATAAATTATTAAAAAATGGCGAATGTTCTTTCTGTGGTATTTTCCCTAAAAAAGATAAAGAGAATGAATTGTGTGAAATATGCGAAACATCTAAAAGAATAGGTGAAAGGATAACAAAGAATAATATCATAATATTTGGTGAGCCGAAAAAATTTCCTATAAATATATGTGATATTGGTGTGGATATTACTGATAGCGTGAAGGAAGATATTTATTTTTATAAAGAACTTAACGAACTTTACAATTATTTTCCTGTTTTTAATGAGAAGGATATTTCTAAGATGGATAATGAAAATATATTGAATTTAAGAAAAATGCATAAGAAAGAAGAAAATAAAAGGGGATATTCTTTATGTTACTTCTGTAAAGATTTGTGCGAGCAACCTGAAAGGGAAGAGCACCTTAAAAATGAATCAATTTTAACATTCCAGTGTATTGCGAATTCATCATTGAGAAATAATAATGGTTCAGGTGTTGACCATCTTGGAATCCTGAAAGCAGATGTTGATTATCTTGGTTTAATCTTTGGAAAAGGGTTAAAAAATCTTACAATTTCAAGATTTTCATCCCTTTCAAGGATGCTTAATTTCTTTTTTGAATATGTTTTAAGAAAATTGATAAAAGAAAATTACCCATATATTTATTCCTGTTATGCAGGTGGTGATGACCTTCTATTAATAGGCTCCTGGGAAGATATAATTGAATTCACAATAGATATGGAAAAAGAGTTTAGAAAATATGTTGGTAATAATAAGAATATTACTATTTCTGCTGGAATTTCATTAACAAAACCAAAAGTTTCTTTAGGATTGGGTATTAAAGAAGCAGAGAACAATCTTGAAAAATCAAAAGGCACAAAAGATAAAAATAGTCTCACTATTTTTGGAACAAGAGTTGAATGGGACAAGATAGATGAAATTAAAGAATTTAAGAATATCCTTGATAAAGGTCTGAAAGAAAATGTATTTAAAATTTCATTCCTTTATAGGTTATTAAAATACAAAGAAATGTTTGATAGGTCTGAGAAAGGTGAGATTGAAGGTTTGATATTTCATTCCCTGATGAGTTATGATGTCCGAAGGAATATTAAAAAAGATGAGGAAGAAGAAATGGAAGAAAGGAAAAATATCCTGGAAAAACTTGAAACCCTTTATACAACAGGTGATAAATTCAACAAAAATCTTATGAGAAATTTAAAAATACCCGTTTTCTGGACAATTTATAAAAACAGGGGAGGTTAATATGTATTATAATAAAAAAGAAGAAGAAAGGAGAGAATTTTTTCACAACATAAGTTTCAGGGACAAAGAAGGAAACCTAACGAAGGAATTGTTATATGAAAAAGCAAAAAAAACTGCCGAATATTTTGAAAAATCTAATCTTACAACATCACAGTTAAGAAAATTTTATAATGAAGTTAAATCACTTGAAGCAAAGATTGAGGCAACAGAAGGAAATGATGATGAAAAATACAAAAAGAACGAGGCACTGATTTATATGCTCATTTCAAAAGTGAATTATTCATATAATAGAGACAAAAGTAAGGTTGAAGCATTAAAGGATTTTATTGAGGAAATGGTTCCGAAAATAAAAAACCTACAAGACTTTAAGGACTTTGCTAAATTTTTTGAAGCAATAGTTGGTTTTGCAGATTTAAAAAGGAGGTAAAATGAGATTAAAAGAAACAAAGATAATAAAAGGGATAATAAGATGTGAAACAGGTCTTCATATAGGAGGAGAATCAAGCACAATAGAGATAGGTGGAATGGAGAACCCAGTTATAAGACATCCAAAAACAAATTTACCTTATATCCCGGGCTCATCTCTTAAAGGTAAAATAAGGACATTACTTGAATGGGAACTTGGTAAGGTGGAAGATGGTTCTGTCCATAGTTGTAATGATAAAGATTGTCCAATATGCACTATTTTTGGACGTGGAATGAGCAAAAAGTCTGAAGAAAAAAACGAAGGAATTACAGGTCCTACAAGGGCAATATTCAGGGATGCAAATTTAACAGATGAATCAAGGAAGATGCTTGAAGATATCCGAAAAGAGAAGGGATTATTGTATGTTGAAGAGAAAACAGAGAATGTTATAAACAGAATAAGAGGGACTGCTAAAGATCTAAGAACATTGGAGAGGGTTCCAGCAGGAACAGAGTTTGAATTTGAAATTGTATTAAGGGTATTTGAAGGTGATAATGAAGAAAATATAGATTATATTTTTGCAGGACTTTACTTACTCCAGAATGATGCACTTGGCGGCTCTGGAAGCAGAGGATATGGGAAGGTCTCTTTTCATAACATAAAAATAAATGATAATGAGGTAAAAGATTTAAAAGAGCATTATGAAAAAATTAAGAATAAAGATTAAACCAAAGGCACCATTTGCATCAGAATTAAATTCTGATACGTTCTTTGGGCATATCTGCTGGGGAATAAAATATCTATATAGTGAAGATGAACTTACGAAATTCTTAAAAAGATACTATGAAGAATCAGAAACAAAACCTTTAATCATATCTTCAGGATTCCCGATGATAGATGATGAAGAATTGTATCCAAAACCAGTATTAAGACCTTTAAATAAAGAAGAAGAAGATTGCTTAAGTAAATATTTTAATGGAGAAAAAATTATTTTCTATTCTGCTTTAAAAACCCTTAAAAAGCAAAGTTTTATCTCAAGAAAGATACTTGAAGAATTAAAAAATAACCTTTCCTATCACAATCTATATAAATGTGTTTTTGAAGGAAATTATTGCCCTGTAAATTTCTTAAAAAAGCCTGAAAAGTGTAAAAGTTCTAAAAGAGATTGTTCATATTTTACAAAGAATAAATGCGATTTTATAAAAAGCATATCTTCTGAAAGTAATATATTTCATAATACAATCAATAGGCTTACAAACACCGTTGAAGAAAAGGGTGGATTTTATTCAACAAAGAATACCTTCTATGAAGAGTCTGTCAGAATATGGATATATATCTATTATGATGATTTTGAAATTGAAAAAATCAAAGAGATATTCAATTTTATCTCCATCTCTGGATTTGGTAAAGATAAATCAACAGGAAAAGGTTATTTTGATTTTGAGATTGAAGAAAATGTTATAATACCAAAGTCTGATAACCCAGATGCCTTTATAGTTTTGTCAAATTATTATCCAAAAAAGGATGATTTCCAAAATGCACAATATGATATATTCACAAAGATAGGAAAACTTGGTGGAGATTTTGCAAATTTAAAAAGCATTCCACATTTTAAGAAACCTTTATTATTTATTAGACCCGGAAGCACAATAAAGCCATACAATTTTAAGGATTTTTACGGAGATATTGTGAGAAATGTTCATACGGATGAAAGGATTATTCAATATGGAATAACAATTCCTTTATTTGTGAGGGTATTATGGGGGTAAAAAATTATATATTACATTGCTTTATTCTATCACCAATACATATTGGCGATGGGAGTGAGATAGAACCTTTAAATTATGTGATTAAAAATGGGAAACTTTATAAGATACGCCTTGAAGAATTTATATACTCACTTGATAATGATAAAAAGAATATAATCCTTAATCTAATGAAAGAAAATAATCTTAAAGGAATTAGAAAATTTATAAAAGATAATATTGACCTGCAAAAATTCAGAGAATACATCGTGGATGTTTCAAGAAATGTCCAAAGTTTATATGAGGAAAAATTTGAAGATTTAAATAATCAACTTATTTTAATCCCATTTATCAGGAGTTCAAATATACCATATATCCCAGGTTCTTCACTAAAAGGCGCAATAAGAACAGCAGTTTTAAACGAACTTGATAAGCCTGAATATAAAGATGAAGAAATAAGTGAAAGAAACAAATCTAAAAATGTTGAAGGTATTATATTAAATACCTTTGATATAAATAGAAAAGGTGAAAAATTTTACAAACCGGATAAAGACCCTTTCCGCTTTATAAAAGTGAAAGATGTTTTTCTCCCTGAAAATTCAACAATATTTGAGAAAATTGATACAATATATATAAAGAATAGAAAATCATTGGGCATTCAGCAGATTTTTGAAGTGATTAAAACAGGGATAAATTTTGATTTAGAAATAGGGATAGATGAAAAAGGAATGGAAAAATCTCGTGTTATTAAATTAGATATTAAAGAAATATTAAATCATTGCGATAAATTTTATAACAATGTGCTTGATGAAGAAAGTAAAAAGTTTTCTGGAAGTATCCAAACAAAATATCTTGAGATAAAAGAAAAAAGTAAAAATGGTTATCTTATAAGATTAGGTAGGGGGTGCGGATATGATTCAATAACTTTGAAGAATTGGAAATTCAAAAAAGAATTAAAGACAAAGATGCTTCTACAGGATGAAAGACCATTAGGATTTCTTTTGGTGAAGGAGGTAAAAGAAATATGAAAAGGGTTTTGATTTTAACAGTGGGTGGAAGTCCAGACCCAAATGTAAGTGCAATAAAAACATATAATCCCGAGTATGTATTTTTTATATGTTCAAAGGAAACATCAGAATGTGTTGATGGGATGGGATATTCAAAAGAAAAAAAAAGATAATCTTATAAAATTAACTGGATATAAAGAAAAATATGAAAAGATAATAGTAGACCCAGACTCATTGGATGATGTTATAAAAAAGATAAAAGAGTGTATCAATAAATCAAACGGAGAATTGAGAAGCGATGAAATAATAATAGATTATACAGGTGGAACAAAGACAATGTCAGCAGGTGCTGTTTTTGTAGGGTTATTGGAAAAGGATGTGAAGGTTTCATTAACAAAAGGGGATAGAAGCGATATCTTTAAGGCATCAGGAGAGCCTATCACTGAACTTATTGATACAGAATACATAAAAATTGAAAACATGAAAAATTTGGTTAATGAGATGATTTCACATTATCTTTATACATCTGCTAAAATGTTATTAAAGAGATTCCTTGCGAATCAAACTATTTCTGATAAAAGTAAGAGGGAGATTGAAGAAAGAATAAAAGTAGTTTCAATATTTGAATACTGGGATAAATTTAACCATAATGAAGCATATGAAATATTTAGAAAATATAATTCAATAAGAGAAAGGTATAATGAACATTTTAATTATATTTTAAAAATTTTAGGAAGAATAAAAAATTCTGGTTATGAATTATTATTTGATTTAATCAAGAATTCTGAAAGAAAGGCTTATAATAACAATTATGATGATGCAGTTGCAAGGATATATAGAAGCATTGAGTTATTTTTACAGATAAGATGTAAAGATTTAAAACTTAATGTTCCCAAAATTGGTTTAGAAGGACTATACGAATCTCTTATGGAAAAGGATGAAAAATTAAAAGATACCTTAGAAGAATATAAAGGTAAAATAAAACATAAGATATCACTGAGGAACGAATCAATCTTAGCACATGGCATAAAATCAATATCAGAGAATGAATATTTAGATATAAAATCAATTTTTGATGAATTTATAAATAAATGTTTCGAGAAAATAAATGTAAGGATAGAATATCCCCCTGAATTTCCAAAGCAAATCTAAATGAGCACAATCTATGTGGTTGAAGATTATGCAACATTGAGGAAACATCAGCAGAGATTAAAGATTGAAAAAGATGAAAACATACTTTTGGAAATCCCTATTTTTAAAGTGGAAAAAATCTTACTTTTTGGGAATATACAAATAACTGCTGATGCGATTCAGATGTTACTTGAGAATAATATTGATGTATCTTTCTATAATGTTTATGGAAAATTGAAAGGAAAATTGGTGAACAAATTTGGAAAGAATATATTTTTAAGACTATTACAATATGAAAATTACATTGATGAAGAAAAAAGATTAAACATTTCAAAGTTTATTGTGAGTGGGAAGATAAAAAACTTTATATCATTTTTAGGGAAATATATGAGAAACCATCCTGAAATAGATTTTTCAAAGGAATTAAAAATCCTTAATAATTTTTTAATTCTTCTCCAAAGAAAAACGCATATAAGTGGATGCCTTGGTGTTGAAGGGATTGCAACGAGTGTTTATTACAATTGTTTTAAGAGGATGATTTTGAACGAAGATTTTATGGAGGTTTTCAAAGAGCGAGAAAGAAGACCTCCTAAAGACCCAATAAATTCTATGTTAAGTCTTGGATATTCTTTAATAACAAATGAGATGTGGGGGATTATTGATGGAATGGGATACGACCCATTTATAGGATTTTTACATGGTATAAATTATGGGAGACCATCTTTAGCACTTGATTTGATAGAACAATTCAGGGTTAGCATTGTTGATAGGGTTGTATTAGAAATAATAAATCACAGGATAATAGGTATAGATGAATTTGAATATGACGAGGTGAATGGATGTAGAATGAAAAAAGAGGGAATAAAAAAATTTTTCGAGCATTTTGACAGAAGATTAAATACAAAAATTGTAATAGCAAATGAACAAGAAGCGAGTTATCGGAAGCTTTTCTTTTTACAGGCAGAAAGATTTAAAGAAACATTATTAAAAGGAACAGAGTATAAGTCTTTTATTTATATATGAATTTTTATCTTATATCTTATGATATAAGTAATGACAAAAGGAGAAACAATGTTTCAAAATGCCTTGAGAATTATGGAACAAGGGTTCAATACAGTGTATTTGAGGTCATATTAGGGGAAGAAAAGTTCAAAGAATTATATGAAAAATTAAAAAAAATAATTGACATAAAGAAAGATAGTATTAGAATATATCCACTATGTAATTCTTGTTTGAGGAAAACAAGGATTATTGGTGAAGGGGAAATAACAACTGAAATTGAAATATACATAATTTAAAATGTTCTTTGAAAATTGAAAAGCATAGCGGATGGAATTGTATTGAAAATGAGAGTGATAAAATTTCGCTTGATGAAGGAAGAGAGATTTTTAGCGAGACTAGCGAAATTGTATTTAAAAGATATTGATAATTAGAATGTTATAACATCCGCTGTCAGAATCCTTGACCCGCTTTATAGGGGATTGCGACAAATTTTTTAAAAACCGATAACACAGATATAACAGTTGTGTCAGAATCCTTGACCCGCTTTATAGGGGATTGCGACTTTTTATTCTTTCTAATTTCTCCAATGCTCTTTGTATCGTCAGAATCCTTGACCCGCTTTATAGGGGATTGCGACCTTTGTTAGCCTCTACCACGAACTTACCTTCCCCAAAAGTCAGAATCCTTGACCCGCTTTATAGGGGATTGCGACTCTGGGTATCTCTTTAATTGTTCAAGTTCTTCTTTCATGTCAGAATCCTTGACCCGCTTTATAGGGGATTGCGACTTGATTTGCACAGTCAATGTCAATATAAAATTTTCTTAACAGTCAGAATCCTTGACCCGCTTTATAGGGGATTGCGACACTGTGGGTTTTTAACTGATTTTTTATCTTTTCCCATGTCAGAATCCTTGACCCGCTTTATAGGGGATGCACGATAGTTCTGAAGTCTGAAGAGCTGAAGTCTGAAGCAAAATCAATTCTTGTTCTTTGAACTAATAACTTCATCCTTCAGTTCTTCAGCACTATGTTTGACCCGCTTTATAGGGGATGCACGATAGTTCTGAAGTCTGAAGAGCTGAAGTCTGAAGTAAAATCAATTCTTGTTCTTTGAACTAATAACTTCAGCCTTCAGTTCTTCAGCACTATGTCTGACCCGCTTTATAGGGGATGCATATTAGTTCTGAAGGATGAAGTGCTGAAGTCTGAAGGAAAACCAATTCTTGTTCTTTAAACTAATAACTTCAGCCTTCAGTTCTTCAGCACTATGTCTGACCCGCTTTATAGGGGATGCACGATAGTTCTGAAGGATGAAGAGCTGAAGTCTGAAGGAAAACCAATTCTTGTTCTTTAAACTAATAACTTCAGCCTTCAGTTCTTCAGCACTATGTCTGACCCGCTTTATATGGGATTGCGACATTTTTTTAACTCAGCATAATTGTCTTTGAAATCTCCAGGTCAGAATCCTTGACCCGCTTTATAGGGGATTGCGACCAAATAAAACTCTCTTAAAATTTTCATATTCATACATAGTCAGAATCCTTGACCCGCTTTATAGGGGATTGCGACTCACCAGGAAATGGATGTGCATTCAGCACCGTTTTATCTCCAGTCAGAATCCTTGACCCGCTTTATAGGGGATGCACGATAGTTCTGAAGTCTGAAGAGCTGAAGTCTGAAGTAAAACCAATTCTTGTTCTTTGAACTAATAACTTCAGCCTTCAGTTCTTCAGCACTATGTCTGACCCGCTTTATAGGGGATGCACGATAGTTCTGAAGTCTGAAGAGCTGAAGTCTGAAGTAAAACCAATTCTTGTTCTTTGAACTAATAACTTCAGCCTTCAGTTCTTCAGCACTATGTCT
>Ga0078972_1016535_pt1 | contig 10892 bp, 7 predicted proteins | sample YelNatPaOPGAMG01_FD_67568 | JGI IMG/M metagenome (GOLD analysis project Ga0078972, IMG submission 67568) | Hot spring thermophilic microbial communities from Obsidian Pool, Yellowstone National Park, USA - OP-RAMG-01 (SPADES assembly) (version 2) | ecosystem: Environmental > Aquatic > Thermal...
GGCCTTTGCGGCGCGTTTTGGTACGGAGCCGGGTCAGCGAGATGCATGCACTGACGTTTGTGGAGAAAGGATTATTGTTTGGTGAGCACCTGATCGTGTTCGCGTTTGACGACGACTACCACTTCGCGCTGCTGCAATCGAACATCCATGAGGCGTGGGTTCGGCGAAACGCTTCGACCATGCGCACGGACATTCGCTACACGCCCACAGACTGCTTCGAGACGTTCGCCTTTCCGCAGAATCCCGGTAGAGAAGATCGTGATCGTGCGGCGTCCATCGGCGGCGAGTATCACGAACACCGTCGACAGACCATGCTGGGCCGCCGCCTGGGTCTCACAAAAACGTACAACTTTTTTCACAACCCAGACTGCAAGGACGGAGACATTGCGCGCCTTCGGGAACTCCACGCCGGAATGGACCGAGCGATTCTGCGCTGTTACGGGTGGTCCGACATCGATCCCGGTCACGGCTTTCATCAGAACGCGCGCGGCCAGACGCGCTTTACGATCTCGCCCGACGCCCGCCGCGAGATCCTCCGCCGCCTCCTGGACCTCAATCTCGAAATCGCCGCTAAGGAAGCTGGCGTTGGAAGCGCGACCTCCGCGAATCGCCGACGAAAAGCCAGGGGAGAGGTCCGCGATGCGGTATAAGCGTCAACGGGCGGGAAAACGTTTGGAACCGACGTTCGGCAAGGAGCTAAGGGAGGAATACTCTGATGGCAAGTCCAACGCTGTCCGGGCCTTATTCGCTGACTAACGCCGGAGTCGACAGGAACGTGAGTCGGAAGACGCCGGGCGTGTACGCGCTCGGTAAGACGCGAAATAACACCTTTTACGTCAGCTACGTGGGGCGGTCCGACGACGATGTTGCAGGTCGGCTGAAGCAGCACATCGGGAACTATCCCGAATTCGAATTCACGTACGCCACCTCTCCGAAAGATGCCTTCGAGAAAGAATGCGAGCTGTACCACGATTACGGCGGGCAGAACAATCCGAACCATCCCGCTCGCCCGGCAGGCAGCGGCTGGAAATGTCCGAGATGCAAAATCTTTGACCGACAATGAAGGCGCGCACGAAAAAACTGCTTGAACAAGCAACGGCGGCAATGCTTGCCGCGATTGAGATTTACAACAAGCCGCGCTTCACTTATCGCCCCCAGTCGTTCGCGATCCTCGCGCTTAACGCGTGGGAACTTCTGCTCAAGGCCAAGTGGCTCGTTGATCACAAGAATTACTTGCCGAGCCTTTACGTCAGGCAGGGCGGTGGCCCGAAGCGCAAGCGAATCAAGAAGACGCGCTCGGGCAACCCCATGACTCATAGCCTGGAGTTTCTGGCCGACAAGCTGCGACAGAGCAAGGCGCTTCCCGAGAATGCGTGTCGCAACCTGGAAATTCTCACTGAGCTTCGCGACACTGCCGTGCACTTTTATCGCGACAACAGTGAATTCGAAAAGCGTTTACACGAGATCGGAGCTGCAGCGGTAACGAACTTCTACGCGGCCGTGCGAGATTGGTTCGCTGGAGGCCTGCCGGAAATGAGAGGCTACTTCATGCCGCTCGCCTTCGTGACACCGCAGGCCGTTTCGGGAACGAGCCTGACTTTAGAGGAAAAGCGCATTCTTAAGTATATCAGCTCTCAAATTGCGTCGGCAGGGGAAGACGCGGGATCTCCGTACGCCGTTGCCGTCAATTTGGAGCTGCGATTCGTGCGATCAAAAAGCCAAGCTGCAACGCCCGTAAGAGTCAGCACTGACCCGGACGCCTTGCCGGTGTATCTCACCGAGGAAGACATCCGTCAACGATGGCCCTGGACCTACAAAGAACTTACCATCCAGTGCCGAAGACGGTATTCCGACTTCAAGGAGAACAGGAAGTATCACGATCTCCGTAAACAGCTTGAATTTAAGCCGGCATACGCTCATGAACGCCGGCTTGATCCCGGCAACCCCAGAAGTACGAAAAAATTCTTCTACAGTCCGAACATCCTTCAGGAATTCGATAAATACTACACAAAGAAGGCAGCGGCCGCGGCCGCACCATTAACTGCGGCGCAAAATGCCAGCACTAGCATGAACGCCGCGTGAGGCGTGCGGCTGGCTCAGAAATCGGTGCGGTGCTGATCAGCACTGTAGCGGTACAGTTTACAGGTGTAAGCGATCGTATTAGGATGCTGCAGTGATACAGGGCTTCCGCCGAAAGGGGCTTGAGGAATTGTTTCGCAAGGGCGGAGGCCGAAGGGTGGGGGCGGACCTCCGGGAAAGGGTGCTCCGGAGACTGGATGCGCTGGAACAAACCGCGACACTGCGCGACCTCAACATCCCCGGCTTCGATTTTCATCCTCTCAGGGGCAAACCGCAGCGCTACAGCCTTCATGTGAACGGCGCGTGGCGCATCACGTTTGAATGGTGCGACGGCGAGGCGTGGCACGTTGACCTGGAGCAGTATCACTGAGGAGCGCAGATGACCGCCAATTCAAAAATTAGAGCCCGCATGGAGCGGAAGCCGACCCATCCCGGCGCGATCCTGCGCGAGGACGTGCTCCCTGCGCTCGGTCTCTCTGTAAGCGAGGCGGCGCGCCAGCTTGGAGTAACCCGCCAGACGCTTCATCGCATTATGGCCGAGAAGGTGTCGATCACGCCGGAGATGGCGGTGCGGCTGGGCCGCTTTTGTGGCAACGGACCGGGGCTGTGGCTCCGGATGCAGCAAGCCTGCGACCTGTGGCGCGCGGAGCGCGAGCTGCGCGCCGAGCTTGAGCGGATCCCGGTTCACCGCGCATCGTCCGCAGTCTGAGGGGGCGGTGGGATTGTCGATACGTGTCGTTGACATGATGCGCATTAAGACTTAACTGTATGATGCTGATAGAAGAAACGCCCCTCTCTCACGCCGCTGATTGAAGCAGGCCAAAAGCCTCGCGTGATTGAGGGGCAATTTTTTTTGGAACACCGTGGCCACTGAACGCGTCGCAATCTTGCTGGATGGCGGATTCGTAAAAAAGAAGCTCAGAGAGAGTGTCGGCCGGTTTCCCGCGACGGACGACGTAGTCCAGCTCTGCGACGACATCATGGCGCATGAGCGATTACAGGGTTTGAAACTGTTTCGTGTCTTCTTCTACGACGCCCTTCCTTTCGAAGGCCAAGCAACCAACCCTATCGACTCCTCCGTGGTGAACTTCTCGGCGACCGTGCAGGCGAGGCAGAACCGCGCACTGCTCGACGCGCTGGAGATGCTCCCGGACTTTGCCGTCAGGCGCGGCAGCATTATTCAAACTGGCTGGAAGCTAGGGAGTGCGGCGTTGAGAAATCTGTCTCAGAGCCAGCGAGCCATTGAAGCGCGCGACATCGTTCCCGACATGGAAGGGAAGGGGGTTGACCTGCGCATCGGCTTGGATATTGCCACATTGTCCTTGCGGCGGATCGTCGACACGGCAGTGCTGGTTACAGGCGATTCCGATCTGGTGCCGGCGATGAAATTTGCCCGTCGGGAAGGGCTTCGGGTTTATTTGCAGTCGCTCGGGCACTGCGTAAGGCGGGAACTGAAGGCGCACGCTGATTATCTCCTTCCATATCCGGCGGCCGACACAGCTGCGCGACAGCGGTGACGCTGAAGCCGCGCGCTGCGCTAAACTGTTGCGCGATGGTGGAGAGGAGCATGCCATTTGACGTTTTCGCGCTGCGCGAGCAGGTCGTTGGCGAGTATCGGGATTATATAACCAGCTTCATTAATATCCTCGACGACCGGATCGATTCGTTCGTCCAGCAGGAGCTCGAAGGCGGGCGCCTCTGGCCCGAAGCCGTCCTTCAGCTGAACCCAGCTTTCGAAGGCGGACCCGACCTGGCCTCAGTCGCGCGCGCCGGTGCAATTCTTCCCGAGACGGCGCGTTTCTTCGGCGAATCATTGCGTCTTTACACTCATCAGTACGAGGCGCTGGAGCTCGCAAAGGCTCGAAAGCATTATCTGGTTTCGACCGGAACCGGCTCGGGAAAAAGCCTCACCTATCTGCTTCCGATCGTGGATGACGTCTTCCGCAATAATCCAGCGGAGGCCTCCGTGCGCGCGCTCATCGTTTATCCGATGAACGCGCTTATCAACAGCCAGAAGCAGGAGCTTGAGCGGTGCCAAAAGCGGTTTGGAGAGGGCTGCCCGATTCGGTTTGCCCGCTATACCGGCCAGGAAACCACGGAAAAGCGGGACGAAATCCAGAACAATCCGCCGCATATCCTGCTTACCAACTATGTAATGCTCGAATACATGCTGCTCCGCCCCGCGGAGCGCACGATGCTGAGTCTTGCGACCGGCAAGCTCCGCTTCATCGTGATGGACGAGCTTCACGTCTATCGCGGGCGGCAGGGCGCGGACGTGGCGATGCTGATGCGGCGGCTGCGCGAACGGGCGAAGGCCGAGGATATCGTCTTTGCGGGGACCTCGGCCACGATCGTGACAAAGGGGGGACGCGATGAGCGGCGAAAAGAGATCGCCGAGGCGGGCACCCGCCTCTTCGGCGTCGAGGTGCATCCTGAAAGCGTGGTCGACGAGACGCTTCGACGCATAACGACGGTCCCGCCGCCGGCAACGCCGGAAGAACTGAGGGCCGCCGTCGAGGCTCCGCGACCGGGCCCGGACCTGGAAGCGATACGGCGCCATCCGCTGGCCGCCTGGGTCGAGACCACGTTCGGCGTGCGTCAGGAAGACGGGCGCCTGGTTCGCAAACACCCGATCACCTATCAGCAGGGCCTCAAAGAACTGGTGGAGGCAAGCGGCTTGCCCGCAGAAGTGTGCGATCAGAAACTCCGCGCGGTGCTTGAAGATGGCAACCAGGCACGTCCCGGCGGTGAGCCGGTGTTCGCCTTCAGACTTCATCAGTTTTTGTCTTCGGGCAGCAGCGTATTCGCCACCATCGAGGGGTCAGCGGCGCGGTTTCTCACGATGGATGGCGGCTACAGCGCGCCGGATGGCGGAAAGGACGGGCGCAGGCTCTTTCCGCTCGCCTTCTGCCGCGACTGCGGCCAGGAATACTACCTAGTAGCGCTGCGTAAGGATTCGGATGGGGCGGCGTTGGTGCCACGCGCCCCCGAACTAAATGCTCCTGACGACGAGGAGCTCGGCGAGTACGGCTATTTTGCCCTCGAAGTAGACGAGATGTGGGCCGGGGATGATGCCGACCTGCCGGATACGTGGTTCGTCCAGCGCAAGAGCGGTCCGAAGATCAAAGATGATTACGCGGCGCATCGCCCGCGCAGCATGTGGGTCAGCCCAGATGGAAAGACGAGCGACGTCGAGGCTGCGGGGGCCGTTAAAGGATGGTTCGAGCCGCGGCCGATGCTCATTTGTTTGCGCTGCCGAACGGTTTACGACCGGCGCGACAGCGAATTTCGCAAGCTGGCAACCTTAACGCAGACCGGGCGCTCTACCGCCACAACCATCCTGGCGGGCGCGACCGTCGCGGGCCTCAGAGGAGTTGAGCATGAAGCGCGCAAGATCCTGAGCTTTACCGATAATCGCCAGGACGCGTCGCTTCAGGCGGGACATCTGAACGATTTCGGGCAGGTAGCCCTGCTTCGAAGCGCGATTTATAAAGCGCTCGAGCAGCACGGTGAGTTGAGGCTCGGCGAACTCGGTCCGCACGCGTTCGAAGCGCTCGCCCTGCGGCCCGAGGATTTCATGCGCGACCCGGCGCCCGAAGGCAGTCCAGGATGGCGCCAAGCGCGGGCCGCTTTGATTGACTTGCTCGAATACAGCGCTATCACCGATCTCGCCCGAGCGTGGCGCGTCGCCCAACCGAACCTTGAACAGTGCGGATTGCTCGCCATCGAATATTACGGACTCGATGAGCTCGCTGCGGACGACGCGCTGTGGCGGGGCGCCGCCGCGCTCGGCGAGACAAGCGCCGAACAGCGCAAAGCCGTGCTCCGCGCTTTTCTGGATCATTTGCGCCGCTCGCTTGCTATCAGCGCAGGAGCCCTGGAAGCTGACAAGATCCGCGCGCTCGCTCAACGCGCCACGCAGCTGCTGTGCGAGCCTTGGATCTTCGAGGATGCTGACAACCCACGAACCGCAAGCCTTGCCTACCTGCCGGGGGTGGAGCCTGAACGCGACGATCGGTACGGCATACGCCTTGGGCAGCGCTCGGCGCTGGCGCGCTACCTGCGATATTGGCATACGTGGGGCTTCGGCAGGGGCGAGGATCTTTCAGCGGCGCAGGTCGAGAGCGTGGTCAATCGCCTAGTAACCGTGCTGCGCGGCAACATCCTGACGGTCGTAACCAGGCGCGGGGAAGAGCGGGCGGTTCAGATCAACAGTGCGGCGCTTAGATGGACAAAGGGAAATAATAAATCCCCCGGACCCGACCCGGTCCGCGCGCGCCATCTCCATTTGCGCCGGCATGACCTCACGCGGCGGCCTCCGAATGCCTTCTTCAATCGGCTCTACCGCGAACGAGCGGCCACGCTTATTGGGCTGCATGCTCAACCGCACACCGGCGCGGTCAAGGCTGAGAAAAGAATTGACAGAGAGCAGAAATTTCGCCGCGGACTCCTCCCGGTGCTCTGCTGCACGCCGACGATGGAGTTGGGAATTGACATACATGACCTGTATGCCGTCCATATGCGCAACATACCGCCCACACCCGCGAATTACGCTCAGCGCAGCGGGCGTGCCGGGCGCGGCGGTCAGCCGGCGCTGATTCTGGCCTTCGGTAGCCAGGGAAACGCCCACGACCAGTATTTTTTCCGCGCACGGGAGAAAATGATCGAAGGCTCGGTGTCTCGGCCCCGTTTCGATCTTGCCAATCAAGAGTTGATCGAAGCACATCTGCACTCCCTCTGGCTCGCTCACACCTCAGTCCGGCTCGGCCACTCGATCGCCGAAGTTCTCGATCTGGACGCCGAGGGGTTTCCAATCCGGGCGGACATAGCTTCCTCGCTTGCGCTGTCCGACTCGGCAAAGCAAACGGCTTTGAGAGCGGCTCGATTGGTTGTGAATGCGGTTGGACCGCCTCTGACCTCGGCGCCTTGGTATTCGGAAAAGTGGATTGAAGAGGTTCTGAATTCGAGCGCTGAACAGTTCAATAAGGCTTTCGATCAATGGCGCGAGCTGTATCGAGCGGCAACACGGCAGCGCGACGAAGCCCGCAAGCGAATCGACGATCCAAAACCCAAGCCGAAGAAGGAACGTGACGAAGCATGGCGAGCCGAGCAGGAAGCGCGACGCGAAATCGAGCTGCTACTGAACCGCGGCGAGTCGATGGAGGCCGATTTCTACCCGTATCGCTACCTCGCAAACCAGGGCTTCATACCTGGTTACAACTTTCCGCGCCTGCCCGTCCGTGCGTTTCTCAGAAGCGGGGACAGCACCGAAGTAGTCGACCGTCCGCGCTTCCTCGGTCTGACCGAGTTCGGTCCGGGCAGCTTCATCTATCACGAGGGCGAGACGCATCGCGTCCACAGTGCAGTTCTGCCCGCAACTGGTTTGGAGTCCCGGCTCAGTCAGGCCGTTATCTGCAACAACTGCGGCTATATCCATCGCGAGCAGGAAATCGCCAATTCACATTGCGCGTTCTGCAGAGCCGAATTGGCGGGGGGAGACGTGGAGCGGCCACAAAAACTCTTCAGCATGGCAATCGTGCGCGGGCGACGCCGGGCGCGAATATCTTCCGAGGAAGAGGAGCGAAAACGGGAAGGTTACTACGTAACCACGCACTTCCGGATGCCCGGCGGTTTGGAGTTCGCAAGGAGCGTCATCGAGCAGGCCGAGGATGGCGAGCCGTTGCTCGAAACCGTCTTCATTCCATCCGCCGAACTGTGGCGCATAAATCACTGCTGGAAGCGATCAACTGATCGCAATGGTTTCGTAATTGACCCCAAGACCGGAGAGTGGCTAGGAGCCGATCCTCTCGATAATGGCGGAAACGGTTCCCCTCAGCGGGAGAACGTCGAACGCGGTATCAAGCCCTATGTGTCGGAGCGGCGAAATGTCCTGCTACTGCGACCACTCCGCTCCTCAGAGCGCGAACCAGCGGCGCTGACAACGCTCGCCTACGCGATACAGCGAGCGATTCAGTTGATCTACGAAGTCGAGGAGCAGGAAATCGCGGTCGAGCTGATTGGTCAGAGGACAAACCTGTCCGTGATGCTTTGGGAGGCGGCTGAAGGCGGTGTCGGTGTGCTCGCGAGGATCGTAGACGTAGAGAACCCTCAGGCCTTTGCCGAGTTGGCGCGAGAGGGGCTTCGCCTTTGCCACTACGACCCCAAAACCGGCGAAGAGAGCAAAGACTGGACTGGCCGCTGCAGCGCAGCCTGCTACGAGTGCCTCTTGAGCTTTTCCAACCAGCTTCAGCATCGGCTGATCGACCGTCGGCGGATCCGCGAGTTGCTCATGGAGCTTAAGACCGCGCGCCTGACGGCCGCGAAAGCATCGCGCAGCCGCGAGGAGCAATACATGTGGCTCCTCGAACGGATCGATCCGGCATCTTCGTTGGAACGCGATTTTCTGAAGTTCCTTTACGACGGCGGCTATCGTCTCCCGGATCTTGCGCAGTACCGTCCGGTTGGGGATTTTCCCGTTCAAGTCGATTTTTTCTATGAACGCGGGAACCTGCCAGGCGTCTGTGTCTTCGTCGACGGGCCTCACCACGACAGTGCTGCTAGCAGCCTACGCGACGCCGTGGCGCGCGGCGAACTCGAAAATCGTGGCTTCAGAGTCGTTGCCATTCGGCATGACCGCGCTTTCGCCGCCCAGCTCGCCGCGCACGCCGACATCTTCCAACGAGCAGAAGTAAAATGACCACAATCGGGCTATTACCGAAAGTTGTGGATCGGGTGAGGGGATGAAAAAGGCGGCGTACCCTTCCGCGTAGCCAACGTAAGCCCGTGGGAGCCGGGTTGGCCCTTGGTTCTTGAACCGGCTCCCCGCGTCGCGCGCTCGCGGTTGCTGCCCACTTCCGCCTGAAAGCTTCGAGCACAAGCCCTCTCTGGCACACCTGGCATTTACCAATAGTCGAGCACCACCGATGATTCCCGCGCTAATCGGCCCGCACCAGCTATGAAACTGAGTAATCAAACCCTTTCCTCAACAAACTGCTAGTCCTTGCCGATCTCCCTGCGCACTCAGATGAAGTCTCGGCTTTTACAATTTAGATCTTGAGCCCGGCGAGAAATCCTTCGCGGATCGCAGCGTCTATCTTACGCGGCGCCACGCAATCACCGACCGGGTAAATCTCACCCACGACTCCACGCAACGCCTGGAACAGCTCGCCTGCAGCGCGGTTGTCACCGGCCCACACCAGCGTGTCAACCCCGGTCAACAACTGCTCCTTGTGCGCGAACACATCGAGAACCACTACCCCGTCAGCTTGCACTCGGGTGACCACACTGTGAGTGATAATCGTCGCGCCGTACTCAGCCATCCGCTCGTAATACAGCGGCACCGCGGTCGGTGGCAGGTCAAAACCCGCAAACAGCCTGGGCGTAACCAGGGTCACGTTTTTGCCGTCGCGCGCAACCATCTCCGCCGTGCCACAGAACTTCCAATGGCTCTCGCCCCCGTCGAACACGACCACGTTCTGGCCCACCTGCGCCGCCCGCGTTATGACGTCGACGGCGTTAACTACCTTGATCCGGTCGTTCCCCCGAAGGGCCGGCGGCAGCGGCGAAGAGCCGGTAGCCACGACCACCACGTCAGGCGCCAGTTCGCGGATCCGGTCCGGCGTGGCCTCGGTACTCAACCGAACCTCAACGCCGAGCGAGCGCACACGGCGCGTCAGATGGGAGGTCGCCTCGGCAATCTCGTCACGACCTGGCAGCCGGCTGGCCAGCAGTATCTGGCCCCCTAGTTCCGCCGCGCGTTCCAGCAGCGTAACCTTGTGTCCACGTTGCGCGGCGATCTCCGCCGCCTTTAAGCCCGCCGGGCCGCCACCCACGACCAACACCTTCTTGCGTTTCGCAGCGGGGGTAATCTTTGCGTTGCCATATTGCGCTTCCTTGCCCGCTGCTGGATTTAGCACGCATTCGATCGCCAGACCCATCTGAACGCGCGCCAGACAGCCCTGGTTGCACGAGATGCAGAAGCGAATATCCTCGCCGTGGCCGGTCATCGCTTTCTTCGGAAGCTCCGGGTCACAAAGCGTGCTGCGGCCCATCCCGATCATGTCGGCCTGCCCGTCGGCCAGAATACGCTCCGCGTGAGTGGGGGTCTTGATCCGGAGCACGGCCAGCACCGGTATCTTGAGCACCTGTTTAAGTTCGGCGGCGTACGGCACCCCGGAGCCAGGGGCGATCGACATGTCGCCGATCCATACTGGGATGGCGCCGTAGTCACCAACCCGGGCCGTGATGTAATCGACCATGCCGCACCCTTCCAAGGCTATCGCGATCTTCTTGGTCTCCTCGACCACCAGTCCATTGGGATTAAACTCGTCCACGCTAAGGCTGATTCCAAGCGCCATATCACGCCCAATCGATCCGCGGACGGCTGCAAGAACCTCGTTCACAAAGCGCATCCGGTTCTTAAGCGAGCCCCCGTACTCGTCCGTGCGCTTGTTGCTCGCCGGTGACAGGAAGCTGCCGATGAGGAACCCATGTGAACCTTGCAGTTCGATCCCGTCGAAGCCCGCCTCCTTGACGATCGCCGCAGTGCGGGCATAGGCCTCGACCATTTCTTTGATGTCATAGTGGTCCATCTCGTGTGGGATCTCGAAATTAAACGGCCCCCGCACGGGCGACGGTCCCCAGTTGGCGTGATGCGACCACAACGGCTTCGCTTGACGCCCGGGGTTGTGGATCAGCGAAAAGATCTTGGCTCCATCCGCGTGAACCGCTTGCGTGACCTCGCGGAGGTGAGGCACGTGACGCTCGTCCAGAGTCGTCATGGTGTAGATGACTCCGCAGGGATGCGCGGTGAC
>Ga0078972_1016538_pt1 | contig 10889 bp, 5 predicted proteins | sample YelNatPaOPGAMG01_FD_67568 | JGI IMG/M metagenome (GOLD analysis project Ga0078972, IMG submission 67568) | Hot spring thermophilic microbial communities from Obsidian Pool, Yellowstone National Park, USA - OP-RAMG-01 (SPADES assembly) (version 2) | ecosystem: Environmental > Aquatic > Thermal...
CAGGGCAAAGGAGTGAGATTGGTATTAGAATTGCTTTATTAAATCAATGGCGTGAGTTAGAAAGCCTCCAGACCATAGCTCCTCCAAGCTAGAGCGCAGAAGCAAAAAGATCAAGAACTTTATAATCGGATGCCTATTGAGTTACCCGACGAATTATGCAACAAAACCAGGTATTTATTTTTATTCTCATATTTTTTATTCTCATATCCGCCTTTAAGTGATAGAATATTGAATAATAAGAAGAAAGGAGGAAGCGAATATGATAAGACTGGAAACCATAAGAGACAGGATAAGACAGCTTGAGCCATTTACAATCATAAAGAGGATTGAGCCTTGGAAAGCCAAAGTAGCCTATTACGAGGCGCCGGGGAAATATAGGTTCTTGGGAGAGAAGACGATAAATATGGGGGAGGTTTGGGGAAATCCCAATGAGACGGTTTTTCTCAGCACGACTTTAGAGCTTCCCGATAGGGATAATCTCGCGTTAGAGCTCGTTTTGGGCGGGGAGGCGCTCGTTAAGATAAACGGCGAATCTTATCAGGGCTTGGATAACAACAGGAGAATCGTTCCTCTGCCCAAATTAAAGGAAGTGGAGATAGAAATTGAAGCTTTCAATCCTCCCGCTCATTCATTCCGCTCCGCCGGTCCCTTAACTCTTCAGCGCTCTTTCCTCGTGGAAATAAACAGAGATGTTTACGATTATTATTTTGACCTCATATCCTTTTTGGAAATTGTTGAAAACGAAACCGACCCTCTGATAAGGGGAACTCTCCTCTCGGCGATGGAGAAGTCAATAAAAGAAGACGATTTTAGGAAAGCAAGAGAGGTCCTCTGGGAAGGCGTTGACCTACCAAAACCTCCTGGGGAAATCCACCTTTTAGGGCAATCTCACATCGATATCGCCTGGCTTTGGCCCTTGAAGGAAACTGTTCGCAAATGCGGTCGTACCTTCTCAACGATAATCAATCTCTTGAGGGAATTTCCCGATTTCCGTTATGTTCAAAGTGAGCCCCAAGCCTATGAATTCGTCAAGCTCCATTATCCCGATGTCTACGAGAAGGTGAAGGAGATGGTTAAGGAAGGGAAATGGGAGCTCGTGGGTGGGATGTGGCTTGAGCCCGATTGCAACATCCCTTCGGGTGAATCTTTCGTCCGCCAGCTCCTTTATGGGAAACGCTTCTTTATGGAGGAGTTCGGAATTGAAACGAAGATAGAGTGGCTTCCCGATGTCTTCGGCTTCTCCGCCGCTCTTCCCCAAATACTGAAGAAGGCGGGAATGGATTACTTTATGACGATAAAGATAGGCTGGAACGACACCAATCGCTTTCCCTATACGCATTTCCTTTGGAAGGGGATAGATGGGACTACAATTGAGACTTTCTTCCCGAGAGCCCTAAATCAGGATATAAATGTAAGGGAGTTAAGGGAAGCTTGGCAGAGGCTTCAGGAAACAGGACCAGCGCCCAAAATCGCCTATCTATATGGGTATGGAGATGGAGGCGGTGGACCAACGAGGGAGCAGATAGAGAAGGGAAAGCGCTTTTCGGAGCTTCCTGCTCTTCCTTCCTTGAAATTCTCAACAGCGAAGGAATTCTTTGAATCCATCAAGGGTAAGGAAAAACTTCCCATTTGGGATGATGAGCTCTATCTTGAGAGGCACAGGGGAACCCTCACGACGCAGGCGAGAAACAAGCGATGGAATAGAAAGGCCGAGTTCCTCCTGAGGGACGCGGAATTCCTCTCCTTCTTCGCTGGTTCCTATCCCAAGGAGAAATTTGATAGGGCTTGGAAGCTCGTCCTCCTCAACCAGTTCCACGACATCCTGCCGGGAAGCTCAATCGGGGAGGTATATGTGGATAGCGAAAGGGATTATAAGGAGATTTTCAGCATAGGGGAGGAGATAAAGGGGAATGCCTTGAGGATTTTGGGAGAAAGGATAAACACGGAAGGCGAGGGAAAGGAAGCGGTAATCGTCTTCAACAGCCTTTCCTTCCCGAGAAAATCACTCGTGGAGATAGAGCTTCCAAAGGGAGTTAGGGTGAACGCCGATTGTCAGAGAAGCGGGGAGAAGCTCCTCTTCACAGCCGATGTCCCTCCAATGGGATATAGGGTGTATCAAGTAATTGAGGGAGAGCCGGGAGAAGGTGGGTTGACGGTTGAGGAAGACCATCTTGAGAACGATCTGTTCAGCTTGGATGTGGACGATGAGGGGAGGATAACGAGGCTTTACGATAAAGTGAACGATAGGGAGGTTCTTTCCGCGCCGGGCAACGAGCTCTTGCTATTCCACGACCTCGGGGACGCTTGGGAGGTGGAAAGGGACTACGAGGTCAAGTCTTGGAAGTTGGGCAAAGTTAAAAAGCAGGTTGTGGAGAGAGGACCTCTGCGCGGTGTTCTCCGCTTGGAGTGGCAGTTCGGAAACTCCCGAATGGTCCAGGATTTGACCATTTACAGGGATATCCCTCGCATTGACTTCGTCACCTATGTTGATTGGCACGAAAAGCATAAATTATTGAAGGTAGCTTTCCCCGTTCATATAAGGGCTCGCTATGCCACTTACAATATCGCCTATGGCAACCTCCAGCGACCCACTCACAGGAACACCAGCTGGGAGCATGCGAGGTTTGAGGTCAGCGGGCATAAATGGGCAGACCTATCCGATAGCTCCTACGGCGTAAGCCTTATGAACGATTGCAAATATGGGTATGATATAAGGGAGAATGTGATGCGACTGAGCCTTTTGAGGGCTCCCACCGCGCCCGACCCCGAAGCCGACCAAGGGGAACATTGGTTCACCTATGCTCTTTATCCCCATAAAGCTGGCTTGGAGTCCACGATAGAATGGGCTTACGACCTCAATGTTCCCTTGATTGCCAAGAGGGAAGGCATACACAAGGGAGATTTGCCCAGCGAGTTCTCCTTCATCTCCGCTGAGGGAGTGATAATAGGAGCGGTTAAGAGGGCGGAGGATGACGATTCTTTGATAATCAGATGCTACGAGCCCTTGGGACGCTGGACGAAGGCGAAAATAAAAATCGCAAGCGATATCAAAGAGGCTGTGGAATGCGACCTCTTGGAAAGACCAACTGGAAAAGTTGAAATATCTAACAACACCCTCCTGTTCGATGTCCATCCCTTTGAGATAAAGACATTCAATTTGAGGATATGAGGTGATTAACTTATGGCGATGGAGCCGAGGAATTGGACGAAGGAGGCGGAAAACTTCTTAAAAGTCGTTGATTTCCGCTATCCCGATTGGATTCCCTGTTCAGTGGGAATCCTTCCCGCTACCTGGAGGAAATACAGGGAGGCTTTAGAGGAAATAGTCCTCAGACATCCCCGCCTCTTCCCAAATTTCAAGAAAGGAAGCATAGATTTCGACGCTGTTTACGACCCAGGATATCGCAGGGGAAGGTTTACCGATTCTTGGGGATGCGTTTGGGAGAACATAGAGGAGGGAATGGAGGGAATCGTGGTCGGGCATCCCCTTGAGGATTGGAGCGCGCTTGAGAACTATAAAGTTCCGGACCCACTCGTCCAATGGGATAGGGGTCCAGCTCCCGATTGGGAGGAACTCAGGAAACGCTTTGAGAGGATTAAAGCGGAAGGGAATTTGGCTTGGGGTGGTCTTCCCCACGGCGCTATGTATATGAGGATTTATTATCTCAGGGGTTTTGAAAACTTTATGATAGATATAGCCACGGAGGACCCACGCCTGCAAAAACTCATTGATATGGTTTTGGAACACAATATGCGACTCATTAACAAGTGGCTGGAGATAGGTGCGGATATTATCAGCTTCGGCGACGATTTGGGAGCCCAGAAAAGTCTTCCCATAAGCCCACGCCATTTCAGGAAATATTTTACCCCCTGTTTCAAAAAGATGTTCGGGAGGGTGAGGGAGGCGGGAGCATATGTCTATCTTCATAGCGATGGGCATATCCTTGAGATAATGGACGATTTGATTGAGGCGGGAATGAACATTATCAACCCCCAAATCAGGGCGAATACCTTGGAGGGATTGGTGAAGACCTGTAAGGGAAGGGTTTGCATAAATTTGGATTTGGACCGCCAGCTCTTCCCCTTCGCCACTCCAGACGAGATAAGGGAACATATCTGGACAGCTGTAAAGGCTCTCTATATGCCGGAGGGTGGATTGATGCTGGAGGCGGAATGCGAGCCCGATGTACCCTTGGAAAACATTGAAGCCATCTGCCAAACACTTGAGGAGGTAATGGATTATAAAGGATAAGGGTTTTGATTAAAAGGAGGATTGGTTATGTTGAGAGGGAAAAAATATCTCGTTTTTATAATATTGTTCGCCCTCCAATTTCTCCTTGCTATAAAGGTTTCCCCTCAAAGTTTGAATAAAGGGTGGGTCATCTATTCAGAGGTTGGAAGCGTGAAGGTAAACGCCGATGTGCCCTCAACTGTAAAGATGGCGCTATTAAAGGCTAAAGAGATACCGGACCCCTATTTCTCCACCCGAAACGAGGAATCGCAATGGGTGGAGGTTCATAATTGGATTTACGAGAAGGATTTCTCTTTTAAGAAAGAGAAAGGGAGAAGATATTTTTTGAAGATCGGAGGGGTGGCACCGAGAGGGGAGGTATATCTAAATGGTGAGCTCCTTGGAAAAATTGAGGGGATGTTCTCCCAGCCATTGTGGGAGATAACGGGGTTATTGAGGGATGGCGGGAATAAATTGAGGATAAGAATCTCGCCAGAGAAGGAGAGAACGAAAGCGATAGTCTGTCAGATGTCCTATGGCTGGGATTTCGCTCCCCGAATCATACCCATCGGAGTTTGGCGTCCCGTTGAGATTATTGAGAGTGGTGAGGTTCTCTTGAAAAATCCCTTTCTGAAATTGATAAAATTGGAGGGGAATAAAGCTATCGTTAAGTTAACGGTGGGATATGATTCCTCGATCAAGGAGAAGGCGGAAATCCGGATAAAGTTGGAAGGTGCGAATTTCAAGGGTAAAAGTTATGAGTTCAATAAGGAAGTTGAGGTTGAAAAGGGAGAGGGAATTTTGAATTTTGATTTCCCCATCCAAGATGTCAAATTATGGTATCCCGCTGGATTTGGACCGCAAAATCTCTATAAAGTCTCCCTTTCACTCAATCTTGGAAAGGCGTCTTCCTCAAGCCTTTCCTTCCTATGGGGAGCGAGGCAATTGGAATGGGAGAAAAATCCCGATACGAACGAGCTTTATCCTTGGATTGTGAAGGTGAACGGCATAAGAATCTATTGCAAGGGCGCCAATTGGGTGCCAGCCGATTCCCTCTACGATTTATCTCCTCAGAGATACGAGAGATTGGTGAAGCTGGCGAGCTTTGCGGGAATAAATATGTTCAGAATCTGGGGTGGAGGGATAATGGAGGAGGATATTTTATATGAGCTTTGCGATAGATATGGGATAATGCTCTGGCAGGAATTCCCCCTTGCCTGCGCCGATTATCCCGATTTGCCAAGGGATGCCTTCTTCGAAAATGCAAGTGATTCCATATTTCGCTTGAGGAATCATCCAAGCTTGGTCCTATGGTGTGGAGGGAACGAATTCGACCCCGACAATCAAGCCAATAGGGAATTGATTGATGGATTGGATAAGCTCTGCAAAGCTTTGGATGGGACTCGTCCCTTCCATCGCGCCTCTCCCTATGGAGGGGATGTCCACGATTGGAGCGTCTGGCACGGCTCAGCTCCTTATACCAACTATCGCCAATTCACAGTCTTCCGCAGCGAGGCGGGGCTTCAATCTCCTCCTCCTGAAGAAGATATGCTCAGATTCCTTTCCACTTCTGGCGTCTTTCCTCCCTCTGAGGAATGGAGCTATCATCTCGCCGATGCAAGAAAGATAGAGATGTATGCGAAGCATTATGGGAGAACCTCGGATTTAAAGAATTTCGTTAAGAAAGCCCAGCTCGCTCAAGCGATAACTTATCAATTCAATTTGGATTCCTGCTTGAAAAACATCTGGAGAAATTCCGGATGTTTGATTTGGCAGTTCAACGACCCTTGGCCAAATATCTCCTGGAGTATGGTTGATTGGTATGGCAACCCAAAGCCCTCTTTGTATTGGTTCAAAAAAGCGAGCTCGCCCCTAAATCTCGCAATTGACTACGATAAGACGACATTGAGGGTAGGGGAATCGTTGAATACAGGCGTCTATGCGATAAATCTGACGACCAAGGGAGAAACTTGTCAAGCCGAGTTCACCATCGCTTCTCCGAAAAATATCCTTAAACGCCTATCTCAAAATATTCCCTTCCCTCCTCAGCAATCCATAAAGCTTTGGGGCTTCAACTTTCAGATTCCCCAGGACTACAAAGAAGGAGTTGTTTTTCTTATAGCGAGAGTTAAGAAAGAGGGGAAGATAATTTCTGAGAAGATTTATCCCATCCCTGTTATGAGGGTAAGGGGATTTTCAAAGCCTCTAAAAGCCTTAGTGATTCTCTCGACATTGGGGCAGGAAGCGGAGGGATGGAGGGAAATAGGGGATTTGCTCAATCCCTTTGGAGTGAAGTTGGATATCGCTCCCGCTGATTCCCTTCCCGATTTGGAGGGTTACGATTGCTTCATCCTTGGGGAAAGCGAGGGAATCGGGAATAAATTGTCAAGAAAAGATATGGAGCGGATAGCGGATTTGGTGAGTTCGGGGAAGGGGCTTCTATTGGATGGCGGTTGGAATGCCTATGCTGAGGGAGTTTTAAAGGGAACAATCATAGAGGAGATTTCTCCCTTCCTGATGAAAGAGAATTCTCTTAAGGAACATATGAATTTGGGAATCGTCGTTAAATCAACCGACCATCCGATTCTGCGTGGCTTATCCTTCTCTCGCCTAAAGATAGGTGGCTATAATGAGGAGGGAGTGAAGGAAGGGGCGAAGGTCTTGCTTTCCCTTTCTAACGGCTCGCCTCTTTTGGCGGAATATGGATATGGCAAGGGGAAATGCCTTGCCTATGCTTCCGGATTAAGGGGTGGTTGGGCAGGGGCTATAAGGGGATGGGATAAATATCCTATTTTCCTCGCAAGGCTTTTAGGCTATCTCGCCAATAGGGAAGGTGAAATAGAGGGAATAGAAGAAGAGGCAGTTGGATTGGACAATCTTCCTCAAGTTAATTTGAAGATTGAGGGAGGAAAGGAAGGTAAAAGGGGGATTATAACCTTTTCAAACCCTTCCGAGGGCATTGCCTTTTTCCTCAGGATAAAAGCTGAGGGTTTAGAAATCCAACCAATCTTCTCCGACAACTATTTCTTCTTGCTGCCAGGGGAGAGGAAGGAAGTGAGCTTTGAGCTCCCGAAGGGAAAGGTTGCGATTTCCATTGAGGATTGGCGGGGAGGAAATTGGCGCTTAGCATTTGCTAATAAAAGGGGATTTTAAAGAGTCGGTTTAATTTTGATTAGCTACTTTCTTTATTTTAACTGAAAGGCGAAGTCCTGTTTTTAATTCAACAAAAATCATTTTTATGATAAATTTTTGACACATATATTGAGTAAAATAGTAGAAAAAAGAAAGGAGGATTTAGAAGTGATTAACTCAAAAATATTCCTTGGTCTCATCTTGTCCCTTGTCCTGGGCTTTGCCCAGGAAATCCCCGAGGTTGCGGTGAAGGTCGAAGTGGAAGCGGAAAAGGAGAGGCCTGTGAAAATTGAAAGCGTGTCAGCTGAAGAGGGACAAAAGATGGTAGCGATACAAAACATAGCAGATGTTCTCAATCGCCTTCCAGGAACGGAGGGGATATATGGTTGCGTTATGGCTTCCCCTCGTCTCACCATAAGAAGCTCTCATTTCGGCTCACGACAGGTTTTGGTTGAGGGAATGAATGTGAATCCCATCATAAGCTGTGTTTTAGACCGTGTCCCTTGGACCTCAATAGAAAATGTTGATGTCTTCAAAGCTCCACTTCCTCCCCGCTTTATGGGAAGTCTATCGGGGGTTGTTTCAATCACTTTAAAGAATGGAAAAGATTACCCTGGGGCCTCTGCTTCCTTTGCCCTCGGCTCTTATAACACGCAGATATTAGAGTTGTCTGCTGGCGGGGGTAATGAGGATAGGAACTATTTCATAGCCTTTAATCGGACTGCGGGAAATGAGTGGAGGGAGAAGATGAAGACCGACCTTTCAGACCTCTCTTTCAAAATTGTGAACGGAGACGAGGAAGAAAAATGGACGATAGCGGGCGCTATTTTACAGGGGGAACAAGCTGGATTCAAGCCAACTGGGCCGAATCCCGCCGATAGATGGGAACAGTGGTGGCCTGAGAGTCGCCGACCGGCGCTCTCACTTACTTATGAGCGAAAGGTAAAGGAAAACTCGGACCTTCTTTTTCGTATCGCCCCCGTTTCCTTCAGCTCCAATCTATATTTTAAGCAGTGGAACCCCCAGAAGAACGAAGTTGTTCCAATGGTGACATTCCTGAGATATAATTTGCTGAGGTCTGAGCTTAACTATAATATTACTTCTTCCTCGGGTCTATTATCTTGGGGAGCTTGGTGGCAAGGGGATTGGAGACGTGCCACTATCCCCGCTGAGGAACCTAATCTTGGACCTTGGAAAAAATATGAAATGAAAAGGAAGGGACTCTTTATACAAAGCAACACGAGGCTGGGAGAGCAAGAAAGCATTCTATTATCGCTCGGATATGAGGACGCGAATCCAGGTGGGACTGCACTCGTCCCTTTCATCTCTTACAATGTTAAGCCCGATAAACTCACAGCCTTACGGATTTCCTTCGGGCGTAATAAGCTCTTCCCTGCTTTAGAGCAGCTTTATGGTGGTGGTTGCTTTATCGGCAATCCCAATTTGAAACCTTTCGTTGCTGATAGCATTGGGGTTGATTGGGAAAAAACACTGCCAAATGGTAGATTTACCGCAACTCTATTCTATTCAAAAGAAAAGGACCTCATAGGGAACGATAAGGATGGTAAATACATTAACATCAACAAAGCAATAGAAGAAGGATTTGAGCTATCTTACGAAAAGCGATTTGGTAATACATCCTTTTGGGCAAATTATACCTATCTTGATGCCTGGGATTGCGAGCACGAGCGCCCTCTTGTTGTCACCTATCGCACATCGGAGCCCAAGAATACCTTAAAAGCGGGTTTAACTTTAAATGGCAAGAGAGGGTTTTCCTATACAGCAGAGATATTCTATTGGGGTAAAAGGGCGACTGATAGTGAGGGTTTGGAATGGTGGTATGGAGCGGAGGGAGGACCAAAGCAGGTTTTGGTTCCCAAGAGTGTGCCTTCGGCTACGATTTTCAATCTAAAAATCTCAAAGCAATCGGCGAACGGAAGAAGCTTTAGCCTATCTATTTCAAATCTATTTGATAAGGATTGGAATGAGATAATATACTATCCGCAGGCGGGAAGATGGTTTCTCTTTGAATTTTCCCAGAGATTTTAAAGAAGAAGGGGGGCGGGCGTGAACGCCCGCCCCCTTTATGTTATTTATTCGCTATGTAGGGTAAACTCATAAACTCACATCAACCTGCATTTTTGTATGTAAATAAAAACAATCCTTGTAACTCCTAAACAACAAAGCCTTTCTTTCTGTAAGATTTCGTTCTGTTACTTGGTATGACAAAATCAAAAATCTTTCCTAATCCTCGTATTCATGCCAAGCGTATTCCAATCGTGCAATCTTAGGAAACATCCCAACTTTTTATCCTTTCTATTCCTTAAACTTCAAGTTCTCCTTGAAAACAAGCTCTCTTTTTTCATAGGTAGCGATAAAGAAACCTCTCATATATATATCCATTTTCACCACATCATCGGTAACATTGGGCATTGGTCCCTGTATCAAATTCATTATCACCTTAACCCCCTCCATTAAAGCCGACTTCACCTCCTCCTTGCTTACATCAAAGACGCCATTGCCCAAATAGTGATTCCAGGTGGGCTGGCATTTTAGGTCCAAGATAACCTGGAACCATTTCGGATAAGGATAGCAAGAAAAGTGAGTTTGGACAAGCTTATCGGTCAGCCCCTGCTCATTGTTGTATTCAGCGGTCAAATGAAGGGATTTCCATTCCGTGGATGTAGGAATGTAAGGTTCACTGCATAGGGGAGGGAGGTAGGAGATTTTCCCGATATTAGGCTTTAGCTCAAAGCCCAAGAGGAAACCGATACTAAGCATTAGGAAAGCTATCCAGACTGTGAGAAGAGCTCTTTTCATACTAGAACCTCCTTTTTTGATTATTTTAATCAATTTTATCGCTAATTATCATTTTGGCAAGTTAATATATAGATTAACAATATTAATCAAAACGGAAATCGCATCTAAAAAATTTGATAAAGAGAGGTCTTCTTCTTTGTTATTGCGATAGTTTAAGAAGAGTCGTAAAATCTAAATAGGAGAAGAAAATGAGGATTCTGATAACTGGCGGAGCAGGATTTATAGGCTCCAATTTTGCTCGCTTCGTCTTGAGTAAAGAGGAGCCTGAATCAGTCATTATAGTGGATAACCTCTCAACTGGGAGGATAGAAAACATCTACCAGCTCCTCTCAGACCCTCGCCTGAAATTCTTCCAATGCGACCTCACAAAGGATTTCTCCCTATTGGATTTCGTCTTCCATCGCTATTCTCCAAGAATAATCTTCCACTTCGCTGCTGAAGCCCATGTTGACGAAAGCATAAGAAACCCCCTAATCGCTTCCTCCAACTTTCTTATGACCAACATTCTCCTTGAGAAGGCGAGGGAATATGGAGTGGAAAGATTCTTCCACATCTCAACCGACGAAGTATATGGTCCCATCCCCACTGGCTTCGCCGATGAGAGCTATCCTCTCAATCCCTCCAGTCCCTATTCCGCTTCCAAAGCTGCCTCTGACCTTCTATGTCTCGCCTATTTCAAAACATACAAAGTTCCCGTGATAATCAC